>Ga0031655_10001595_pt1 | contig 13454 bp, 10 predicted proteins | sample FrelakmetHBP12HB_FD_55187 | JGI IMG/M metagenome (GOLD analysis project Ga0031655, IMG submission 55187) | Freshwater lake sediment microbial communities from the University of Notre Dame, USA, for methane emissions studies -HBP12 HB | ecosystem: Environmental > Aquatic > Freshwater > Lake >... | reverse complement strand
GTCCTTGCGCCGGCGGTGGAACGTTATCAGCGCAAGGGGGTGCGTCTGCTCTTCCGGGGTGACGCCGCCTTTGCCAAGCCGGAGATGTACGAGTATCTGGAACCCCGGGTCAGTAGATACCCACGGGCAAAGCCCGTGGAACCCTGCCCTTCGGGTTTTTGGATACGCCATTCGTCTACCAGCAAACGATATCCTGGAACAGGAGGTTAAGCACCTGCTGAAACGTCCTAAAGGGGAGAGCTACTTGGGGGTTGCTAAACAGGTGTTTTGGGGTGTCCGAACTGAACTTCCGGGATGCTATGTGTTGTCTGGGGGGTTCTGATCAGGCCTTACAACCGGATGCGCTTGGCATATCATTGGTGTCGAGACCAAAGAGGTACGAGGTCGGCTCACTACGAGTTGATATGGGAAATCCCAATTTAATCCCCCATCCGGTGCACACAATAGACATAGACACTTTGACAAGATCTTTTAGGCTATCAACTGAGTTAGAAAGGCCCAAAAATTTGGAGGAAAAGTGAGTATTAGTTAATATCTACTGATAGCATGACAGATAGTACCTCGGCTTGACAACAAGGGACAATGTGCTATAATCACTCCACTCAGTCAGTGGAGGCTTCTTCCATGATGAACTTATTAGTGCAATTCGAGTACAAGAGACAAGAATACAGGATGAAGCTAATGAGCAGGTTTGCTCACAGCGGTCATGACTATTTTGGTTTAGCTGCATTAGTACTCTTGTTGTCATTTTCTACTTTTGTATTCCCGCCAGCAGCACTTTTTATTGTGCCGCCCTCACTTGTAACGGCTGCGGAGCTAGCCTTCATGGGCGTTGTCCTTCTTGTCTCAATAGTTGCAGCACCCATATCACTGATTCTCTTTTAATCGCTAATTCACCTTTCCTCCGAGTTAGGCCTTCGAGTTCTTTTAATTTCAAGGCCGCTGAGACGTGATCATCTTGCATCCACTTTGCGCCCTTTGCTTTGAGTTTTGCCTACTCAAAGGCTGGAGAGTTCAGCAGGTACTCGGGACTATCCAATTATATATCCTCTCCCATTCTAGTAGCTCCTCTCTTAGTTCAGCAAGATCGAAGGAGCTCTCCGTCACTTCGTAGAATTCCTCGTTTAATCCAAAGCAAATTCTCTTTAAGAACGCGAATGAATCTCTCGGCACAGCCGTTTCCCTCCGGTTCGCGAACAAAAGCAGTCCAATTACCTTCTTCAGGTAAATGGAGCCTAAAAATTGAATAGTCCCCAGATACTAATTTGCTGACTTATACTGTGTCTGTGGCCTTGGCTGTGGTATTGTGGCGAGGAAGTGTCCGTGGCTCCACTTTCGGGGCTTGCTGCCTGGTCTCAGTCGCAGAAACAATGCCTCTGATCACATCTGAGCCACCTGCTTGAGTGTTCTGTCTCAATTATCCCTTGAGTGAAGGTGGTACATAATCCCATTTAGGTACTACTTTTATGGTACTTTATTCCTACTCTTTTGTGGGTGCAGCGGAGGGGGGTTGAATCGAGGTTAGCTATGTTGTTTTCAGTATTATGCCTACGGGGCAGTGGTCGGAGCCCATTACCTCAGGCATTATGAACGCCTTTGATACTGATTTCGATAGGTCACCCGTCACGAAGAAGTAGTCGATTCTCCAGCCCACATTCCTCGCTCTTGCCCCCGATTTCATGTCCCACCAAGTGTATTGATTTGACTCTTTATGGAAGTGGCGGAATGTATCAACATAGCCATGAGCTACGAATTTGTCCATCCATGCCCTCTCTATGGGCAGAAACCCAGAGATATTTTCATTCTGTTTCGGCCTGGCCAGGTCTATCTCCTTGTGTGCGGTATTGAAGTCGCCGCAGATGACCAGTTTCTTACCCCTGTCTTTCAAAGCGTCAACAAATTCAAGGAAAGCATCGTAGAAATCGAGTTTATATTTTAATCGTGTCTCGTCCTTCTTACCGTTGGGGAAATAGACGTTGAAAAGAGTGAGTTCAGGATATTCAGCTATGATAGTTCTGCCCTCGGTGTCGAACTCTGCGACACCGAAACCGTTTTTGCCACTCAGTGGTTTTTCTTTTGTGAAAGTTGCAACGCCGCTGTAGCCTTTACTCTCTTGCGGGTAGTCCCAATATGCATGGTAGCCCTTTGGTTCGAGCAGGTCTTTATCGAGCTGTTCCGGGTGTGCTTTGGTCTCTTGCAGGCAGAGAATATCAGGGGACTCTCTATAAAGCCATTCCAGGAAGCCTTTCCCCTTTACCGCTCTGATCCCATTGACGTTCCAGCATAGGATTTTCAACTCTCTCATGTTACGTCTTTTATAATCAATGTTCACTGTGCATATATAGTACCACAGGTCGAAATCTAATTAATAGTGGCATGCGTTCGTACATAGCTTATAGGGGCGAGGTCACCTCGCCCCTACATGATTCTACCACTGCTCGCTGCTGATGTCATCATCAGCAGCCCTCAGAGAAGACAGGTTATTTGTGGGATGCTATCATCCCACAAGAAGCAGAATGGGTGAGTTGAGAAGCTTGGGGGGAAAATAATGGTGGGCCCGGCAGGATTCGAACCTACGACCAATCGGTTATGAGCCGACCGCTCTGCCACTGAGCTACGAGCCCACTCTCTCCAGGATTGTTGCTGCTCCCTGCCCCATCCCCACGCACATCGTTGCCAGACCGTATCTCGCCTTGCGGCGCGCCATCTCGTGGGTCAGCGTGGTAAGCAGCCTGGCCCCACTGCACCCCATGGGATGACCCAAGGCGACCGCCCCGCCGTTGGGATTTACCTTGCCCTCGTCGATCCCCAGTTCCCGAATGGCGACCATAGCCACTACAGCGAAGGCTTCGTTTATCTCCGCCACATCTATATCAGCTATGGTCAGCCGCGCTCTATCCAGAGCTTTACTTGTTGCCGGGATGATGCCCAGTCCCATCAGCTTGGGATCGACCCCGACTACAGCCATGGATAGCACCTTTATCTTGGGCTTCAGGCCCATTTCTTTTGCTTTCTCCCTCGACGTGAGCATTATCGCCGCTGCGCCATCGCTTGCTGCCGAGGCGGTTGCCACCGTGATAGTGCCGCCTGGACGGGTAATGGGCTCCAGCGCTGCCATGATATCGAGAGAGGTATAAGACCTCGGGTTCTGGTCTTTATCTATCAGCTTCTTGCCGCCGTTTTCTAAAGGTACTTCCACCGGGACTATCTCGTCTCTGAACCTGCCCTGTTCTTGAGCAGCTATCGCCTTCTGATGGCTCCTCAGAGCGTACTTTTCTTGCTCCTCCCGGCTTACATTATACATCTCTGCCAGGTTCTCGGCAGTCAAGCCCATTGAGGAGGAGCTGCGGTCGACGAACTCGAACCGCTTTGGATTTAGTTCTGCCCCAGCCCCTTCGGGGAGATGGGTCATACTTTCGATTCCGCCAGCGATAAACACATCGCCATAGCCTGCCATTATTGCCTGAGCAACGCTATGGACTGCCGTCATGCCTGAGGCGCACTGGCGATTTATAGTCTGAGCAGCTACCCCGAAAGGCAAACCAGCCATAATTGCGATGTACCGGGCTATATTCATCGCCTGCTCGCCGCTCTGGGTGGCGCAGCCCAGAATAACATCCTCGATTTGCCCGGCGTCTACCTTCGTTCGCCTCAGCAATTCCCGGATTACGATAACGCCGAGCTCATCGGAACGGATATCCTTGAGCCACCCTTTCTCGGGGTGCGCCCTCGCTATAGGAGTCCGCACCGCATCTACTATTACCGCCTCTCGCATCCCGTTTTCCCGATATCCGTCCCCGTTCAAATTTTTTTAGTAAAGCTATTTTAACCTAGGAAGTCCTTACTCGCAAGTGGCTTAGTATTGCTTAGGTACAGCGGGTTGGAGGGAGAAGGAAATTTGCTATCTTACGGTTGATTGCCTGGCTAGCTTTCTGTAATACTCTGCGGCCTGTGCTATTCCTTCTCTGAGAGATAGCTTGGGGCTCCAGCCGAGCTCCTTTCGGGCTTTGGTGCAGTCAAGAGCGATGCGATAAACCTCACCCTTACGAACAGGGGCGTATATAGGAGTGCCTTTGTAACCCAGCACGCTGGCCAGGGTATCGAAAATCTCCTGGTCTTTCGTTTCAGTCCCCGTCCCGATGTTACAGATGGTGTTCTTCCCGTGGTCGAGGGCGATAATGTTAGCTGCCACTATGTCGGATACGTGCGTGTAATCTCTGGTTTTATCTCCAGGGCCGAATATGGTGGGTCGTTTCCCGGTGAGCATCTGGATGGCGAAGATGGCTACCACGCCTGCTTCCCCGTATGGATTCTGCCTCTGGCCGTAGACATTAGAGTACCTTAAAGCCACGTACTCAAGCCCATGGATTATGCTGTAGAGATGTAGATAGTGCTCCACGGTGTGCTTCGATACACCGTACTGCGAGATGGGATTTATTGGATGATTCTCGTCGGCAGGCAGGTATTGTGGGTCACCATAAATTGCCCCACCTGTTGAGGCGTAGACTACCCTCTTGACACCAAAGCGAACGCAGTTGGAGATGAGATTCAGACTGCCCAGTATATTAGCTTCAGCATCGGCTATGGGGTCTTCGCCCGATTTACGTACATCTATTTGGGCTGCGTGATGACTCACAATCTGTGGCTTCTCGCGCTCGAAGATTTCAGATAACTTCTTATCGCGGATATCTATCTCGTAGAACTTGGCTTTAGGGTTTAGATTTTTCCTTAAGCCGCTGTAGAGATTATCTACTACCACCACATCATGCCCTATACCAATCAAGGCATCCACCAGGTTAGAGCCGATAAATCCTGCGCCTCCGGTAACCAGAATCTTCAAATTTATCTCCTCTTTTCTGCTTGTTACTCTACGGTGACGCTCTTGGCAAGGTTTCGTGGGGTATCTATGGGGCAACCTCTCTCTTTGGCAGTGTAATAGGCCAGCAGTTGCAGGGCGACCGCATTGACCACCGGCGAAAATACAGGGTCAACCCTGGGGACTCTGATCACCAAGTCAACATATTTATCAATCTCGTCGTCGCCTGCCTGGGCGATGGCTAGTACCGGCGATTCCCGGGCCTTTATCTCTTTTATGTTCGCCAAAAGGATCTCATAAGTATTGTCCCTGGCAGCCAGGGCAACTACTGGTGTATTTGGCGTAAGCAGGGCGAAGGGGCCATGCTTCAGCTCTCCCGCCGGGTAGCCCTCAGCATGGATATATGAGATCTCTTTCAGCTTTAGTGCCCCTTCAAGAGCTATGGGGAAGTTGATTCCTCTGCCGACGAAGAATACATTTTCGTACCTTGCCAGGTATCTGGCTTGCTCAGCGATTGCCTCTTCCCTATCGAGTAGCTCCTGTACTTTGTCCGGCAATTGCCTCAGTTCAGAAATCATGCCTGCTCTGGAGCGGACGCCTACCGATGCCCAGGCTAAAGCCAACAGGTACAGCATTATAAGCTGAGCGATGAAGCTCTTAGTCGCAGCCACGCATATCTCGGGCCCTGCTGTTATGTAAAGCGTTTCATCGGCAATGCGCGTGGCGGTGCTCCCGACTACGTTGGTAATCACCAGTGTGCGACAGCCAGACTCCTTTGCCTTTTTTAGTGCCTTCAAGCTATCTGCGGTCTCTCCTGATTGAGTAATGGCTATGACCCATGTTTTGCCCAATACGGTGTCAGAGTAATTGAACTCTGAGGCTATCTCCACCCTGACCGGTATCTGGGACAGACTCTGAATCACATGCTGCCCCACCAGGGAAGCATAGTAGGAGGTGCCGCAAGCCACAATGAGGATATCGCTAAGGCTGGCATCCTTTTCTATACCCAGATTTACCACCGGCTCAAGCGCTGAGATATACCCTTTGTAGGTATTTCGGATAACCCTGGGCTGTTCATGGATCTCTTTAATCATGAAGTGCTCATGCCCCGCTTTTTGGGCTTCTTCCATACTCCAGGGTATCCTATGTTCGGCCCTTTCCACCTGTTTCCCGTTGCTCATGCACCTGATGGCATTCTCGGTGATGACGCCGATATCCCCATCTTCGAGGTAGATTACCCTGTCTGTGTAGTCCAACACTGCGGGAACATCCGAGGCTACAATATATTCTTTATCACCTACGCCCAAAATCAGAGGGCTCTCGTTCCTGGCTACTACGAGTCCACGCCAGTCGACATGCATGGCGACGAAGGCGTATGACCCTGTTAGGTCGGCTATAGCTCTCGATACAGCCTGCTCCAGATTCCCCTGATAGTATTTCTCGATGAGGTGGGGTATTACCTCAGTATCCGTATCGGAGCGAAAGGCATGGCCTTCCTTGGTCAGTTGCTCTCTCAATTGCTGGAAATTCTCGATCACGCCGTTGTGGACGACAGCGATCTTTCCGCTGCAGTCTGTATGAGGGTGTGCATTTATTTGTGAGGGCTTGCCGTGGGTAGCCCATCTGGTATGTCCGATGCCGGTGTGGCTGCTGTTGGGACGCAATGATTTTTCCAGGGAATCAATTCGAACTGCGTCCTTGTAGATTTCCAGGTTTTCCCCGAGCAAAGCAATGCCGCAGGAATCATATCCCCGATACTCCAGTCTCTTCAAACAATTGACCAGGACCGGTTGGGCTTCTCTCTTCCCTACGTAGCCAACGATTCCGCACATGATTACATCACTAAGCTTTCGTCAGGGATACTTTGCTCAAGCACTTTCAGCGCCTTCACCCGGCAACGATTGCCCATGATGACACCGGGGGCGGTCACTACGCTGTCCCCGACGCTGCAGTGCTCTCCTAACATCGCACCGATGTTTACTTGATTATATTCGCCCTCGACCTTTATGTCGGCTTCGCCGCTTTGAGTGACGAAATGCCCCTTGAGCCGGCATCCCCTGTCGATTATCGAGTCCTGAATCGTGGAACTGGGGCCAATCTCCACTCCATCTGCTATCATGCTGTTATCGATGACTGTGAAAGGTAGAATGCAAACGTTGTCTCCCAGACTGGTAGAGGGCAGGATACACACGCTCGGGCCTATTTCGCAGTTCTCTCCAATGATGGCTGGCCCTACGATATAGGAATTAGACCTTATAGTAGTGCCTTTTCCTATTGATACCAGGCCCTTTACGCTAGCGCCCCTTTCAATAATGCCTCCGACGGCGGGAGATATCTTAGCCAGAGCCAGATCGTTTAGCTTCAATATGTCCCAGGGATAGACCACATCGAGCCAAGCGCCAGCCGCCTCGCAGGTCTTTATCTTGTGGCCCTGGTTTATCATGTTGCGGATGACGGATGGCAGGTCTGTTTCCTGTCCGATTGAGTCGAAGATATCGCCGGTGAAGGCATAGACGCCGGTATTTACCAGATGGCTCACGAACTCCTTCGGCTTCTCCACGATGGAGGTCACTATACCATTTTGGGCTTCGATCACGCCATACTTGGATATGTTCTCCTGCTCTTTTACCAGGATGGCATATGGTTTCTCCTGGACTAATTTAGCGATGGTGGCGGGCTCTATGATGTTGTCTCCGGACAAGACCAGGAAATTGCCCTTAACCTTTCCTTTCATGAGCTTCAGGGCATGGGCGGTGCCGAGCTGCTGCTTTTGCTCCACATATTCTATCTCTACATCGAACTGTTCCCCGGAGCCGAAATAGTCTATAACCTGGTCCTTTCTGTAGCCCACCACAATAACTATCTTGCGAATGCCGTTCTGGGCGACTGCCTCGATTACGTAGCGCAGGATAGGCTTGTTGGCGATGGGGATCATGACCTTAGGCTTTGAGGCGGTGAATGGCCTCAGCCTCTGGCCCTCTCCGGCGGCGAGGATGATAGCCTGTTCTATTCTTTCCACATCAACCCCCTCTGGTTCATAATGTCGTTGCGGGGCCTTCTTGAGAAGGCCGAAGCAATCTCACCGTCCCCCTTCATACCTACGAGCACGCGGAGATTGCTTCGCTGCGCTCGCAATGACATGTTGAATATTCGAGCACGCGGAGATTGCTTCGCTGCGCTCACAATGACATGTTAAATATTCGAGCACGCGGAGATTGCTTCGCTGCGCTCGCAATGACATGTTGAATATTTGGGGGACACCCCCAAACCCCCTGTTAAAATATCTGGGAACCGGGCAGCACCACACCACTGACCATGGCTCCAGGGCCTATGAAGGTATGGTCGCCAATTAGGCTGCCCACGTTGATACTGGCGTTGATGCCGGTTTGAACACCGTCTCCGATGATAGCGCCAAACTTGCGCCTCATGGTGTCGATATTTCCTGCGGTGATTTCTTTCTTATCCAGCCTCAGGTTGGCAATCTTGGTGCCAGCGCCGAGGTTGCACTCCTCCCCTATTATGCTATCACCTATATAGTTGTGGTGGGGTATTTTGCTGCCCTGCATGACAATCGAGTTCTTGACCTCCACCGCGCCGCCTATATGGCAGTTGTCGCCGATGGCAGTGCTGGGGCGGATGTAGCAATTGGGGCCTATATCGCAGTTATCCCCGATTATCACAGGCCCCTGAATATATGAGTTTGCCCGAACAGTAGTGCCTTTACCTAGGGAAACCCTTCCTTTTAAGACTGCGTTCTCTTCGACTATCCCCAGTCTTTGTTCCTCTATCCCCGCCATGAGCGATTCGTTTGCTGTCAACAAGTCCCAAGGATAACTCAGATTAAGCCACTGGTCAATTTTGACCCATGAGATGGGATTGTCTTCGCCCAGCAGGATTTGCAGGGAATCGGTCAGTTCGTACTCCCCTCTGGGCGATTTCTCAGTCCTGGCTATGGCAGGGAATATCTCCGGTGTAAGCAGATATACACCAGCGTTGACCAGATTCGTAGGAGGATTTTCCACCTTCTCGTGGATTGCCTTTATCTTATTGCCGACCACTTCCACCACGCCGAGGTCTTTAGTGTCTTTCACCTCGATCAGGCTTAAGGTGACATTATGCTTTGCCATTATCTTCTCTATATCCTCTGCCTTGAGCAGGACATCGCCGTTTGCCAGCAGGAACTTATCTTTGATGAACCCCTCTACCATCTTCACGGCGTGGGCGGTGCCGAGCTGTTTCCTCTGGGTGACATAGTCAATGCTCACACCCCATCTGGTGCCGTCTCCGAAGTGCTGCCGTATGGTTTCGCCGTGGTAGCCCGCTACGATGGTAAACTCTTTGACCCCAGCCTTCTTCAGCTCTATGAGCAGGTGCTCCAGTATCGGCTTGTTGGCAAGGGGCAGCATCACCTTGGGCCTGGCATAAGTCAGGGGCCTCATTCTGTTCCCTTCGCCTGCTGCCAGGATTACTGCTTTCATGTAAATAATTCCCCCAGAAATATTTAAGTTTGCCCTGAGCTACGGGTAGGTCGGAGCAGATGCTCCAGACTACCCCCAAGTAAAGGCCCGTTCATGGTTCGACAGGCTCACCACGAACGGCATCTCGAATTACTTTAAGACCAAAATTGTAAAGCTCTCTGGCTCTTGCTTCGTTTTTAGCCTCGGCGGTTATCCTGATCTTGGGCTCAGTGCCCGACGGCCTTATCAGAAGCCAGCCGTCGCTGAAGGCGAGCCTGAGTCCGTCTACTGTGGTCAATTGCCCCGCTTCTGCTCTCAATAGCTTCTCTATTATCCTCATCGCAGCTTTGTCTCCAGGGATACCGCCTCTCAAAACCGGATAGGATGGTATCTGGTCGACCAGAGAGGATAACGGGTGCTCGCTGGCTATCTGGACGATTTTAGCAGCAGCGTAGATGCCATCGGGACATAGAGAGACTCGCGGGAATATGAAGCATCCCGAAGGCTCCGCTCCGAACTCTTCGGGACCCTTCCCGGCTTTGCCGCGAAGCTCATCGGAGACAAAGGCATCGCCCACCCTGGTCCTGATAACCTCGAACCCCAGCTCATCTATCAGCATCGAGGCGTCTATTGTGGTCACTACTCTCTTAACTTTGAGCTGGCGTGCGAAGATGGCTATAAGTTTGTCCCCGGGGACAAATCTCCCTTTATCGTCAACAATCGCCAGTCTATCCGCATCGCCGTCGTGAGCGATGCCGAGACTGGCCCTTTCACTATTAACAGCCCGCATCAAATCTCCCAGGTTCTCAGGCAGAGGCTCGATTTCCCTGGGGAAACGGCCGCTGGGCTGGCAGTTCAAGGTCACCACATCGCAGCCCAGCCTGGTCAGCAGGTGCGGGGTGATGACGGATGCCGCCCCACCCCCGCAGTCTACCACTACCTTAATCCTTAATTTACCGGGGAAATCAGCGAGAATGCGCTCTGTATGCTTCTCCACCGCCCCGGGATAGGCTGTGCACTTCGCCATCTTCTCCCAGGATGCCAGCTTAAAGGATTTGGTGGATAGCGTTCTCTCCACCTTGTCCCTTTGGGCAGAGTCGAAGGCGGAGCCATCGGGATTTATCAGCTTGATGCCGTTGTACTGCGGCGGGTTATGAGAGGCGGTGATCATCGCACCGACCTCAAAATTACCAGTGGCATAGGCAAGCGTTGGTGTAGGCACTACCCCCGCATCGGAGGCAGAGGCGCCGGCGGAGAGCAACCCGGAGAGAAACGCGTATTTCATGGCGTCGCTGGAGGTTCTGGTGTCGCAGCCTATTACTGCGGAGGAGCACGAGTTACCCACAGCCAGCCCTATCTCTAACATGAACTGGAGGAACTCCTTGTCCACTACATCTCTTATGCCTGAGGAACCGAAGAGTTTCATAATTTCCTTGGTCGACCCTCTGATTAGTTGGTGTCATTGCGAGTCCTTCCTTAGAAGGACGAAGCAATCTCATCGTCTTCTGCTTTTCCTAACCTTGGGATTGCTTCGTCGTCCTTCCTAAGAAGAAGGACTCCTCGCAATGACATATTAACTATTTCTTGGGGGACACCCCCATACCCCAGGCAGTCCTTTGACGTAACCCAAACTAAAGCGGAGGGGGTGGGATTCGAACCCACGGTCCCGGTGACCCGAGACAGCGGTTTTCAAGACCGCCACCTTAAACCGCTCGGACACCCCTCCATAGGTTCGGATTCTATCATAATAATATGTGAAAGTCCAAGCAAGGGGCTTAAGCCCATTGTCTGAGGGCACGGCATGCCGTGCCCCTACTGGAAGTGACGGTGAGATTGCTTCGCCCGCCAGAGGCGGACTCGCAATGACACGTTTAGGAATAAAGTAGGGGCGTCAAATTGAACGCCCCTACAGGAAATATCTTTTATTGTGGCTGCATTAGCGATTCGGATTGTTGGGCACTCTGACCGGGACCTGCTCCCCCTTCTGGTTGGCGTTGGCACCGGGCTGAGTGGAAATCCAGCCGTTGCGAATCGCCAGGAACACGGCATGTGCCCTATCATTGGCATTCAGCTTGCGCAGAATGGCACTGACATGGTTCTTTATGGTCTGCTCGCTGATTCCCAGGATGGCTGCGATGCGCTTATTCGAGTTGCCTTCGGCAACGTGGGTGAGAATCTGGATTTCCTTGGGTGTGAGGGGTGTGGTTATTTCCTCCACGGTCTTACCCATGGCCGCGATGTCCTGGAACTGCCTCAATACCCTCCAGGCGACCTTGGGCCTGGTGTTCATGGTGTCGTTTATGGGGTACTCGCCGCGTGAGGCCCTCTTAATTATATCGATCAGCTCGGTGGGAGTGCAGTCCTTGCTTCTCAGATAAGCCACCGCGCCGGTTTTGATGACTTCGAACAGCTCCTCGTCATTTTCGTCGGGGTTAGAGCTGAGCATAACTACCTTGGTGGCGGGGAAGAAGCGGACTATCTTCTTACCCAGGTCGAGCCCCCTAAGGGCGGGGTAGCCGATGTCCAGTAATACCACATCGGGCGAGCTTGCCGTAATCTGTGTGACTGCTTCTCTTCCGTCGTCGCCGGGCTCGCATTCCAGGATATCCAGTATATCGATGGTATTCTGCTGAGATAGCGCCTGGCGCACCCCTGCGCGGAAGAACGGCTGGCTGTCGATTATCATTATTACTATCTTACGCATAGCTTACCTCGACATCACATACCGCTCTAAATTATCCTGCGGCCTGTCCGATGTCTCCGATTCCCTAGTGGCTAAAGGGAAGCCCTTGCTTTCCTCGAGGAGCAGCACGGCGATGTCCTCAGGCCGGAACCTGCGGTCTCCCCGGGGGCCGATGCGGTATGCCTTGATTATTCCATGGTCGCTCCATCGTCTGAGCGTGTTGCTGTGGACATGGAGAAGGCGGCTCACCTCCCTGACGGTGAGCATGGTGCTTATCTGTCTGCTAGTATTTGCCATATCTCCCACCATCCCCTCTGTAGCTATCGTGTCACCACTATAGCCTACCGAACCTAACCTCACAATCACCCAAACGGACTAATTAAAAAAGCAAATAGTAATGGGTCAAATGGGCTGATTCAGGCAGCCATTAGTCATAGACTGAAAGTACTAGATTTGGGGGTAATGATAGGTTCATTATAGGTTTATAAAGTTGACATGCGAGTTCGCATAAGGTATTCTTAAGGCTAGCCGGATAAGCCGGAGACTATGTGTTACCTAGCTGTGGAACCGGGAGCCAGTGTAATCGAGTTCTGGGGAGGGCGCTAATCCCCCTTGCCCCCTCCCTGAACGAGCCAGGGACAAGTTTAGAAAAGGGGGCATAGTAGTAAATTCCGGAAAGGCGGATGGGGGTGTCACGAGGAGATTGCTTCGTCGTCCTTCCTCCAAGAAGGACTCCTCGCAATGACATTAGGACCTCAATGTGATATCAATTTAAGGTTTCTGCACTGAATTTTATGATTATTTGAGGCTAAATAGTGTAAACAATAAGGGGGGCTTTGAACCGCTACCTGTAATTTGGTCACCTGGGTAGCGGGGAGCCAGTGGTGAAACCGACCTGAAGAATAAAAAAGGTCGGTTTTTTTGTGCGAGGAAATCGCATTCTCGAAGGAGAGGGAGGACAAAGATGGTGAAGACAAAGACAATGAGAAACGTGACGAAGACATTTTTCCTGATAATGGCGCTGCTGCTGGCAGCAGGCTTGGCGCTGTCATTCGCGGCGCCGGCTGGAGCACTTGCGCCGCCGGTGCAATACTTCTATGTACCTTTCCCTGAAGACCAGCTGCTTCAGGGATTACAAGCGATTAACAGTAGTGACCCTACAAATCCTATGACTACCTACATTTCCATTGCCGCAGTCGCTGCGGGTACTATTATTTACTATGACCAGTGGGAGAACGGATACGACGCCGACATCTCCAACCCGATTAATCTGTACAGCGCCGGCAACTTGGGCGGGACGCAGATCTGGGGCGATGGTAACACCGCCAACGGCTTTCCTCCGGGCGTTCCTCTCGATATTATCAGTGCGGGCACCGTAATCATCCTCAAAAATACCGTCGACACTTCAACCCCGCTGGCGATCGACTTCGACGGACGGGACAAGTTTGCAGCCACCAAGAACATCGCCGTCACCCGCACCGGCTGGGCAAGTGGATCC
>Ga0031655_10001594_pt1 | contig 13455 bp, 9 predicted proteins | sample FrelakmetHBP12HB_FD_55187 | JGI IMG/M metagenome (GOLD analysis project Ga0031655, IMG submission 55187) | Freshwater lake sediment microbial communities from the University of Notre Dame, USA, for methane emissions studies -HBP12 HB | ecosystem: Environmental > Aquatic > Freshwater > Lake >... | reverse complement strand
TATCACTTATCAAGTTGCAGTCGCCAGACTGAAAGCCAGCTCAAAGCGTGGAGTTCTGTCTTTCGTCCAGTATAGCCCACCAAACATAACTATTCCACACCGAGAAATCCAGACATTCATCGAAGTTGTGTGTGGCATGCCTCGAAAGATAGTTGGCTAAGTACCTAGAGATATCCCTTGGAAGGAAGGCTTGGGCGGCGGCAACAGAGTTGCACATCTTGGACCTCTGTGACCCATTGCACGAAACAGGCATTTGTTCAAGGACTCTGAGCATGGTATGACGGGGAGATTGAGGAGAGTCGAGCTCCCTCTGAAACGCGGACTGACTCTCCTCATATCGCTGTTGCCTAACCCGTCTGTGAGAAGATTATCACCTGTGGTGGCAGCCGTAGCTTGAGTGTCGGTTAGAGTCCCGTATAGTGGGCAGCTTCATCCCAGAGTGATTCGTGGTGAAGCTTGACCGCGATCTATAGGCTCATCCCCGATGTGGAAGAGCCACAAGGCCACGTATCTCCAGGTCCTGCGCCACATCCTTGAGTCCGACTTCTTCCAGTTGCGCCCGCGTCTGGAGTCCGGTGGCCACATCCCAGCGCCGCAGTTGGTAATACTCGTCCTTCATCTTCTCGAAGGCTTCCCGGTCAACCACCCTGCCCTTAACGCACACCACCTCTCCGTCCTTCCCTGGCATGATCAATTGCGGGTCTTGGATCTCATATTCCAGAGGCTCCGTATAGGCCTGCTCCGGGATGGAGTCCGATGCGCGTCCTTTGTGCCCCTCTCGCACCAGAATGGCCCTCTGCAGGTTGAACACCCTCTCGCCGATCTGGTTCAGCCCCTCTTCGTCCAACTCTCTGCCGGTCACCGCAGAGACGATCTGGCTCTCCAAGCTAGGATCACCCACGTGATCCTCGGAGAACTCTAGCTCCATAATCGGCCACAGCCAATCGCAGAGGATGAGACACTCCTTAGCGTACGACCGATCCTGAATCTTCTTGGCAGCGAGGGCTTTGCCCTCGTACGTGGAGAAGTCGGCGGCCACCTCGCTGCCCCAGAATCTGGCGGCTATGGCGCGCACAGTCTGGGTGTTGGGGAAGACGTTGAGCCCCATGTTACACGTCAACCACTTGCCCAGACAGGTGGTTACCTCGTGAAGCAAACTGATGGGCAGCCTCGGCTCCATGGCGTGGAGAAGTCCAGTCATGATATAGAGCCTTGGGCCGTAGGGCTGGCTGTATCCGGGTTCAGAGAGGATGCCCACATTCTGGAGCTGCTCCCTGGCAGGCGGCCCGATTTCCTCTGCGGCTTTGTCCAGGCCCTGAGCCAGAATGTCGCCGAACCCTTCGCGTAGCGAGAGCTTCTTCAGCAGCGCCTCGATGAACTCTTGGCTTCCCAGCTTGGACAAGGGGATACCGGTGTTTTCATCCGTGAGGATACCGGCCTTGTGGCATAAATTGAGCCAACTGATTGTGAAGTCGACAGCAATGGTATCCAGCCCATAGTTGTCGCAAAGCTTGGTGGCGTGGAAGGGGACGTCGTTCCACTCCTTGTAGTACTGTTCCGCCCAAGGCTGGTAGACCCAGGCGGAATGGCAGATGAACTTCCCCGACCGGCCATCCTTTGACCGATAGACGCTCCTGGGGCACCGGCCAAGACAGCCGTAGCAGGGCTCCTTCTTCAGGACGTCCTCACCCGGCACGGTTCTGAAGCCCAGTCGGGGATCGTGAGACCAGCGGCTGAGGACGTTGTGAAAGGCCTCATCATAGTAGGGGAAGCCGTGCTTCAGGTTGCGGTAGTGTTCCGCCAACTCCTTCAGCCTCTCCGGCTGGGCAATCTTAACCGCTTTACCCTCACCCTTCACCGCTATGGCCTTGAGCTTCTTGGAGCCCAGCACAGCGCCGAGGCCTTTGGAGCCGGCGGCATCGTTGTCCGCGATGAGGTTGGCCATGACCGCCATATTCTCACCCGCCTGACCTATGGCCACGACTCTGACGGAACTTCCGAACTCCGCCTTCAAGATCTCTCGGCTTTCGATGGCCCCTTTGCCCCAGAGAGCAGAGGCATCCTTCAACTCGGCGGTCCCATCGTGCAACAGCAGGTATACCGGCTTCTCCGACTTGCCTTGAACTACGATGGCGTCATAGCCGGCGAACTTCAATTCAGCGCCCCACCGTCCGCCAAAGTTGCCGTAGCTGAAACGCTCGACAGAGGGAATCTTGCCGCAGACCGTCCACCTCGATCCAGCGAACACGGGCACCCCGCCTATCGGCCCAGTGGCCACTATCACTGTGTTCGCTTCGTCCAGTGCCTTGGCCGTGGGCGGCACCTCATCCCAGTAGACCTTGGCGGCGATGCCCCGTCCCCCCAGAAAACGGTCGGCGTAGTCCAGGGTAGGAGTCTCGGTTATCCTGCCCGAGGACAGATCGACTCTGAGGATTCTTCCGGCATAGCCAGGGGTAGTCACTTCTTTCCCCCGAGTTTGGTCATCAGACGCTCCAGAAGATCTACCGATAGCGTAATATCGCCCTCTATCTTGAGCTTGCCCATCAAGGTGGCGTCCGTGGGGCCCAGTTCGCCGCGCTGAATGGCCTCGAAGTCAGCGGCTGATAGCGTCAGGGTACTCACCGGACCTTCAGCCTGGCCTTCGTGGGTCGTTATCTGGCCGTGGTCAAACAGCGCATACCACTTGCGCCTGCCGGGGTCGGTGATATGAACTTGGAGCGTAACCTTCATGTCCTCCACTTTGGTGACTTCCTTCTTCTTGCCCGGTGCCGGCAGGTTCAGTAGACTGGCTATCTTTTGGGTCATGGGATTGTTGAGTTCCGCATCCTCGGCCAGCATGGTGACTCCCATCGACCGGAGATTCTTGTATAGCCTGACCAGTGGCACTCCCAGCCTTAACGGAGCCAGGACCTGGTTGTAAAGCAGGTTCTTCACTTTCCAGCCGGTCAATTCCTCGTACCGCCGGATGGTCTCCTCTTCGCTTGGAGTGCCTTCTAGTTTCGGTATGCCATAGGCCTCGCTGGAGTGCCAGTCGAGGAAGAGGAACCAGGCCAGATCAGAGACTGGATCTCCCAGATAGGCGAACTCCCAGTCCAGCAGCGCCACCACGTCGCCCTCGGGATTGTAAAGGGTGTTGGGCATGCGGCAATCGCCCCAGCAGAATGTAATGCGCTCGGGTACATAGTGGTTCTCCCTGAGCCATTTCAAAGCATATTCCAGCACTGGTTGAGGTTCGCCTTTAGACACCCATTTGAGGAAAGAGTCGTTGTAGTCCAGAAGCCCGTCAATGGTAGTAGTGCCGCCCTTGGGAGCTCCCAGGAAGTCCAGGCGCTGTTTCCTCCAGTCGACCCGGTGGCACTTGGCGATACCCTCCAGCGAACCCCACCACATCTTGGCGCGCTTCCGTGGACTAGCATCATGGTAGCTTCCGGCGCTGTGGTAGAGAGGAAAATCCGGGGGCGTGGTTCCCGGCAACCTTTCCATGATATAGAAGGGGGTGCCCAGTATGCTCTCGTCCTGCTCCACCTGCCAAAACGCCTTGGGCACGGGTACGTTGGTCCCTTGCAGGCGCTGCATCACCAGGAACTGGCGCCGCAGGTCGTAGTCCGGGAAGACGGCCAGCAGAGGCGGCCGGCGAAACACCATGCTTCTTGACTTCTTTTGCCCGGCCTCTGTCCAGTCCAAGTTGAACATGAAGGTCTCGGAGGCGAATCCGCTCTCCGGTGGCTTCATGTTGGATACGGTCATGCCTCGTGCCTGAGGCATCTTCTGCTGCAAGTAGGGTACCAGCTTCTGCTGCAATTCCTCCAAGTTGGCCCGACTTCGTGAAACCATTGTCTGTCCCCCCTTGTTCGTATTCTGTTTTGGGAATTAGGGGACACCCCCAACCCCCCGCAGGGACAAGTCCCTGCACTCTCTAGTAACTCTGATACCCGTACTTGGGATACTTCCCCACGTTGACCATCTCCAGAAGCCCATAGCCAACATCCTTGCCACACTTCACCTCGCACAAAGTCTCGGTGAGGAAGGATATCTTCTTCAGTTCCTCAGGGTCGCTGACATCAATCTTGAAGCCGTCTATAAAGGAAGGCCCCTTCCACATGCCGGACGCATAGTCTCGGTAGTAGTCATAGCCGGCGGGGCCGGGGTAGAACGTAGTCATCCGCCGGATCATGAGCTTCCTCTTAGAACCGTCTATCGCATTGACGGTTACTGTCCCCGACTTCGCCACTCGCACGTCAGAGCGGAACTGGAAGTTGTGATCTAGGCTGACCAGCTTCAGTTCCTTGTCCTGGTTCTTGCTGCCAAGTGGATAGGTCTCCCAGCCCTCGAAATGCCATATCTGACCATCCCAGTCCTCTCTCTGGGCAACGTGGGTGGCCCACTTGCCGAAATCGAAGATGCACATGAAGTAGAAAGCTCCCTGCGGAATCTCCCCCGGCTGCGCCCAGGGTTCCGGCCAGGCACCTCCTCCCACACCCCGCCTCACGCCCCATGAGTGATCCCGGCCCCCCCGGCATTTTGATGTGTCGATCTTGTAGGTCTTGCTGCCGACCTTGAACCAGCCGCTGAAACGACCCACCTGATAGTAACGCCGAGCCTCCTCCAGTATCCGCCCGCGATTGCGGGAGAACATGGGCACCTGCTCGTACGCCGGGAAGGTCCCGTCGAAGTCCAGCGCGAAGCTCAGGCCGTGCTTGTTCTCACCCAGCGTCATGCGGACCTTCTTCAGCGGTTCTGTGATCTCGTAGCTGAACGGGCCAACGCCTATCCCCGTGGCCGTCTCGGGACGCAGCTCGGTGGAGGCCCTGACAACATGTGCCGTCTTGTTGTCAATGGTCACCATACCGTAGGCATCGATGACATTCCGGTTAGGATAGCGAGCCAGGCCGGTCACGAAGTTCAGCTTGCCCGAAATGTCGAACCCGTAGAGCACGATCCTCTCTGTCCACCGGGCATCGCTGGTATATACATGGTCGAAGGTGGTCGCCATCTGATGGCAGATGAGTTCGTCGAACTTGGTCAGCATATTCCCCCCTGTTCACTCTATTTGCAGGGGTCTGCGAGGAAGACCCCTGCATTCCTTTTCGGTTCCTGCCCAGACAACTCAACCTACTGCGGGCTGAGTCCGCCGCAAACGGACCAATGCTGTCCAGTGACGTAACCGGCCTCGTCAGAAGCCAGGAACAGAACCACTCTGGCCACCTCTTCCGCATTGCCTAGCCGGCCGACGCCTTGCGTGGCCAAGTGCGTCTTCAGCAAGTCCTCTCCAAAGACGCGATCCAGGGCACCGGTTCTGATCATGCCGGGCGCCACGGCGTTGACCAGTATGCCGAACGGGACCATTTCCATGGCGAGCGACTTGGTGAACTGGGCCACGGCGGCCTTGGACGCTCCGTATAGTGACAAGTACTGCGAACCTGTCTTGACGCCGGCAGTAGTGATGTTGATGATCCTGCCGTAGTTCTGCTTCATCATCTGGGGCAAGACCACCCAGCAGCAGTTCAGGGTACCCCTGAGAGTGGTGTTGATCTCTCCGTCCCACTCTTGGGGCTTGGTCTCATGGAATGGCTTCAGACTGATCTCAGTATAGGCGGCGTTGTTCACGAGGATGTCTATCCGCCCGAATTCCTGGACGGCCTTCTTGACCATTTCTTCCACATCGCTCAGGCGACTGATATCGGTCTTCACCAGCAGGGCCCTCCCGCCAGATCCCTTGATCTTTTCAGCATGGGAGCGCAGCTTCTCCAGGCTCCGGGCTGCCAGCACGACACTGCCCGCCTCTTGGCCGAAGGCCAGAGCTATGGCTTCGCCAATTCCCGTGCTGCTGCCAGTGACTATGGCTACCTTCCCCTTGAATCTCATGACTGTACCTCCTTGACCCTTAGTATCTCCTGTTTGCGAAAGACTCACGCCATGCGTCGGCGAAGAGATATGTGATACTGGATCCCCCAGCAGGTAGGCGGTCAGGAACCTGCAACCACAGAATACACCCCTAGGCAAGTGCGGTGTCAACTACCAAAGGGCATAACCGAGGGCATAGAAACACCGGATTCTTGACTGGGTCGCGTTCAAGCTAGAGCAGGTTCAGTTCCCGCGCTCGGGCCACGGCCTGTGTGCGGTTATGAACATCGAGTTTCCGGTAGATGTTGAGCAGGTGAGCTTTCACCGTGCCTACCACCAGGACCAGTTCCTCGGCAATCTGTTTGTTGGATGCGCCGACGGCGAGCAGTCGGAGTACCTCCAGCTCACGCCCGGTGATTGGCTCCATGGCGGGTTTTACACGGGGGCCGGAGAATGGGATCGAGCCTTCTCGGCCTGTAGCGGTGCTAAAAGACGCCAGGAGGCCTGACACGTAGTCTGGCATGATCTGTCGCGCCAGGGCGGACCGCAGAAGCTCGGCCATCGGCTCCCCCGCGTCAACGAAGATGCGCACAAAACCCTCGGGCTCCGCCAGCGAAAGGGCCCTTTGCAGCGTAGTCATGGATTCGTCGGTCCTCCCTTGCGCCCGCAGCGTAGTGGCCAGCAGAACCAGAATCTCTATAACGCTGCCTATCCTCCCCTCCTCCTCCGCCTTCTTGCACAGCCGTTCCAGCATCGCTGGCATGCCGTGCAGTTGTCCTCTGGTGATATTCAGTCGAGCGAGCGTGAGGTACTCAAACTCCAGTGGAAAGTCCAGCGCCTCGTCCGAATGACTCTCTGGGTTCTCTCTGGTAGCCGCCCACTCCATGGCTTCGCTGACATTGCCTCGTGCAAGAGAGAGCCGCGCTCTCCAAGCCGCGATGATCCTGGACATCATCGTGCTGTGGGAGGTGGATGCTATGCTCTCCAGTTCATCCAACGCATCTGACAGCGCGGTGGTTCGGCCGATCAACTCCGTCAGTGGCGCTAGGCCGGGCACCGCCATTACGGCAATCGTCATTTGAGCTCCTTGTCGGCTCAGTTCTATCGCTCGGTCCACATAGCATACTGCATCTTCGATCTCATTCCATTCGTAGAGGACTTGCGCCAGGCATATGTTGGCATAGCTGGTGGCAGGAAGAGGTTCACCACCCCCCCACTCAGTGCCCAGGCGGATGGCCTTACGACTGGTCTCTGCTGCATGGTGCAATCGCCCCTGCCTGGCCTGGATATCCGCTAGGTGGCCCATGGCCACGAGTGCAATGAAGAAATTGCCGGTCATCTGGCCGTACACTATGGCCTCATTCAGATATGGGATGGCCTTGGGCAATTCCGCTTTCATCCAGTGTGCCAGTCCAAGGTAGAGCATGACCATACAACGCACCGTTGGTTGGTCATCCGGCATCTGCCGAAGTATCTCGTGACACATGCGGATGCCATCGTCAGTTTCTCCGCGGGCGAGCACCAGAGGTATACGAAGAGCCGTCAAGTGGTTGCGGATTCGGTAAACTGCCTCCGCATATTCGGCTGTCTTGTTCGCCGGGGCCCGCGAAAGGAGTGCCTCTGCCGCCTTGACGAGCAGCTCAACCCCACCGAGCTGCCCGCGTGCCGAGCGAACATTGGCCAAACCGATGCACAGCCACGGGCGGGACAGGATCACATCCTCGGGCAACTTGTCCAGCCAGCCCTGTGGCGCTGAGATCTTGCCTTGTGATATGAGTGGTACAGCTACGGATTCGATTAGGTCGGCAGCCCGCTCTAGATCATTGGCTGCCAGGGCATGTTGAATGGCTTCGGAGGTCAACCCCTCGTGCTCAAACCATGCGCTGGCTCGCCGATGCAGCACCGGGATTAGATCAGGCTGCGTCTTCTGGAGGCGATCGCGCAAGAGGTCCGAGAACAGGTGGTGATACCTGAACCACTTTCGGCTCTCGTCCAACGGAACCACGAAGAGGTTAGCCGACTGCAGATGATCCAATATCCCTTGTCCGCTGTCCTCTCCGGTCACAGCGTTGCACAGCAGGGCACTCAGGCGGTCGAGCACGGAAGTCTGCACCAGAAACTGCTGGACGCCGGCTTCCTGGCGCCCGAGCACTTCCTCGACCAGATAATCCATGATGTAACGGTGGGTGCCGGCAAACTCCGCGATGAAGCTGGGGATGTTTTCGCATCCCTGCATGGAGATGGCGGCCATCCGGATGCTGGCTATCCAGCCCTCTGTCAGAGAGTCAAGTGCTTTGACGTTGTCAGTCGTGAGTCCCAGTTCCATGATGTCGTTGAAGAACGCCGCGGCCTCATCCGTGGTGAAACGCAGGTCGACGGCGCGCAATTCGCTCAACTGCCCGCGAACCCGCAGACGAGCCAGGGGAAGAGGCGGATCAACTCTGGTGGCCACCACCAGATGTGCCTGTGGCGGCAGATGGTCTATGAGGAAGGCCAGGGACTCGTGGACCGATCGAGATGTTATCTCGTGGTAGTCATCCAGAACCAGTACGAAGTCACGCCTGGCCTCGATGATGTCGTTGAGCAGGTTGGTCAAGACCGCCCTGATGGAGGGTGCCTTGCCGGTCTCGATCACGTCCAGAGAACGTTGCCCGAGATCAGACTGGACAGTCTGAAGGGCGGCGACGAAGTAAGTCCAGAAACGTTCCGGATCATTGTCTTCCTTGTCGACAGAAAGCCAGGCAGTAGCCGGAGCAGAGCCGCCACTCCAGGCCCCCTGCATGGCAATCCACTCGCTCAATAGTGTAGTCTTGCCAAACCCGGCGGGGGCACAGACCAATGTCAGTCTGCAACGCCGCGCCGCCTCCAGTCGTTTGCTGAGGCGGGGACGTGTCAACCACCCCGGGGGGACGGGGGGAACATGAAGTTTAGTGATCAGCAGGCGTTCGGACGTCGTATCCCTCTCTTAGGTCCAAACACTAGTAAGCCTGGCAACGCTCACTGTCCGGGTGGAGCCGCAGTCTCATGGACAGCGCAATTCTACCACTGGCCTATCTTGTGGGCAAAATCACACATCGTGACCGGTGAGACTCCGCTGGTCCGGAAAACGGAGAGAAAGACATGCACGGCTGGTATTTCTGCCGTCACCAGCAACCGGTGCGGAAGAAGACAGGCGTACTGCTACGTCGGGGGCAAGTGGTGGGCAGTACTGTACGAAAGACAGAACCAGAACCTTCGAACTAGCCCTCAGCTTCTCAGCCATGCANTAGTTCGACTCCCCTGCAACTCACCTCGGCAAGCCTACCCACCTTGGTGTCCTTTTCATGTATTCGAAATAGGAATCGCCATATACCTTNGTGCAGAATTGCTCTTCTTCTATTGCGATTGAACGCGACAATAGGAAAAGCACGATTATCGGAATCAAGCCTAGCCAAGATGCTGCAGCTATGGCTGCACCGAAAAGCATAATAAACATAGAAAGATATATCGGGTGTCTTGAAAATGTATATGGACCTTTTGTGATAGGTACATCAGGTGTAGCACGCGCCCACAATGCACAGGCGACCTCGTAGATAGTCAGTCCAGTTAGGAAAACGGCAATGCCCACATATAGCCATCCGGTTCCCAGCTTCAATGGAAGGAAGATAGAGTATGCCAGTATTAGTAAGAACACCAGAACCCGGGCATACACATAATACTTGTTGACATTCAGGTTCGGGGCAGAAGACACGGACCTCTTGATAACGGTCATTGCGTCATACCCCAAAATTGCGGAAACAACGATAGCGCCCATATGAAGAATTACGAAGGCTAGCATGAAAAGCCAGGCATTCCATACACCTATCTCAAAAGTCGGCCTAAGTGACATTTCTGCCTTCCTCATGCTTCACGGCAGAAGGCTATTACACCCCTCGGCCAGTGTCAACCCCCGAAATGAAAAAGGTCCACCTGCGCATTAATTCATGAGTACGGAATCAGCCAGTTGGATTAGGTGGGGTTATACAATCCGCTAAATTGTATTGTTCATCAACCTGTACCAGTTTTTTTCGCTCCTAAGGCGCTCCTGCGTTCAACACCGAGTTGCTTACGTCGGTCGCGTATGCGGTTGCGGAATACGTCCAGAGATCGGATGTCTTCCCTAATCTCGTCAGGCGCCGGTCTGTTCACGCTCAGTGACTTCGACTTGTCGTGGCCAACCATCCAATTTGAGCATTTCGTCATCCCCCTATCGATTTCTACGTAGTCTTCGGTGGTCACAGTGACTTCTTCGAGTCGTGTGGTTTGCACTTCAGCACAGTGCCGACGTATTGTTTTGACCAGCAACTCCTCCTCGACGGCTGCTTCCCAGGTCTCTCTCAGCAATCCATATAAGTAACTCGCCTGTCGATTGTATGTGTCCGAATCTATGCTATATGAATTCTTGAAGTCGTTCAGTTCCTTCCTCAGATGCTCAACGCGATTTCCTACAGGCATCGCATGCCAGGGAACACCGTCTGAGCAATCTCCGGGAGTGTTACCATATCTCCTCACCGTTTGCACATGGAGGCAAGTGCCTTGCTCCGCTGCCCTGCTTTGCAGTTCCAAGAGGAAGGCAATATCATGGGTGAAGACTATTACCTGCCTGTTAATGGCTTCTTTCGCCAAGCGCTCGGCAATTTTATCCCTATACTGATGATCCAGAGAACATACTGGGTCATCGAGTACGATAGGGCACTTGTGGTCACGTATTCCTAGCTCAGCCAGAAAGCCGGCGATAGCGACAACGTGCTGCTCCCCTTCACTGAGGATTTCAGTGAGGTTTGCTTTTGACAAACACGAGCCCGTGAGTTCCATCCTATGGCGTGTTTCTCCCTCAACACCCAAAGGTCTGAGGTTTAGGGACAGGTGACAAGCATTGAGAGCCTTCAATTCCGTTCCTAGCGCATCTCTCAGCGCGCCTGTCAGAGCGTTGGAGATGATTTCCTTGCCCCGGTCAGTAATATGTTTGGACGCTGTTTCGGCGATGCATTTATCGTACTTCACACTGGCCTTGAGTTGTGTCACATACGTGACTATGTCTTGCTTCCTCTGAGAGAGCAGTTTCCATGCTTGCAGTTCATCTCTCTCGACCTTCTTTGCAGCAAGCTCTTCCGGCTTCGCAGCCTTCTCAATGTGTTGTGCCTCCTTCTCGATCTGGTCAGAGACCTTGACTAGACACTCGACGGCGATAGGCTTCGGTGGTGGATAAGCCCCTGGCCGTTTGTCAGCAATAGACTGAAGCATGTGGTTTTGCCTTACTTGCATGGCAGGCAGGTATTCCTCCATTTGCCTGGTGAGTGGCTCATTACGACTGCGTATTTCGTCCACCATGCTCTTGACTATTTCCGCCGGAGGGAAGGCGATCTGTTCAAGACTCCTCCGTTTTTCCTGAAGGATCTCCCGGGCAGCGTCCAGTTGTATCTTCGTGGCTCCTTCCATGAACGCTTTGAATCTTGCCATCCGTGCCTTGGCGTCTTCCCGGAGGGGTTGCATGCACAAGACACAGAGAGCGTCATCGTCTAGCAAGGGAAAATCCCGGTTAGGATAAGCCACCTGAGTCGAATATTGGCGTGCAGCGTTGTACAGCACTTGCCAGGGACTGCTGCCAACGCCGACGAGGGGCTCTCCTCCGAGAGATTCCTTGGAGGCAATCACCACAGCGCTCTCCAACGTAAGGAAACGGGAAATCGCTTCTTGTAGGCTATTGGCGTTTGATTCCGAGAGAGCCCACTCAATCGCTACAATGCGGTCGATGATCACGTCCAGACTATCTCTTAGATTGCGAATCCTTTGGGCCTGGCTTTTGGGATCGAGGGCTTCGGCAGCAGCAATGTCTCTGTGAAGATTGTCTAGTGTCAGGTCATTTTCTTTGGTCCAGACGGTCTTTTCTTCAATAACAGAAAGAGGTGTCCCTTGACTGAGTTGTGATATGAACTGCCCAGCTTTCGTCGTGGGGAGGATGTCGGCGTATTCGAGCTTTTTCAGTGTGGGTTTCTCAGCCTCAAGCCGCACTCGGAGTTCTTTCATCAGGCCAACCAGGCCTTCAAAAACATCAGCGCCATACGGCAAATACGTTGGCTCATTTTTTTCATCCACGATTATGCGTGCGCATCGAGAATCGAACACGCAGATACTGGACAGTATATCGCTTGCTTCCTGCCCGTCTTCCCATACCAAATCCTCGTCCGGACCGCCGTTCACCGAGATCTTGATGGTAGCCCTTGCAGGGCTGGTGGCAGCTCCGCCAAAAGCGTTTGGCAGAATTCTCTCCTTTGTGTCACGAGCCTTGCAGGCTTTCTTCAAGACGCGGGCGTAGGCCGACTTTCCTGATCCGTTTTCGCCATACACAACGCTCAGGCCCTGGGATCCGAAGGGCAGATGCGAACCATCTGGAACAGCGTTAACGTTGCAGAGATCTTGCAGGGCTTTCAGAGTGACCATCGCGGGCATTGGTGTACCGCCAGACACATGGCTCTTTTCCAAAGGCTGTGGTTTGGGGCCGGGTCTTGTAGGATCTGTCAGCTCATGCCGCTCCTTCAGCATTGTTAGAATCTCAGTGTTGTCGCTCTCGGTCAGTTCGCCTTGGGTCATCAATCGGCGAACCGCATCGCTTTGCCACTCAGCCAAATCATTCTGCACCCATTGGAATATAGACTCGAGTGTCGACATAGTACCCCTCCCAAACCGCACCTTAGGGCGCTACCTAAATCACACAGTATTGCTGGGTAAAGCGGGTTTCAAGCACACCACGAGTCTAGCAGGAAATGTCTCGCAGATAAATAGCGCATAGCATATTAGACTTAGACTGCTGCTCGATCCTGGTGTGCCCCCAAGAATCGGGCCAAGGGAAATGCCAGACCTTCGGTCTTGAAGGGAAGCTGACTCTGGACGACACCACTGGTGGCTAGTCCGCTTTTCATCACTACAAACCAATCTATATCAAACACGCAGGTGAATCATATTCCACTGGGTATGGAGGGCTGCCTAACTGCATCATTGACGCTCCGTCCAACGGGTTGAATAATTGTCCTTTAGAGCGTGAATCCAGAGCTTAACAAATGTCAGTTTTGTTGAATCGAGGACACTTTCTGGCTTATTGTTAAGTCGGTACAAACATCCCAATGTTCGTTTAGCGGTTAAGTTCCTGTACTGCACGATGTGATGTTTTGTTCAACGGGGCACAGCCAGATAGTGCAACGGAGGTCACTTTGCTCAGTGAAACGCGAACACTGCCTTGAAGACCACGTTTCCAGTTCTATCTATTGACACGCACGGCTCACCGAGCAGGATTCGAACCTTGCCGGTTTCACAGACTGAAGGCCAGTTCGAAGTTTGTGGTTCTGGATATCGTCCAGTACAGCCCACCACTGCTTGCAGGAGTATACCAGAAGCAACAGATACAAAGGTCATACCTATGCATCGGCGGCTTGGTTTTGTCACCCTTGCGCCAGTCCACAGCTTTCGGTTCGACCGGACACATCTTGACGCATGCCCCACAGTTGGTGCACCTTACTCTATTTATGGCTGGCCTTTCGCACAGCCGGTTCTTGATGAAGGTTCTCACCGTGCCTCTATTGCAATGGTCAGGAGGAG
>Ga0031655_10001591_pt1 | contig 13463 bp, 14 predicted proteins | sample FrelakmetHBP12HB_FD_55187 | JGI IMG/M metagenome (GOLD analysis project Ga0031655, IMG submission 55187) | Freshwater lake sediment microbial communities from the University of Notre Dame, USA, for methane emissions studies -HBP12 HB | ecosystem: Environmental > Aquatic > Freshwater > Lake >... | reverse complement strand
ACACTGGAAGGACTTATTAAAGAGTATAGTACTAAAGTCCCCATTGATATTAAAAAAGTGGAAGAAGCTATAAGTGCTTTAAAAGACTATATTCACTACGCAGAAGGTCGCATGGCTTCGGATAAGCTAGACGTAATAGCCAACGATATCCAGGCCCAGGACCCAGTCATAGCTATGGCCATCGACCGTATATCGGATATTCTGGATAAGAAAGCATCCCCAATGATAGTTTTTCACGCCATGAAAGATATGTGGGAAACCAATAATAAAAATAAAGTTAAATTTATAGAAGCTCTGAAAAAAGAAATGTCGGATTTCAGCCGGATGTACTCTATGAAAGAAATAGAAAAAGCTTTGTCTCACGCTACAAATGGCGCCATAACTATAGATATGATTAAAACGTCAGGATTTTTGACTGAACACTAAGGAGTTAATAATGCCTAACCCTAAAAATTATAAAAATACAGAGAAAGACTATAAAAGATATATGGATGACTGTATGCATCAGACTCTTCACATAGAAAGAAAGAGTCCTGCTCAATCAAAAGCTATTTGTTTAAATCGATGGAGGCAGGAACACGGAGAAAAGCACCCCGGTAAATCTAAAAAAATGAGCTCCGTAGCCGGATTCCTTAGAGAACTGGCCGGAAAAGTACCCGCAGATAAAGTCAAAGGATTCTCTACAAATATCGAAAAAGATACGATTGATAATAAGAACTTCCGGAAAGTCATCTATACAAGTAAACATAGCCAATTAGTACTCATGTCCCTGAAGCCAGGAGAAGACATCGGAGAAGAGAAGCATGATGTAGATCAATTCTTCCGTATAGAAAAAGGTACCGGGAAAGTTATTATAAATGATACCGAACATCAGGTATCAGACGGGTCTGCAGTAGTTATCCCGGCCAATGCTACCCATAACGTAATTAATACGGGGTCTGAACCATTAGCTATCTATACTATTTATTCCCCTCCTCATCATAAGGATGGGGTAGTTGCTGAAACGAAAGAAATTGCGGAAAAAAATGAAGAACATTTTGATGGAAAAACAACTGAATGAGAGAGTTAATAAAAAAAATTGCATATATCGTATGTGCCCCCATTCTTGAAGATGGTAAATTTTCATTGGGCCGATGGGCATTAACTACATGCCTCTCATTAGCATTATGGAAATGGGCTCATAATATCAATATTACCGAGTCACATCAGATTTTAACCATCGTGTTTGCAGGGTATGTGCTTGGAACAAAAGGAATTGCAACTATACAGGACGCAGTTTCTGCTTATAAAGAAATAAAAACGAATAGTGAAACTAAATAAATGAAAGGATTAAATATGGAACCTATTTCAGGAATCATACAGCACCTCGCTGGAAAAATGCAGAAGTTGGAAGCTGAAGAACCACTTGATACTCCTCCAGCCGATGAACCCGTGGTCGAAGAAAAAGACCAGGAAACTCTCATCCAGGAGCATGTTAAAAATAACATGGATAAGTATAAACAATCATTTGAGAGCCTATTTCCTACTACCCAAATGGTCGTGAAAAATATCGAATACCGAGGCATGATTTTAAAAGATAAAATCCGTGTCATGGTCGATTTTGAAGCTGTCCTGCTAAATTTTGACGCTTTGCAGGTACTATCTGATAAGGAAATAGGTATAGAAGCCACTGGTGAAAAAACATTCCGGGTTTATAATATTTATCTTCCAAAAGTAAAAGATGCAACTATAAAATCAGCTTCAGAAAAACTGAACGATATAGCCAGCGATATCCAGGCCCAGGACCCGGTTATAGCCATGGCTATCGATAAAATCAGTGAAACCATTGAAGCCGCAGTAACCCTGGAAAGATTGATTACTAAAGTTAATCCTGACCATGCCTTCTCAATAAAAGACCTGAAAAATATTACAAAAGAAGACATCGCTGAAGCCCAAAATATTATCAATGGTAAACCGGGAATGTCCGCTGAAGCCGGAATAAATCCAAAAGCACTCATGCTGGCTATTGCTCTACTAGCAGCCGGTTTTAATCAGGCAAATGCACAAAATGCAGAAAAAATTATACACATGCCCACCGTTGAAATAAAAGGACAGGCTCCAACACGGGTACAAATGGAACTTCAAAAGAATTTCCCAAATTTATTTCAAGTAGCTCAGGCTCCAGGAAAGGCATAAGAAATGGCATATGGTTTTGATGTAATGGAGTTAAACTGGGACTTTAAAATAGGCCCATTCGAAGCAGGACCCATACTTAAAAGTACCGGCTGGGTAGGGGGAACATGGGTAAAATTAGCTACGGCTACATCCAAACCGGATGGTGAAGGAATGACCGTGTCTATGAAACTGGAAAAAGGAGATGACACCTCATCCATCGGATTCTTACTCCGGGGTAACCTAGAAGGTACCGACCTTCATACATCATATAACTCGGGTGTAACAGGACCCGTAACCCTGTGCCAACAGGGCCTATTTATGTTTAAATATTACGAGGACGTTCCATATACACTGAACCAGATACTTTATATATCAACAAATGGACTATTAACAAATGCCCCAACTGGTCCTAATTCCAGGTCCTGTGGGTTCTGTACAGGACTGCCGGCAGATAATAATAACTATTTAGGTGCATCAATCGTATTTCCATAAAGGACCTATGCAATCTATCTTATCATTTTTAAGAAAAATCGCTGAGGTCCTATCGGACGAACCAACTCAGGATATGATTGATTTTTTTAACAATCGTACAAAGATTCATATTAATTATGTAAATGAAAACCTAAAAAAGATTGCTAAGAAACTACCCGAATTTGATTTACCCTATAACCATGACGCTTCTAAGTTTTCAAAAGAAGAATTGGTCCCCTACATATGGCTGACTGATTATTATAGAAAGAATAAAAATTTAGAATATCCTAAAGGAATGGAAGATAAAATTAATAAAGCCGTTGAACACCATTATAAAAGTAATAGCCATCACCCGGAATTCTATGGGAGTCCCTCTGAAATGCCTAAAAAAGCCATCGTTGAAATGGTATCAGATTGGGGTGCAATGTCTAAGGAAAAAGGGGGCTCCGTTCGAAAATGGGCAAGTGAACATACAAACGGATTTACGAAAAAACAAAAAGACCTTATTAACGAATTAATAGATATTATAGAGTAAGGAAACATACCCATGGCTGTAGCATTTAAAAGAGGAAGCACAACAGGACCAAGTGACCTATCTATAACTGTAAGAGACTCTCTTGGGAACCTCATAGACCCATATAATCTTTTATATGCGATATATGATACTACAACTGGCGTTGATGTACTGATAGGTGGTCTAAATAATACCCCAGTCCGGGCATCCCTCGGTCAGTACTGGGCCCAGGTATCCATACCCGCAGACGCTAATGTCGGAGACTGGAAAATACGATGGACAATACAGGAAAGTACCACGGACCCGGTATACCAGTCAGTCCAGGCATTCAATGTTGTCGGGGACAGCATGATAACCGGGTTCACCGGTGACGCAAGCACAGACCGATTAATTTACAGACTAAGAATCATGCTTGGGGACAATAATCCGGATAAAAATTATTCCGTATCGGGTAAAGAAAAAATAGAAGTAAAAGCGGATGGAAAAAGCTATATATTAACTTTAGAAGAACTTTGGGGAATTATAGAAGATGGAAGAAAAGGTAATTTGTAAAATATGCGGTTTTGAATCTGAAAAAACGATTCAAGGGCATATAAATTCTAAACATAAACTTAATAATAAAGGATATAATAATTTATATCCTGGTGCCATTATATATACTAAGACTTATATGGATTTTCATCATCAGAGAGTAATGAGTAGGGACTCATCGTATAAAAAGAAATTATCTGAAAATTTCAAAAGGATGCAGTCGGACCCAATTTTGTGGGATAAATTTTCAGGCAGAGCTCAAGAAGTCCTATCTAAACCTGAAATACGAGAAAAAAGAAAAAAAGCAATTATAAGTTATTATAGTAATAGGTCGGATGAACAAATAGCTAATCAGAAAAAGTCCGTTATAGACTCATGGAAAGACCCCATAAAACGAAGTAATAGAGTTATAGCTATAAAAAAGGCATCAAATACTGATGAATCAAGAAAAAATCGTTCTGATGGCCGTAAAAAATATTATAGCGGATTAAATGAAGAACAGAGAACTAAAATTAATAATAGATTAAAAGAAGTATGGGCTCAACCAGAAAAAAGAAAGAAATTAGAGGAGATAATAAAAATTGGATTAAAAGCTGCTATGTCTTCAGAAGGTAAAGAAAATCTGCGTAAAGCAAATCTTCGACCGGATGTTAAAAAGAGACGTAGTGAGTCGTCACGAAAAAACATTATAAAAGTACTTATTGCAGGTAATAAAGTCAGCTCTTTGAATAGATTTTTAGAAAAGAAAATGTCCGATATAGGGCTGTGTCCGAAAGGGGAATACCCAATAGGACCTTATGTAGTTGACTTTTGTTTCCCTGAGAATAAGTTAGTAATTGAAGCAGATGGGGACTGGTGGCATGCTAATCCTGAATTTCAGAAAGAAAAACATAGAACAGAATTTCATCCGATTCAGAAAAAAATGATGGCTGTTGATAAGGCAAAAAATTCCTACCTTAAAAATCACGACTGGAAACTCTTACGATTTTGGGAACGGGATATTTACAAAAAAACTACAGAATGTTTAAATACCGTAGTGGGGGCACTATCATGATAGATAAAAAAGATATTTATAATTCTTTTATAAACGGCTCCCTACAGGTTTTATCTGTTTCCCCTGATAAAAAAGTTGAGTGGAAAAAGATAGAAGATGTAATGAGGCATGATGTATTAAAAAAAGTACAGTATAGGGTTCAAATTGAAAGCGGCCAATCTTGTACCGTAACAGAAGACCATAGCTTATTTATTGATAAAGGGGATACAATAGAACCAATTAGGACAAGTGATATACATCCTAATAGTGATATATCCTGGGTACAGAATGATTCATGCTATAAAAGAAAAGTATTGTCATCTATTATTGTTCCATCAGAGAACTATATGTATGATTTATCTGTTACAGATAATCATAACTTTGTTTTAGAATCCGGAATTTTAGCTCATAATAGTTTTCGGCCGCCGAAATCTTCTAAATTTATTCAGGGTCAGACCCAAGTATTCGGATTCGTGTGGGAAGATGAAGAACTCCTGGAATGTATTTACATAGCTATTAATGACGCTAATACACGCCCACCATTAACAGGATTCACGCTGGAAGACATAGTAACGGGTGGTGGCGCCATGGGATGGTCATCCCTCATTCTGGTACGGGCCGCATGGTTCGCAAACATGATGCAGGCCCAGAGATGGGCCGTGGACTCTTTTGATTATTCAATATCAGGGGTCAGTCTTAATTTATCCGATAAATTTACACAGTATACAGCTCTTAAAGATGAATACGGAGCAGAGTTTGATAAGATGGTGGAACAGGCAAAGTTGACAATAAAGATAGTAAAAGGGCTACGGCAAATGAAATTTGGGATTGGAATTTCAAGCGCGCTTGGCCCCCTTTCTCGTCCGGGCGTACAATCGAGAGCCAACTGGATCTCATCTAGTAGACCTGGAAGTTTTTAATTTTTAGAAGTTAACAGCCTGTAATTTTTAAGCATCTTTTATCTCTCGTAATTTACCAAAATCATAATCTGTTTGATATACACTACATAATACTTTTTTGTTATCTATATCATAAGTAATCCATGAATGACCTTTTTTTAAATATTCTTTTGCATCGGAAATCATTTTTATTAAAAAAGAATCCTCTGGTAATACATCATTTTCAGATATAATTCTTATGATTGAAAAATTTTTGGATTTCAGATAAAGGTCTCTTTTTCTTTCTAATTTTATATGTTCATCTCGTGATAAATATCCTAATTTTACTTGTAAACAATGCCCACCCCCATCATATTCAATTATCGTGGAATCATCTATAAGAATATCTACATTACAGTTACCAATGGGAAAGTTAAGTTTTCCATTTAAAAGCGTAGCTATGTATCTTTGTTGCTTACTACATCTTTGGGTTCCAGATTTATAAAAGGACTGCTTCGCTTTTTGCTTAATAATATCTGCCTGAAATACATTATCTACCCCGTAGTTCTCTTGAACGGTCTCTTTTATTTTTTGTCTGACTCCGGGTGATTGCAGGGCATATTCTACGCCCCGTCGTTCCATATTCGTTTGCTTTGATTTTTCTTTTACGCTATCTAATTGCCATGTAGATTCGACCCCATATTTTTCCATCGTAGTTTTTCTGATAACTTTTATTCTCTCTTCATTAATTACACCTTCATTCCTTTTAAGGCCTAGTTTTGTGGACCTTTCACGTATTGCCTTCCACGTTCGATTCTTAAGTTTTTCTGTAATGAACTCCTTGCAATTATCCTCATAAATCTGTTTGAGTAACTCATTCTCTTCTTTAGTCCATACATCTTCTCCGGGCGGGGCATTTTTTCCTGCTTCAACCATTTCTTGTTTTACGATGTTTTCATCCCGATGCAGGTTAAATTCATATGCTCTTCCCCATATTGCCTTCCACGTCCTATCTATTTTTGATAGTATGAATTTCTTCGTGTTATGCTCATATATTTCTCTTAAAAGTTTATCATCATCGGTGGTCCATGCATCGGACCTTGGGCCGTACCTTATTTTTCTATCTGCTAGCACGACTTCGTCTTTTCTGTGGAGTTCTAGTTTCCGGGCCCTGGTTTTTATTGAGTTCCATGGTTTTTTGAATTGGGATGATATGAATTCTTTTGAATTGGTTTCATAAATAGATTTTAAAAGGGAATCTTCTTCCGGAGTCCATTTTTTATAGTTTATCTCATTCATATTATTAAAGATATATTTTGATGTTATATTTGTCAAAACCCATTAACTCTTTTCAGTATTAACTTTCTGGTAATACTTATTTACGAACGCGTGGACATCCCTGAATTCTTCTCTTCTATCTGCTATTAGGTATTCCGGCCAGTTCCACCATTTTATTTCCAGGAGTTTTGATATTGTATCGGGGTCAAATCTATATTTTGCGACTTTTGATGGATTTCCGACGACTACTGCGTATGGCGGGACATCTTTTGTTACGATGCAGGATGCTCCGATTATAGCTCCGTGGCCTATTGTGAGTCCCTGTCCGAGTTTAGGAATCAGTATTGCTCCCCATCCAATCCATACGTCTGACCCGATATGTATATCGTCGTTTGTTTTTTCTATCGTGGGTTGTACGAATACGTGGTTAGTGACACAGTTTCTATTTAGTAGGCCATAGTGGGCTGAGTTTCCGAAGAACATTACTTCATTGGAGATGCANGTGAAGTTTTCAACGTAGACATTGCCTCCGAAGGGTATGGGGTGTTCGTTATTACAATAGCTTTTGCTTCCGAGGGTCAGTGGCATTTTATACTCCTTTAAATATTGTGATTCTCATAGCTTTTTCCATAGTATTTTTAGTTATCAGTTTGACTCTGGTTCCTACTCTGTATAGGGTTATTAATTTATTGAATTCTGCCGGCCATCCTTTTAGTAAGTATCGTTCTTTTATTATTAGGGTTCCATCGGGTTTTAGGAGTTTCCTGGACAGTTTAAATGAGGCTCTTACGTATCGCAGGTATTTTTTATATTTATAGTGTTCGGGGACGGATAGAATGATTATATCGTATTTATTTTTAGGGGATACTTCATACAGTATGTTTATTTGTGGTCCGAGTCTTTCTCCGATGCTCTGCATGGTAGCGTAGGTATCCGGGTGATGGGTTATTCCTTCGTATTGGCATCCTGCGGAGATGGCGCCTATCATGATTGCCGGGGACCATACGAAGGGTTCCAGTAGGGATTTTCCATAGGGATTTATTTTTTCTATGACTCCTTTCATAACCATGGGGGATAGTTTATCTATTTTTCCGTTAAATCTTTTGATAATTTCTTTTCCTGTGAATTCATCGATGATTATGGTATCGGATTTCCATTGGGGGATTTTTGTTTTAAGCAGTTTGATTGTTTTATCGGCGGTCATGTGGTGTATCCAGTTGATTCTGTGTGTATTACAGATATAAATACTCTTTTAATATAGAAATATATTTATCTAATATGCAAATTTTATAAGGAGACCCAATTATGTCATTCGCAGTAGATTACACAAGTATAGATGCCGCAGCTATTACTAATAAATATTTTGACTTAAATAATGTACCTGTTAGTACGACTAATGTTGCACTGGATTTAATTGGTGGTACGGCTCAGAGTGATACTGATTTCGCGGTTATTGATAGTACAAGGGTATCATGGAACGGGTATGCTCTTGATGGGATGTTAACAGCAGGGGATAAAATTCGTGTTATATATGATGCGTCATCAATTTAATAAGAAAATTTAAAATTTCTTTAAGGAGAATAAATATTTATGAGTCAGATAAAAACGAAATGGATTGAAGATGGTGCTATTACCACGGCGAAGTTAGCTAATGATGGTACATTTAATGTGTCCGGTATTTATACTACTGGGGATTCCACGATTGGTGGGGATTTTCGTGTTACGGGGGATGCCACGGTTAACGGGGACCTGCATATTAATGGTGATGCTACTATTCTTGGGAGTATGCTAGTTAATGGACCCGTAAATGATTATGATGCGACTTTTATAAGAACTGTGACCGTTGTCGGGGACTTGCATATTTCGAATGACGCTACAATTGGTGGGAGTTTATTAGTTAATGGACCCGTAAATGATTATGATGCAACTTTTATAAGGTCTGTGTCTGTTGTCGGGGACATGCATATTTCGAATGATTCTACGGTTCTTGGAAATTCAGTAGTACAAAATAAACTTGGGGTTGGTGGTGATTCTACGCTTGTTGGAGGTGTATGGGTTGGTAAGACTTTTACAGTAGGCAGTGGTGATTCTACAATGGGGGGCGGTTTAAGTATTGCAAAAACACTTACTGTCACTAGTGATATAGTGGGAACTAACTCATTAGATTTATATAGTGGAGATGCTACAGTAAAATTAAGCCCTGGAGGTAATCCAGGTGGTATTGAAGTAGAAGGAACTAATATTCTTTTTGTTAGTCCCAGTTTTTATGTTTCTGGAGATATATATACAGCGGCCTGGAGTGATTATGCATCTTCAGCAACTTTTTCTGGATGGTCATCAATTACGGCTGGGCAAACATATGTAAAATGTAAGACGCTTGGAAAACTTGTTTTTACTCAGATTCGGATTTATGGTACAAGTAATTCTCCCTTGGCCACTGTTACGTTGCCCTTTACAAGGTCTACTGAAACAAATATGAACATGTTTGTTCCTGCTCGTGTAGCTGATAATGGGTCTTATTATCGGTATATTGTAGATGGTACTTCAGTTTATTCTCCAGGATGTGCTGAACTAGCCTCAGGTGATACTACTGTTCAGTTTGGGATAACTTGGGCTGGACCAGGTGGATTTACGTCAAGCGGTACGAAGGTTGTTGAGACAGAATTTTGGTATCATTCTGCTTAGTCAACTACCACGGGGATAAACCCCGTGGCTTGTAACTAAGTCCCGGGCAAACCCCGGAGCATGACTCGAAAATAAAGGCTGGATAATATTATTCAGCCTTTATTTTTAAAAGGACCTGGTCATTTATGAGGACCAATTTAAAATGTCCCATGTTTTTGGGGCTTAATTAATAGCTACATAATACGTTGAATCATATTGAGTTATATCTACAATTATAAAAATAATCTTCTTATACCTTTTCTTTATGTTATTCCTCTAATTTTAAATACCTATAGAGGTTAATTTTTAATGTCAAATAATCTTTTCTGGGTCTCTCCAATAGCATCCAACTGGGATTCAACTCTTAATTGGTCTACTTCAAGCGGGGGATTACATTCATCAGTTCTCCCGGACTCCTTAACTATCGTATATTTTGATGGGATGGGACTGGGCGGATGTTCTCTGACTACCGATGTGACAGTAGCCGGGATTAGAATGCAACCTGAATATACCGGTGTAGTAGAACAGGGGGCCAATACAATCACTGTAGGTTTTGATGACTGTACTTTTGACGGCGGATTTTTTGAGGGGGGTTCTAAAAATATAAATATTTTTGGCAATGTCCATTTCGGTCATACCGAGTTTGTTTGTACGGATGCAACAGCGGTCATTAATGGAAATTTATATTTTGAGCCACATAATAGTGGTGCAATCGATATTATGGTTTTCGAGAATATTACCTTAACTCCTCTTGATATTATCAATAAATATGTGACCCTATCTGATGTCCCGGACCCGCTTCGGGTTGTTTTAAATCTTGTTCATGGAAGCACACAGATGTATGGCACGGATTATTATGTACTTGGAGATAGGCTTTTATGGGATAGCGGAATGGCGTTAGATGGTCTATTAACTTCAGGGGATGAGTTACGAATTGTTTTTCCAGTTCAGGTTATCCCTGGATTTTATCATAATAATGGAACTGTTTGTTTAAGTACAAGAAATACACAGTTAACTGGTAATGGAATTATTTTTCATGACCTTCAGTTTAACGGGGATTCTACATCATATTGCATGGTTGATTCTTCTGCATTTATTGATGGCCGTTTGATGTTAGAGTCCGGTAATATTCGTGCAGGAACGGATAGTACACTTATTTCAGAGGGTGATGTTTCAGTGTTAAATCAGTTTGGAATGAGCCCCTATAATGATGCCCTTATTCGTATGGATTCATTAGGGCAGCAGATACTTTATACAGATGGCGGTGTTATTCCGTCTTTATATGTTGATAAGACATCTACAGAGCAACCAGTAGTATGTTCCGGTCATGGCCCTGTCCGTATTAATAAGGATTTTATTCTTAACACCGGTATTTTTAATCTTAACGGGTTGGAGTTGAAGGTTGGTGTACAATGAGTACTATAATCATTAATGGTACACTTCTATTAGACGGGAATATGGTCTGTAGTGGTGATATAACTATTACTCCCAGCGGTAAAGTTATACCTATTCCGGATGCTGATGATATGAAGACCTATTGGTCTATTGAGTCCCATTCCTATATTACATCAAATGGAGCTGGTAGAGTAATTACATCTGAACTTGGGAATATTACTGTTAATGGCATAATAGACGGATACGGGGAAGGGTTTGATGCAAATGAAGGCCCTGGTTCTAATTCTGTACTTACAGATAATCTTGGTTTTCAAATCCCCGGGTATGGGGCTACTCATGCGGGTACCGGAAGTGTTATTGTGGAACCAGGTGCTACGCTTTTTATTAGTGAAGAGTTCTATATAAGTATAGATGATATTACTAATCGATATGTCCGCTTAATGGGATTACCTGATTCTCCTGAAAATGTGGCCATGAACATAGAGGGTGGACCCTCGCAGACTTACGGAGTTGATTTCTATGTAGAGGGTAATGTTTTAAAATGGACGGGCACAGCGATTGAACTTTTATTATCCCCCGGTGATATCATCAGAATTTTATATGTAGGAAATACGGACCCTATTATGCCTAATGCAAGGCCTGCTTACGGGAATCATGAAAAGCCCGTGTCTTTAGGTTCCGGTTCTGGATTTTATCACGACCCAATGCTAATTGATGGGGAGAACACATCCGGTGGTGGGGCTATAAAATTAGTAGCCCGTTCAGGAGAAGTAAGTATTGATGGGACTATCCTCGTGGACGGGTCGGAGGGTACTCATTCAGGAGGTGGCTCAGGAGGTTCCATATGGGTTGTTGCATGGAAGATTTCAGGTGTAGGTAGCTTATTATCCCGAGGTGGCGACTCTCTTTATGCGTACGGAGGCGGAGGAGGTGGAGGATACATCTCTTTATGGTATGAAAGCGTAAATAATTTTTCCGGATTATTATCTGTAGATGGGCGTAAAGGCGGGACAAATGGAAAGACCTTCACCAAAAGAATAGAGCCCCTATTAGAAGAGAAGTTCACGGGTCCGATATGGAATATTAAATGGTGGGAACATTTTGGGGATACAACACAAAATAATTCTGTTCTCCTTAATTCTCCCCAGTATGTATATGAGTCGGCAGGATTTCAGTCTCTTTTCAGTGTATCAGGAAAAAATATACTTACAGAGATGGATTATATACCAAATGGTTCTGAACCCAATATGTTTAATGAATCCTTCTTGTTATATGCGGATGCAAGTAACTGGGTTGGAATTGCCAGGAAATGGGATGGTATCTTTGGTGTGTACTCCGTAAATGGTTCCTTGTCACAGTCGGCATTACCCTATGCGAAGACAAGCCTTACATTCCGTCTAAATAAGCAGGATTCTACATTTTCCTTTCAATTCTACGATGGAACCACATTACCGCAGACAATATATTCAGAGGTCATTCCTGAATTAGAAAATAAACGATTTTATATACGGTCGGAGCTTACTAAACCTGTAGAATCTACATGGGTAACTGAATATTTAAGACTTACATCATCGGATGTGTCTAATAAATATGTTACCCTTTCAGGTAAGCCACTTGATACATCGAACGTAACTTTAAATTTAATCGGTGGAAGTTCCCAGTATAACGGGGTCGATTTTTACGTTTTAAATAATAGAATCTGTTGGGATACCGGTGGAATTCCGCTTCCCATAGCTCCTTATCTTGAAACACTAATCGCTAAAGGGGATAAAATACGGGTTCTTTATCCCGAGGACATGACATCAAATGCCATCTCCTGTATGTTTGATAATTTAAAAATATTTGATGGGATTATCTATAATGCGGAGACAAAAGAGCCGAATCTTTACGTAGACCCTGCTTACGGGTCAGATACGTCCGATGGCCGACAACTAACTCCATTAAAAAATTTATTTGTTGCTACAGCATGGGCACAGCATGGTGGCAATGTAATTTTATATGACGGTACACATAATTCTACAGAAGTTCGTCGAAAAAATTTGACCCTTATGGGGGCTTATGGAGCAAAAGCTATAGTAACAACTAAAAATGTAATGGATACGACCGGGTCCGGATGGGAAACAAATGCATTATCATTTTATGACTCACAATCATCCGTCCGTAATTTGACATTAATGGATTCCACCATTGGAATCGGTGTAGAGAATACGGATAATTTTGAAGTTTCTGAAATTGAAGCATATAACTGTTCCAAAGCTGTAAAATTTCAGAAATGTGACCCGTCTATTATACGAAGTAAAATACATGATTGTGAAATCGCAATCGATTTTACATCCTGTCCTAGCCCATACATTTATAGTAATATTATTACGGATTCATCGACCGGTCTTTATCTTGCAGATTGTACGGGTGCAAAAGTCCTGTCTAATACATTTGATACTGATGGAACAGCAATTAATGTAAATAATAATTCGTCCGCTATCATTGCTTCAAATAATATTACATGGAATGATTTAGGAATACAAATTTCATCTGATTCAACAGT
>Ga0031655_10001586_pt1 | contig 13487 bp, 12 predicted proteins | sample FrelakmetHBP12HB_FD_55187 | JGI IMG/M metagenome (GOLD analysis project Ga0031655, IMG submission 55187) | Freshwater lake sediment microbial communities from the University of Notre Dame, USA, for methane emissions studies -HBP12 HB | ecosystem: Environmental > Aquatic > Freshwater > Lake >... | reverse complement strand
GTGGATCCCGGGCACGTTCCGGGTGACCAGCCAGTATTTGAGATTCATCAGGCCAGCGATGGGCAGCCAGCCTTCCGCTCCACTCGGCCGCGTGAGGCCCGTGGCTTGCCGGCCCGTTTCGAATTGGCGCACCCAAAGGAAAAAGACCGCGCCCAGGTAAACGTTCCAGGCGAGGAACGCGAGCTGAAAACCGTGGCGCAGAGCTTGAGAATAGTCGCGGCCAACGCGCCGGACGATTTTCTTTTTCGGCTGACTTCCAGATGCCTTCGCCTCAGCCCCTCGTGCGGGGATTCGGAACAATTCAGAGTTGGTTTGCGTCGCCATAGCGCTGTCCGTACGCACGCAGCCTAGCAGTGAGGGCAGTACAGCGCTGTGACTTAGGTCACAAGCGGGTTAATAAATGCCGAGCGCGACTTTGCTCACTGCACGGCGCATCGAACTCTGGCGGAATGGGCGGGGAGGGATGAGGCAGGTATGAATTCAAACACCGTGGGGACGACGCGCGAAGATATTCTCCATCCGGCTGACGCAGGAATCCGGATAGAGGGATAGGGAGGCTTCGGACAAGGGGACACGACTCCTCCCAGACCGACGGTCGCCTGGTCGACTTGGCCCTCCATCCTTCTCTCCTGGGAGGTCGCAGACAGCCTAACGTGCTCGGCGCCGATTCTTGAGGCGCATTTGGCGTAATTTACGACGACTGCGCTTGGGCTTCGATATCGCGAAAGTCACTGCCCCCACCCGGCGAACCTTCCATTCCACTGCCGGAGGGGAACCACTCTCTTTTTCCATATATCCTTCTCTTACTCAATTCTGCCCGTACTGCGGCCAGCCACCATTATAGCGCACTTTACTGCGCGGCTTCGATGGACGAAACCATGATGGTCTCCCCTTTGAGGGTTCCCGTTATCTTCACTTTTTGGCCGGCGAACTGTTCGGGCTTCTTCTGATCGCTAAGCTGGTAAACCTTGCCGCTGGCGGGGTCAGCCAGGATGTATTTCGATCCTGCCTTCACACACTCCAGCGTGCAGTCCTTGTCACTCTTCCCGGGCATCATGTGTTTCGCACCGCACATCGAGTCGCTGATACTGCCCATGAAGGTCTTCGACCCTTGCTTGGGAGCAGCCAAGGTCAGGCCCGTGGCCAGAAAAACCGCAATACCGAGATAGGCAATTTTCCTCATTCCGAACCTCCTGCATGGCATTGATTGCGCGCGGACAGCCGCGTGTAGTGCATTTTCGCTCCTCGGGGATTCTACTACTTACCCTCCCTTAGATGACCTGCGGGCGCTCAAGGTTCGGGTTCATTCGGGCGAAACTGGATTAAGCATGGATTCCAGGCCCGAAAGCGGCAACTCCAGATCATTCGCGGGGGGAAAGTCTAAATCTGAGGGCGCAGAGAAAACGGAAAGCCGGGAGAGGCCTGCCTCGTAGAGCAGGCCCCCCGACTCAGCACAGCCTTTCAAAAACCTGAGTCAATTCGGCAGCTTACCCTTGTTTCTTAGCTGGCCTTCGTCTTACCGCCGGCTGGGGCGACGGAAGAAACCGTGATCGTGTCACCACTCAGACTTCCCATAACTTTCACGGCCTTGCCGCCCATGCCTTTGACTTTATCCTGATCGCTCAGTTGATAGACCTTTCCATGAGACACCAGGACATATTTGGCCCCGCCGGAAACGCACTTCTCCACGCAATCCGCGGCAGCCGCGCTGGCCTGGGCGTGCTTTGCGCCGCAGTGTTCGTCGCTGACTGTCCCACTGAAGGTCTTATCCGCAGCCCACGACAGGCAACCGAACACCAGCAGACTGAATACCAAGAGCAAAACTTTCTTGGTCATCGCATCTCCTCCTTAAGGAATCTAGCTCTCTCCGACCCGGGGGATTTGGACCTTGGCCATCCCCTACCCCTCAGGTGAATTGGCGGTGACGAAGCTATGGCGCCTCGTTCCGTCTTTAGGTTGATACACTACTGCCCTGAACGCCATTATTTCTACCACATTCAGAGCGATAATGCAAGCCCGCTGAAATACAGGGACTGGAGGCTTGACCGTGGGGGCTGGGGCGATCGCCGACTCTGAATTGCCAACTCGGGAAGCTGTCAGCCTGACACGCGGCAGGCAGATATCAGTATTCGGCGGTCAAGTACAGACCGCTGAAGTTTATCTATCGGCGTTCAGAATTGCTTATCGGTCCGTTTTGCCGGACTTTTCAACCTGGACTTTCTTGTGGAGCGATTCGCCCTGAACGCGGGACTTGCAGGCGTGGCAGATGCTCTCTTTCGAAGGCTTGCCGCACAGCATGCAGACGCCACGACGATGGGAAGTCGTATGCTTCATAGCACCTCTTCAGTTGACGGGAACCGCCTCTGCCGCAGACGCCGAGAAAGCTAAAGTCCCCAGCGCCGCAGCCAGCCAATCATTCACCCCGGCCTCGTTTTGATAGACTTCGGTCAAGGGCCGCTCGCGGAAGTTGTTTCCGAGTCCGGTGCGCACATACAAAACGGCAAATCCCCGCCGGTTGGACCACAGCAGCTTGCCGTGCGAGTCCCAGAGCTTCATTTCCACCGTGGCGGCAGTCACTTTGCCGTTAATGGAGAAAGGCATCAGACGGCCCTGAAGAAGACTCGCCTTACCCGCGACGGGCTCCACGACGCCGTCCCATGAGGCTATTTGATTCCAGAACTTGGCCTGCACTTGCTCGACGGTGACTTCCAACACGGCATTGACCCGGGTTTCGGAAGCCAGCCGCTCAATGAGCCGGCGATGTGAATCGAGGTACACCTTCATGTCGAATTGGCCGCTGGCTGGGTCGATGGCGTCAAGCGTGGAGGCCGTTTGCCCGGCGCGCTTCCGGATCTCTTCGGCCAGCATTGCCGGGGCCACATACCATCCCAGGTTGCTCTCCACGTATCCGGAAATTCGATCCACCAGCCCCTTCGAGTCGGGCACGCCGTAATTGGGGAGGACGACGATCTTCTTGATGTGGAGCCGGATCTGTTCGGCAGGAACGAAGAAGTTTTCCAGAGGATATTCCAGCCAATCCAAGTAATTGAAGCCTTCTTTGGGGGTGTACCAGGCAGTAACTTGCGAGCCGACCGCCACCTTGAGAGTGAAGTCCTCCTTGCAAACCACTGTCACGATCTGGCCAGTCGAATCCTGAATGGTCACAAAGGTGGCGTCAACAGTGATCGCCTTGCCTTTGATTTGCAACTGTCCCAGAGGCTTCTGGCGGCCTCCGGCGACTGCGGGCAACCCCAGCAATAGCAGTACAAGAAGGGCCCCCCCGCCAAAGTTCCGCCCAACCAGAAAACCCCAAACTCGTTCAGTCCGCTTGAATCTCCCCAAATCCTGATCCTCCCCCATTCCCCGCCCTAGGCGCTCACGGCTCTTCTGCTAGGCGTCGTTTTGCGCGGACCTCCTATAAAAGGAATAACTCTTTACGGATATCTGTGTATTGTAGCCGCGACCCGGCCCGGGGGACAAGACAGAAGTTCGCTCAGGGAAAAAAGCCTCAACCCTGCGCGGCCTGTGCCCGCAACCAAACTGGCCACGAGTGACGAGCAAGAAAAATCCTCGCGGCCGGAGAAGAAAATGGTCGTTAGTAACACGGAGAGAATAGAGAGAGAAGATTTACCGCAGAGGCGCGGATCCGCGAAGGAGGGTACAGGTGACAGGGTGTAGGGTACAGAGGGCGAAGCCCAGGGGTTTCTGCCTATACCCTGTAGCCTGTACCCTGGACCCTCCTCTCAGCGCCTGTGCGTTGATTCTCTTTTCTGTCGCTCGCGCCGGCTATTGAAGCTGCAGAACGTACCGGGTCAGTTCGAGGGTAGCACCCCCGCCCTTCTGCACCACTACTTTTAACGGGCTCCCTTGCTTCAATGCCGTGTCCTTCTTGACGGAGCACTCGCCAAGCTTCTCTCCCGCCTGGTTGTAAACGAAGAATTTTGCGTCGGCATCGCTGGGAGCTGCCGGCCGGTCCAGCCCAAAGCCATAGCTTCCTACGCCCAGGGAAATGCCGCAGACTGAGAGCTTCCCTTCCGTGATGATCATTCCGATGTACTTCTGCTTGATCCGCGAGCTGTACCCGGTGGTATCCATCAAGGCAATGAGCGCGCGCGGCGCAGTAGGCGTCTTGAGCATAGCCGCGTTGCGCGGCTCGGTGGGAATCGCGTTCCCCTCCAGATAGAATTTTTCAGGGAGCGCTTTAGTGAACGCCGTCCCGGTAATCAGTTCGAACGAACCCTGCGCACGCGCTTCGCTGTGCCAGCCTGCAAGCATGACCAGTGTTAGCGCAGCCCAGACTAGAGAATAGACTTTTTTCATCGTATTTCCTCCTTCGCGGGCTAGAACCAAGTCGACAGTCGACGGTCGAATGTCGAGCAGTGGAAGTCAACAAATGACAGCTTAGACCAAAGATCGCCATGAGGGTAGTGCCCCCGTTTTGGGGCACGCCCGCTGCCCAGGCAGGCGCAGTCTAGCACGGTGGGGACTAAGTTGACAGCGGGCATGTTAAAGTCCAGTTGACAGGCAATGGTCGACAGTTATAGTAGCAGCTCTCCGGAGGTGTCCGAGGATGCAGCAATCCAACGGTGGTTTTCGTGGGTGGACCAGTGCCGGCCTCCCGATCCCATCCCGAACCAAACCACGGGGACAGGCCGGAACAGTTTCGCCCGGCACTACGGGTCGTCGAGGAGGGGTCAGTAAACTCCTCCTGGGCTTGGCCTTGCTTATTCCCTGGACGACTCCATGGAATGTGGCGGCTCAGGGTTCTTCCACGGCTCATCCGGCATCCCAAGTCACAGCCAAGTTACCCGGCCTGCGGGCAAGCGTCCAAATAGACCGCGACATCTACGGTATCCCGCACATCTTTGCCGCTTCAGCGGCGGACGCCTATTTCGCGCTCGGCTACCTCCATGCGACGGACCGGCTCTTCCAGATGGAGATGTTCCGCCGCCGGGCGTCCGGAACTTTGGCGGAGATTCTTGGCCCAAAATTGCTTGACGATGACGTCTTCATGCGCCAGCTTGGCCTCCGCAGCACGGTCCGGAAGGCCTGGGATAATCCTCGGCTCGCAACGCAAACTAAAATGGAAGTCGTTGCCTATTGTGCCGGCGTTAACGCGCGCCTCCACGAACTCACTCCAGCAGGCTTGCCCGGGCCGTTCAAGGCTCTGGGGTTTTCGCCTGAACCTTGGACTCCTATTGACGCGCTCGTCTTTCCCAAGTACATGGGTTGGGATCAAGCTGGCACTGATACTGACGTGTGGATGGGCATGCTGGTGGAGAAGATGGGCTTGGCTGCCATCGAGGAGCTATTCCCCCTCGATCGGCCCTACGAAATCCCGACCATCCCGGCGCGCGGCGACGCCGCCCAGACCCAGCACCCAGGACCCAGCACGCAGCACCTGGTTCTTCCGTCCTTCCCTCCCGGCTTCGACGAAGCCGCCCGAGAATTGCGCCGCCACCTCGTCGCCGGCCGGTTCGGAGGTCCATTCGCTCTGGGCAGCAACAATTGGGTGATTGACGGGAAGAAGTCCGCGACCGGAATGCCCTTGCTGGCCAACGACCCGCACCTGGGCCTGTCTTTACCCTCCATCTGGTACGCCGCACATCTGGTGGCGCCCGGCCTGAACGTGATGGGCGTGACGTTTGCCGGGTCGCCCTACGTCATCATTGGCCACAACGACCGCATCGCGTGGGGCGTTACCAATATGCAGGCGGACACGGTGGATTATTTCATCGAGAAGATGGACGCTCAGCACCCTCACCAATTCTTCTACAAGGGCGCGTGGCGCGACACGGCCCGGCGCGCCGAGGAAGTCCGCGTCCGCGGGCAGGAGCCGCAGCATCTGGAAATTGAATCGACTGTCCACGGACCCCTGGTCACCACTCATGGGGCGCGCTTGGCGCTCGATTGGACGGGCCTGGCTCCGACACTCGACATCATGGCCCTAGCTCGATTCAACACCGCCAGAAATCTCCAGGACTTCACCGAAGCGCTGAAGGATTTTCGCGTGCCGCCCCTGAACGTTGTGTACGCGGATGTGGACGGGAACATCGCGATGTTCCCTCATGGCGCGCTGCCTGTCCGCAAGCGAGGCGATGGGCGCTGGCCCGTGGACGGGTCCTCCGGCGACTATGATTGGGCAGGCACCATTCCGGACGACCAACTCCCTGCCTCTATCAATCCGCCTCAGCATTTCCTGGCCTCCGCCAACGGGCGCCCGGCGCCGGTCGGATATCCCTATTACCTCGGCTGGATGTGGGACCCCAGCTACCGCACGCGCCGCATCCATCAACTCCTCAGCACGCACGAACACATCACCGCAGACCAGATGGAAGCTTTTCAGACAGACGCGCATGACTCCGCCGCCGAGGCTTTAGTGCCCGTCCTGCTCGCCGCGTACGACCGCAAGCCTTTCGGGGATGAGCGCGTCCGCAAGGCCATCGAAGCGCTTCGTCGTTGGGACTTCGTAGCCGTGGCGGAGAGCGTCGCCACAACCATCTGGTCAGCATGGTTCAACAATTTTCGCGACGCGGTGTGGGATGACCACTTCGATGCCGCGGGAGTCGAGCGTTGGTCCGGGAGTTGGGGGTACTCAAGCTCAAACGCGCGCCAGCCGGAAGTGGAAGTCCTGGAGTTCCTCACGCGCGAGGTTCCCACTTCGCCGTGGTTCGATGACGTACACACGCCGGAAACGGAAACGCGCGACGACGTCATGGCCCGTAGCTTCGTAGAGGCGGTGGCTCGCTTGGTCAAGGAGCGTGGCGAAGACCTGGGCCAGTGGAAGTGGGGCAAGACCAACGTCCTGCGCCTGCACTCTATCGCCGAGGTCCCGGCACTGGATCGTGGCGGCATGCCCGTCCGGGGCGACGAGTTCACGCTGTGCCCGGGCGAGAACGGCGGACCCGTCACCGGCGGCGCCTCCTGGCGCATGGTAATTGATCTGGGAAATCCCCGCCAAAGTTACGGAGTCTACCCCGGCGGCCAGAGCGAAGACCCTACAAGCCCCCATTACGACGATCAGGTCAAACCTTGGGCGGAGGGGAAGTATCTGCCACTATATTTCTATTCCGACCCCAAGCAATTCCGCACAGGAGAGGTGGAGTCCGTCCTGCGCATGGAGCCGAAGTAGAAGCGTTCGGATGAAGATCAGGTGAATAAAGATCGAGCGAATGAAGAACAAGAACCGACGACTGGCAATGTGGTTCTAATATCCTGCGTTCCCCCGACCACACACTCGTCATTCACCCAATCACACAATCTTCATTCACTCAATCCGGCCTGAATCCCTCGATTAGCGCCGCGAAGTCGATTTTCTCATTCGGTTTCACGACGCGCCCGCCGGGCTTGGGAGCGACTTTTTCCCTGCCCTTCAGAAACGTCACTCGATAGAGGTCGGCAAAGGGAAATGGAAACGCCGGCCCGCCCTGCCCTCCCACCACTTCGGAGCCCAAACGCACTTTATCGATGAGGCGTCCCGGGAAGCGCAGATGGTAAGGATTGCGCTTCACTTCTCCGCCATGTTCGGCGGTAGCCAGGAGCTGGATGGCCACAACCTCCGGGGAGAGTCCCAACATCAAGTTAGGTGCGGGGTTTTCATGCCAGAACTCGGTTTCGATAAATGGGAATAGCGCTTGCCCGCTCTGCTCCAGGTAGGCGCCCAGCGCGTCCACCACCAGGTAGTGCGTGCCAATATGCGTACTATTCCAATCCTCGGCGTGCGGCGCCATGACGACATCGGGCTTCTCTTGCTCAAAGACCTTGCGCAAGACCTCGACCTTCGCCTGCCACTCCTCAGGTTTGTTCTTCCGATTGTCGAGGTTGACGTGCTCCAAGCCCAAGGGATGATTAGTTACGATGAGCGCGAAGCCCAGCGCGCGGCAAGCCGATTCGAGTTCGCGCAGCCGCCGGGGCCGTTGTGCCAAGTTGCTTCCCAGCGTGATGGCGCAGTTCGTGACGCGCGCGCCCGCGTCCAGCCGGAGCCGCAGAGGCAGCGCGCCCACCAGGCATTCGTCATCAGGATGAGGTGAACAAAACATAACTTTCAACGGCTGCCCGCTGCGGGCGGGGCGTGCGGGAGCAATCAGGGATTCGCGCGACGGGCCGATCGGAATCTTCCTGCCAGCCTCCATCGCTTTTATGGTGCCTTCCACGAACCGGAGCCAACGCTTGTGGCGAGCCTTCCATGCTGCTGAAATATCCTTGCTCACGATGAAACCTCCCGGTATGAATTCAGTCGAACGTCGAAGGGTGAAGAGTGCGCGGTTGGTGCAGAGCGCGCCTCTGCGGTTCAGCGATCCCGCGCGCACGAGGGATTGCTGAACTCCTCCCTGCGCCAGCCACCCATCAGGGCACTAATGCTACGACATGGCCCCAGGCAACGGAAGCCCCATTTTGGAGGCAGCGCCATGCTGTCCGACGGCAGTCGAGGCTCGCGGGAGCGGAAAATCGGCGTGAGTGGCACAGATCTTTGCGGCAAGAATCTGGATTAGTTGAATTCTGCGCGATTTGGGGTGCAAGGTGTACAATGGCGCCCCGTAATTAGGAGGTGGACCGTGATGAAACGACTTCTTCTTTTCTCTCTCCTGTTGACCTTCGCCCTGGGGGCCTTATCCGGCCCCGCCCGAGCGGCCGATTGGAAACAGCTTTTCAATGGCAAGGACCTGACCGGATGGAAACACGTCGGACCGGGCGGTGTGACCGTTGAAGACGGCCTGATCAGGACCCACGGCGGAATGGGCCTGACCTATTGGACCGGGGGGAAAGTCGGCAATTGCGTGATCCGCGTGGTCTACAAAATGCGCGACATGAACGATAACTCCGGGGTGTTCATCCGAATCCCCATCGAGCCGCGCGAAGAATGGATGCCCGTGCACTACGGCTACGAAGTACAGATCGACAACCACCCCGAGACTTCGAACGAGGACGAGTACCACATCACGGGCACGCTCTATTCACTTACCAAGCCGCTGGCGAAGCCCGGCAAGCCCGGCCCGGAATGGAATACCATGGAGATCACTTTGGATGGGCTGCACACCGTCGTGGTGTTGAACGGGGTGAAGGTCACCGACTTCACGGAAGGCCAGCCCGTACCGCCTCGCAAATTCGATTTCGAACCGCAGCACGGGCCGCGGCCGGCCGAAGGCTGGTTCGGCCTGCAGAACCATAGCGACAAAGACATCGTCTTCTTCAAAGAGGTCGCGATCAAACCGTTGCATTGAGTGAATCGGATTGAGTGAATGAAGATTGGGTGAATGAAGAATGAAAGCCAACACCTGGCAACTTGGCCCCAGTGACCTATGTTCCTCCAATCACACAGCCGCCATTCACTCAATCTCTCAATCTTCATTCACGCAATCACTCAATTCCTGGAGGTTCCGCCATGCGATTCTGGATTCCCTTTCTAGCCATCTTGGCCTTGGGGACGATCCCCAATCCCGCTCGCGCGGCTGACTGGAAACAGCTCTTCAACGGCAAGGACATGACGGGTTGGGAGCACGTGGGGCCGGGGAGATTCGTTGTCGAAAGCGGGATGCTCAAGACCGAGGGAGGGATGGGACTCCTTTGGTACACCCGCGAGAAAGTCGGCAACGCGACCATCCGNGTCGTCTTCAAGCTGACCCACGAGNACGATAACTCCGGGGTCTATATTCGCATTCCTGAAAAGCCCACCGAACCCTGGATGCCCGTCAACAAAGGCTACGAAGTGCAGATTTATAATCCCGGGGACGACTATCACTGCACGGGTGCTTTATACTCTTTCGCCAAAGTCTTGGCGCGCCCCTACAAGCCGGTGGGAGAGTGGTACACGATGGTAATCACGCTCCAGGGTCCCCACACGGTGGTTGTCCTCAATGGTACGAAAGTCACCGACTTCACCGAAGGCCAGCCGGTGCCTGCGAAAGTGGATGACGGCGAGCCCGATCGCGGACCCCGGCCTAACGCCGGGTACTTTGGCTTGCAGAACCACGGCGAGGGGGCCGAACTCTATTTCAAAGAAGTGGCCTTATCTAAATGAAGATTGAGTGATCGAATGATTGAGTGAATGAAGATTGGGTGAATGCTGATTGAAAGCCAAAACGGCCCACGCATGCTCCTGCATTCTTCATTCACTCAATCTTCATTCACTCAATGACGGGAGGTTGTCATGAGCAACGATCGCCGGCAGTTCCTCAAGACGGCGGGTATTGCGGCGGCAAGTACGCTCGGCCTGGGTTTGCGTGCGGGCGCCGCGCCCAGCAACGAGACGGTGAGGAAACAACCGCGNCTCTTTTCAGGATGCTGCGCCTATTCCTATCGAAAGTACTTGGAGCCCGGNAAGATGAGTATGGAGGACTTTATTCTCAAAGCCGTTGAGCTGGGCATCGACGGCGTGGACATCACCACCTATTGGCTGAAGTCCACCGAGCCCGCCTACCTCATCAGCTTGCGGCACCTCGCCTTCCGGCACGGCGTGCCCTTCTCGGGCGCGGCCATCGGGACAAACATGTGCCAGCCGGATGCGGCGAAGCGCGCGGTGGAACTCGAGAAAATCAAGAAGTGGGTGGATGCCACCGAGATCCTGGGCGCCTCTCACCTTCGCGTCTTTGGCGGCGAACTGCCGAAGGGCGCCAGCGACGAGCAGGGCGTCGGGTGGGTGGTGGAGACCATGAAGCCCGCGTGCGAGTATGCANCGACCAAAGGCGTGACCCTGGGCATCGAGAGCCATGGCGGAATAACCTCCAAAGCCGCCAACATCGTCGAAATCCTGCGGCGCGTCGATTCGCCTTACGCCGGGTGTAATCTCGACATCAGCAACTTCCAGGAGGACCCCTACACCCAAATCGAGGCCTGCATCCCCTACGCGACGCACACTCACATCCGCGATTTCTACAGCGAGGCAAGAAACCCGCTCGACCTGGACCGCGTCTGGCGGATTTTCGCCCAAGGCGGATACCAGGGCTACACGTCCGCGGAGTACGAGGGCGAAGAGGACGCCATGACCGGCGTGCCCAAACTCATCACAAAGATCAAAGAGCTTTGTAAGAAGTATTCAAGCGTTTAGGGAGGTGAATCATCATGCCGAATCGCCGGACTTTTATCAGCCAAGTGTTAGGAGGAACGGCTGCCATGGCCGTCTCCGGAATGCTTCCCCCGAGCAGAGTCTTGGGAGCCAACGACCGTGTGCGCCTGGGCTTGATTGGAGGCGGAGGGCGTGGGCAGGAAATCTTCAAAGCCGCCTTGCGCTGCAAGAACGTGGAAGGCGTGGCCGTTGCGGATGTCTATACGCGCCGACTGGGGGAGGTAAAAGCTTTCGTCCCCGGCATCAAGACCTTCAGCGATTTTCGCCAGCTTCTCGATGACAAGAGCGTTGACGCCGTCCTGATCGCCACTCCGCAGCATCAGCATGCACTCAACTTCGTGCCGGCTATCCAGGCGGGCAAGGACGTGTACCAGGAAAAGACCATGGCCTTCAATCCCGACCACGCCAAGCGTATGCGCGCGGCGTTTCAGGGCTCAGGCCGCGTCGTGCAGGTCGGCATTCAATCCACCAGCGGGGCGGAATTCACGCGGGCGCACGAGTTGGCCACGCCCGAGCGCATGGGGACCATCACCGGCATTCACACGCATCATTTCCGCAACGCTCCTTATGGGGGCTGGATGCGGCCCATTCCGCCCGACTGCAACACTCACGAGGTAGATTGGAAGGCGTTCGAGGGTGAGGCCCATCCCTATCCCTTCGTTGCCGACCGCTACATGAACTGGCGCTTCTATTGGGACTACTCGGGCGGCAACGTCTTCGAGAATATGGTCCACCAAGTGGGCTTCTGGTACAAAGTCCTGCACTTGAGCATCCCGCGCACCGTGACCATGTCCGGCAACAACTATCTTTCGCCGAAAATGCAGGTGCCTGACACTATGGACGTTTCCATGGACCAGCCGGAGAAGATCTTCTTCACCTGGAATTCCATGTTCGGAAACAATTTCTTCGGCGAAGGCGACGACGAACTGCTCGGGAACAAGGGGACGATCTTACGGGACGATGCGGGCCACGTCAGGTACGTGGCGCAGGGAGAAAAACCCGGCGAGGGCGAAGCTGGCAAATCCAAAGGCGCCGCGCCCGACATCGTAGGAGGCTCCGACGCGACCGACCAGCACATGCAGAACTTCTTTGATTGCGTGCGCAGCCGCAAGGAACCCAATTGCCCGTTCGAGATTGGCTTCCGTTCCGCCATCGCCTGCCAAATGGCGATCACCTCCTACCGCCGCGGCCGGCCCGTGCGCTGGGACGAGAAGTTGGAAGATATTGTGTAGGGGCAGGGCCGATTGCGTCCGTTCACTGACGGACTGCCCTGCCTTCGTCGGCGGTCCTTGGTCCGTGGTCGGTTGTCTGTTGTCTATGGTCCGTGGTCCGTTGTTAGCAGTTCGTAACAGGTTACGCAAAACTGTTCCGCAGCTCTGCAGCTTGTAATTGAGGGACGAGCAGAGGCGCAGAGTTGCGCCTCCTCATGACCCTGCTGGGCACTATCAAGGAATGCGGGCAGGCCAAAGACCGCGAATGTAAACCGTGTTTTCAACGAAGCGGTAATAAACAATCCAACTTCCTGCAAGGAACCAGCGGCAGTGCCGAAAAGGGCCTTTGCCGCGCACGGGGTACATTCGGGGAAACGAAATCAGGAGTTCCACTTTGCGGAGTATACTTTCTCGCTCCCTCGCAGGTAGTTCTCGGAGGACTTCGAGAATTGATTGGGGCCAGACAACCTGTGCCGTCACTTCTTCCTCTTGGAATTTGAGAGGCGTCTCATAACTTCCTCGTGAGTGTAGACTCGGCCCGCCCGAATATCCGCCTCGGAGCGCTCCATCATTTTCAGAAAAGCGGGACGGGCCTCGGCCTCATCCAGAACCGCCTCCAGATCAGCATAAAGCTGAATGGCTTCACGAACCACAAAGCTCCGGTTGCCCGCGCGAGCCTCTGATAGTTCGTCGAGGAGGTGGTTGGTCCTCTCGTCGAGCACAAACTGACAGCGCATGGGTGTCCTCCTAAATTCACCATAGTCCGAAGAAGGAGGATTTGTCAACATCTATCATGATCTGTGTGGACCGGTGAGCTGGGACGAGAAGCAAGAAGAGATTGTGTAGGGACGACACAGAAGTCGGGAGTCAGAAGCCAGGAGCCAGAAGGTGATGCAAGTGGCGGAGCGCTGGGAGTGTACTCAGCGGCTGTCTCAGGCTTCGCTCCTGGCGGCTTCTGCTACGGGCGCGGGTGAAGGAACTCTTCGACCGCGTGGTTAAACATGGCCGGCTGATCCACGAAAGTCATATGCCCGCTCTTAGGCAGGACAACGAGTTTTGAACCGGACATCTTCTCCTGCATGGTTCTGGCGAGTGAGGCGTCGCACTCATCGTGGTCACCCACGGTAATGAGGGTGGGCACGTGAATCCCCGCGAGGCGCGATGTGTACTCGACGCTCTTCATGTTCCCGCTGATCACGTACTCGCCATCGGAA
>Ga0031655_10001582_pt1 | contig 13518 bp, 17 predicted proteins | sample FrelakmetHBP12HB_FD_55187 | JGI IMG/M metagenome (GOLD analysis project Ga0031655, IMG submission 55187) | Freshwater lake sediment microbial communities from the University of Notre Dame, USA, for methane emissions studies -HBP12 HB | ecosystem: Environmental > Aquatic > Freshwater > Lake >... | reverse complement strand
TCGGTAACGAGCGGTCCGAGCAGGTAGAGCGGGGCATGGTCGGTGATCTCCTTGATCATCCGTACATTATAGCCCACCTGGTCGAGCGGCATATGTCCCGGNCCCTCGATCATCCGCTGGACNCCCTTTGCCAGCGCCTGCTTCGCCAGNGTGCCGAGAGTGATATACTCCACCGACTTTGCGAGTTTCTCTGCATCCTGCAGGCAGCCGGGGCGCATCCCGTCCCCGAGGCTGATCGTCACGTCGTACTCCGCAAGGATCTCNAGCAGGTAATCGTATTCGGCATACAGCGGGTTCTCCTCGTCACGCTGCATCATCATCGCGCAGTGGAATGAACCGCCCCGGCTCACCACGCCCATGATCCGCGGATCGCTCCTGAGCGCCGCGAGTGCCTGCCGGTTCACCCCGCAATGCAGGGTAAGGAAGTCCACACCCTGTGCACAGTGTTCCCGGATCACCCGGAACAGGAGATCGGCATCAACATCCCGNGCATTACCNGCCCGGCGTACCGCTTCATAGACCGGCACAGTTCCTATCGTAGTATCAAACGCAAGGATTTTTTTCCGGATCGCGACAAGATCCCCTCCCGTGGAGAGGTCCATGATTGCGTCGGCACCATTACTCAGTGCAACTTTTGCCTTTTCCTCTTCGAGCGCAGGATCGCAGCGGGTACCAGATGTCCCGATATTCACATTTATTTTGACCTGACACCCTTCACCAATTGCGCACTTCCGGTGTACCCGCTTCAGGTTTGCCGGAACCACAATTCTTCCGGCTTCAATACCTCGGGCAAAGCGCGCCGGATCCATTCCTTCCGCTCGTGCCACTGCTTCGAGTTCCGGCGGAACACCGGAAGCACACCTGCGGATCAGCGAATCCATAAGAAACATCTGTCGGGAGTCCTTATTATTGTGCATGCAGGTGAGATGGATTCCCGAACAGTCGGGCTATGCGAACTCCTATATTTTCGGCACGATTCTCGTTGACGCGGGCGTTATGCCAATGGCCATCAGGCCACACAAAGACGAAATCGACACAATTGTCCTGACTCACTGCCACTTTGATCATACTGCCCGGGTGAAAGAGATCGCCCATATGTGTAAGGCAAAGGTTGCCATTCATAAAAACGATGCGAGAGGGCTTGTTGATGACACCTGGAGCCTGTCAATGCATTTTGGTGCTCGTTCTCCCGGTATTATCCCCGATATCGTGCTTGGTGAGGGNGATATTATCGGGGAATTAAAGGTCCTTCATACACCCGGTCATACACCGGGGAGCATATGCCTCTTTTCCGAGCGGGATCTTGTGCTTATCAGTGGAGATACGGTTTTTACAGATGGNTGTTTNGGGCGCTACGATTTTCCCNGGGGGAGCCGGAACGAACTTGCACGGTCGCTTGACCGTCTCTCGCTTCTTGATGTTGAAGGGCTTTATCCGGGTCATGGAGAACCGGTCGAACACGGCGGCAGCAGACACATCGCTGCCGCACGGGGACTTATGAAAAGCGGCTATGGATAAGGGAANTTACTGCCTCNTTTTTAAAAATCCGGCCTGCACGATCCGTATCGGTGCACTGGGAGATCTCACTTTCCCTGCGGGTTGGCACATCTATATTGGATCAGCTCTCGGGAGTGGTGGGTTACAACGGCTCCGCCGCCATATTTCGCTCGCCCGTCTCCACGACAAACGGCCAAAGTGGCACGTGGATTATCTCCTCACCAATCCTGATTTTTCTCTCAGGTACGCAATCTATGCGGTCACACAGGAGCGGGCAGAATGCAGACTTGCTCAGGCACTTATCGGTTCTGGAGTCCCGGACTTTGGCTGCAGTGACTGCTCCTGCCCATCGCACCTCTTCTATCGGCAGCATAATCCTGGGGAAGAGATCATCATAGCATTCCAGGAATTTTCTCTTATTCCCATCAAAACAATCATGAGCTCCTGAGTGCAGGATAACATATGAAGGTTCTCGGATTATCGGGGAGTATGCGAAAGGATGGCAATACAGCACAGCTCGTAAAGGTTATTCTCAAGCGCTGTGCGGGGGAAGGGATTAAAACAGAATTTGTTTCTCTGGCAGGGAAAAAAATCCTTCCTTGCCTCGGTTGTGAGAAGTGCAAGGAGAAGAAGTGGTGTGTAATCGAAAACGATGACTGGAGCGAAGTAGCCGATAAAATTCTCAACTGTGATGTGCTTGTTATCGGTTCACCAACTTATTACTATGATGTATGCGGGCACCTNAAAAATTTCATAGACCGCACATATTCGCTCTATCATGATCGGAAGCTGGCAGGGCGCAAGGGTATCGCGGTGGCAGTACAGGCACAAAAAGGCGCAAACCGCACTATTCAGACACTGGAGGGATTTCTGGGAGCACACGAATTTTCGTCACTGGGATCCGTTACAGGAACGGGATATGAGGAGGGAGAGGTTCTCAACGATCAGGATGCCGTGGCAAAAGCCCAGAAAATCGGAGATAAAATTACCCACCTTATTAAACGCCATCACGATTGATCCCCCAAGCTGCTGAGCCCCTCAATCGTGCTTTTTTCCTGTCATTGAGTCAATATCGATCCTGATGACACAGACATTCATGATATCCTCATCGGAAAACTGGTGTGTTCCGCCCCCCTAAGGGTGTATGATGCAGTTTAAGCCCTTTTTCTTCTCCTCACTGTCTTCAGCGAAACAAGCCCTGCCAAAACCGGTTCCACTCCGGTACCGCATTTTCATGGCGTATTATGGTATCGCACTGGTCGACCTCAAAGGAACACCGTTAATTTTTTTCCGGCCATAGCTGATTGAAAGTAGATTTTTCCTTCAACATAGCCGAAGCCGACCGCCAGTTCTGTAAACAGTAGCATCGGTCAGGATCGATTCGATTTCGGGGTGGTTGGTGATCTCCCGATCGATTCTTCACATAACCATCCTGCTGATGCACCAAATGCTTAGGATCGTTCCCATTCAGACAAGGTCATAGAGCGTCGTACGGCGTTTGAGTGTCCGGCCTACATCCTCTGCCACACGCTGCATCTCTGCCGGGTCAAGGTAATCGGTATTGGTTGCACCAGCCCCTTTTGAGATGCTCTCTTCAAACATGGTCCCCCCAAGATCATTGGCACCTGCGACCAAGCTTAACTGGGCCAGCTTGATTCCTTCTTTAACCCAGGAGACCTGTATGTTCCGGAAATTGTCCAGATAGAGCCGGGCAACCGCCACCATCAGGAGATCTTCTCTCCCGGTCGCCCCTGCCCGCGCGAGTTTTTGCCGGAATATCGGAGTATTCATGTGAATAAATGAAAGCGGAACAAATTCTGTAAATCCGCGCGTCTCATCCTGAATTTTTCGAAGAATTGCAAGGTGCTGCACCTGGTCTTCAACACTCTCACAGTGACCATACATGATTGTAGCAGTTGTTGGAATACCCAGGCTATGCGCTTCCTTGATTATGCGCACCCACTCCTCCGTTGAAACCTTCTGTGCACAGATTTTTTTACGGATCGCATTCACAAGGATCTCCGCTGCAGTCCCGCACATCGACCCGAGTCCTGCCTCCTTCATCATAATCAGCACCTCTTCCGTGCTTATATGGCTTTTTCTGGCAGCATATGCGACTTCCATCGGGTTGCCTGCATGAAGGTGGACACCGGGTGCAGCCTCACAAATCCAACGGTAGACATCACAATAGGACCGTGCATTAAAATCCGGGTGGAGCCCGCTGACCGTACAAATCTCGGTAACTTCGCGTGTTTTTGCAAGGGCCGCTTTTTTCTGGATCTCTGACCTGTCATGAAAATAGATTCCGTCATCACCGGGTTTTTTTGAAAAACCGCAGAAACCGCAGGCATTGACACAGAGGTTGGTAACATTGATATTCTGGTTCCTGACATAGGTGACTGCGTTTCCGGCCCGTTCTTCACGCATCTCATCTGCAGCCGTTGCAATCTCCCATATATGTCGATTCCGGACCCTGAATAGATCCNATGCTTCGTCTTCNCTCAGCCGGTGGCCGTTTTTCACATCATCCAGCAGTATCCTCAGGTGTTTCTCCATAGCTCGCTCCGGATAATTCTTCAGGCAGTGTAGCGTCCGGATAAAGTAAAGGTATCGTATTCTTGTGCCACATGATTATTATTCCTCTGCGNCAACCATCACTACAGGAGAGATATATGGANCAGGTTAAGGTATCACTGACCCGGAAAATTGCAGACGGATATATTATCCCGCTGGGACCGGCGAATCTTGTTGCTGTAATGACCGACGTAGGGATGGTAGGATGCGGAGCGTTTGATGTCGCTGCACTTGATTCGTTCAGCTATCCCGCAGCCAAAGTGAGACCCTCAATCGGACCTTCAATTGTAGATACCGACGATATTCTTAACGGGATAATAAAGGAAGCAAACCGTTCAGCATTAGGGAGGGGGATCCGGGCCGGGATGACCGGACGGCAGGCACTGGAACTTCTTTGATATCTTTTTAAAAATCCCGGGTTTCCGGTTGGACTTTTTTATGTGGCGCGTGCGTTATTTTTGCTTATTATACCGGTCCGTAGAGAGTTGTGCGTTCTGTCAGGGTTCTTCCCAGGTCTGATACCATACGTTCCATGATTATCGGATCAAGATAATCTGCATCTTTTGCCCCTGCATTTGTAGAGACATCATCTGAGAACATGGTGCCGGCAAGATCATTACCTCCGGCCAACAGCATCNTCTGTGTCATTTTAAGTCCCAGCTTACCCCATGGAACCTGTATATTGTCGAAATTATCCAGGAATAGCCGGGAGACAGCAATCATCAGCAGGTCCTCACGGCCGGTTGCACCAGCGCGGGTGATACCCTTTTTATAGAGAGGTGTATTGATATGGAGATAAGAAAGCGGAACCAGTTCCGTAAAGCCGTGGGTTTCGTCCTGAATACTGCGGAGGATCCCCAAGTGCTCTGCCTGATCTTTTGCTGTCTCATACGATCCATACATAATTGTTGCAGTTGATGGAATCCCCAGAGAGTGCGCTTCTTTGATTATTCTCACCCATTCAGCCGTGTCGAGTTTCCGGGGACAGATCACCTTTCTCACAGAGTCGACAAGGATCTCTGCTGCTGTACCCTGAAGCGAGCCAAGACCTGCAGACTTTAATCGCGCAAGTACTTCAGCACTGGGAAGATTGCTTTTGCATGCTGCATGGGAGACTTCGTCAGGGCTGAATGCATGGAGGTGTATATGCGGTCCTATTTCAAGCACCCATGTAAGTATATCACAGTACGAGTCAACGGAAAAATCGGGATGTACTCCACTCAGCAGACAGATTTCAGTGACGCCACGTTTAAGGGCGAGACGCGCTTTTTCCTGAATTGTTGCTTTATCATTGCAGTAAGCCCCTTGATCATCTGCACTCCTGCCAAAGCTACAGAAGCCGCACAGGTTCTTACATATATTGGTCACATGCAGGTTCTGGTTTTTGACATAGGTTACAACATTTCCTGTGCGACGCTCACGAATCTCATCTGCAGCAGATGCAATCCGGAGAACATCCCGGTCTTGTGTGTTCAGGAGCCGCGTTGCTTCATCCACAGTAAGGCGATGCCCACTGATAACATCTGAAAGGAGGTGCGAAATCTCTGTCATAACAACCGAACGGAGCTAGCGCTGCTTTTTTCCGCTTTTTTTTGGCTGTTTACCCTTTTTATTTTCATGAGAGGACAAGTACAACTCATGAAGGACCATGATGGCGACAACGATGATGGTTACCTCGACAATATGAAGCGGAAGATAACCTACCAATGGAACGGAAAACAGGGCCTTTCCGACTATCCAATCTTCCTTTACTGGTTCGATGATCCCAATACCCGGATAATTGATACCCTGGTCTGGACTGGGGTTATTATCCCCCCATGTGATGTATCCCGCATGTGGCGGGGTATAATTTCTCATAAGTTTCATCCCTTTGATTTCAGTAACCGGTTCGTTGTCCACGTATTGTATTGCTCTATGGATAATCGGATGAACGCTGGTGAGACCATTCGGCTTGTAGATAATAACATCGCCGTAATCTGAATACTTTATTTCGCCGCTCTGTTTGCCAGTTATCCATGTTTCAAAAGGGCCATACCGATCTTTCTGGACAACAACCACGAGATCTCCCACATTCATGTGAGGCACCATACTCTGGGATTCGATAGTGACAACAGCGGGCCAGGTACCACAGATCAGGAATAAGGCAAGAGCGACTCCTCCAACAACTGTCACGATCCAGATAAGATCGCGTGCAAGGGACACCGCCCAGTGATCGCTTTTTCGGAATTGTGCAACCAGCGTTCGGATATCCCGTTTATTATTGTTATCTGCCATTTCTTAACGCCCTTTATCTGATTTTTTATTATTGTATTAACCTTTCATAATTTGCCATGAGGCATATTAAAATGCCGCAAGGGTTCATGGTCAGATCCCTAAACGTGACATATAGTAAATTCCAAAAAGGATGAGGAAAATCCCGCAGAATACAATTAATTTCCGATATGCGGTATCAGGAAGTATGGTCCTGCCTTTTGACACCCCGGTTGATACCAGCGTGTACCACGCGGTATCTGCAGTCCAGTGCCCGATCATGAATGCTCCGGCAAGAACCAACCCTCCCTCAAGCCCCGCAATCACCATCGCACTTCCTATGGATAACCACCATATCCAGAAATAGGGGTTTGCCGCACTCGTAACCAGTCCTGCCAGATAGGGGTTGCCAACCGATTTAATCGTGGAGATATGCATAGTTGCTTTCCTGCTTCCCGCTATCGTGAATGCCCCGAATGCAACCAGAGCAATTCCGCCAATTCCTCCAATCGCGGATGTGTAGGGAAGCGCAACAGTCGCCAATCCCAGAAGAATCAGGATAATGAGAAAAAGTTCTACGATCACGTGCCCCAGGGTTATTTTCAACCCGATCGTCCAGTCGCCCTTTAAAGATGCGTTGATGGTTGCGACCAGGGTCGGACCTGGTGCAAGCGCACCGGTCAGACCGATAACAAAACCAAGGATCACCATCTGAAATATATCATACATAGAAAGGGGTCAACCGCAATTTCGTGGTAGTATCTATGTCTGATGCGATTATCAATCATCCACATCAGCNATACTAGATTCATTTCAGCGNGTGNGTGTAAAGATAAAACCCTATATTTTCTTTGTGACCAATATACTATCCATGCTTGATGCACAGCAGATAACACTCCAGTTTCTCGAGACAAAGCTGCAGGTGCATCCGGATGTCGTGCGCTATATTCAGGAACAGAACGAGCCGGATCTCATCGGGCGAATAATCGCGCAGGTTCCTGGAGACACTATTGTAGTTTCGTCAAAACATATTCCCGGCATGAATGCCACGAGGGATGGCACACGGTTTCTGACCGACCCTTCAGTTGAAGTGATCAGCGGCAGCCCGGGAACATCCGGCTGCGTGAACGGGACCAGTGATTACCTTCATTATTTCCGTGATCGGTATAATCGTCTCGGAAATATGATACGCAGCCGGTGCGGAGGGACGCCAATCGAGGCACTTGCCAGGAATAGCCGTTACCGTCAGGAAGAATGTACAATTATTGGCATGGTTGCCGAAGTGAAGACAACGACAAATGGTCACAGGATTGCTGAGATAGAGGACTCTTCTGCAGGCATTCCGGTTCTCTTCCGAAAAGATCGTCCGGTTTTCTCCGATGCAGAACGTATTATCCACGATGAAGTTATCGGGGTGAAAGGTAAACTCTCCAGTGACGGGAAGATCTTTTTTGCAGACCAGCTCTACCGCCCGGACATACGTATCGACAATACCCCCTACAAAAGCGAATTGCCGGGGAAAGCGGTCTTTATCTCCGATACTCACGTGGGTAGTGATACATTTCTTGAAGAGTGCTGGAACCGGTTCGCAGACTGGCTTTCGGATTCTGATTTCTCGTATCTCCTCATTGCCGGAGATCTTGTCGATGGCATCGGTATTTATCCCGGTCAGGAAAATGAACTGGTGATAAAAAATATTTATGAGCAATATGATGCATTCGGTAAAATGATGCGGGATCTTCCNTCCCGCATGAAAATTATCGTTTCTCCCGGTAATCACGACGTGGTCCGAGGTGCAGAACCTCAGCCGGTAATTCCCCAGCAGTTCACACAAAAATTCCCGTCAAATTGTATCCTTGTTGAAAATCCCGCAGTCGTAAACCTCCAGGGGGTGCGTGTACTGATGTANCATGGCAGATCCATCGATGATATGATTGGGTTGATTCCAGGTGCATCCTACGAACAGAGCGGGCTTATGATGGAGGAGATGCTCCAGCGACGACATCTGGCTCCTGCCTATGGACGCAGGACCCCTATTGCTGCAGGAAAGACTGACAGGCTGATAATCGACCCCTTGCCGGAAATCCTGCACACCGGTCACGTTCACATCCGGGGGTTGACCCATTACCGGGGTGTATTAGGGATTAATGCTGGTACCTGGCAGTCCCAGACCTCCTTCCAGAAACAGATGAATGTTAACCCGACACCCGCCCAGGCAGTGGTCGTGGATCTCCAGACCCTCCAGCCTGAAATTGCCAGCTTTTTATGAATATCAGATGATCTCGCTCTATCTGTCGCGAAGAACCTCTGAGAGATATTGTAGATTCTGGTTGAAAAAATCCTGTTCACTATCAGATAGCCTTTTGCCTGATTCGGATACATCCGGCTGGATGCCCAACAGAGTGACTCTGGTTTTTGAATCCTGTGCTATAAATTTCATGATTGCTGACAGAGGGATAACGTGTGTTGAAACCAGGTTTGCCTGTATTCTTCCCGGCTTTAAAACAGCAATCGTACCAGGTCTGACTCCCATATCAGCGGAATCTAACAAAATAACATTGTCCGGTTGGAATCTGCGGATCGGTGCCGTGACATTTTCCGGCACGGTTCCCGCAAAAAATACCGTGAAATTGGGGAGATGCAATTTTTCTATCTCCCGAGCTGCGAGCATCCCGAGACAATCAAAGGGCGAGAGTTCATCTCCAATACCAACGATGGCAATTCGGTGAGCTTCCTTTAATCTTTTTTGCAGAATGGTCCTAAAATCAGGGAACATATGCTGTTTCATGTCACCACTACTTCGCGATCGGTTCCAGAATCCGAGAGTTCATTTTTCAGATATATCGCACCAGTCGGGCAGTGCCGTTCACAGAGACCACAGCGGATGCACTTGAACAGTTTCACCTGGGGCTTTTTCTTGCGTTTTATCGTTTTATCCTTGAACTCGATCTCACGCTCGTTCTGAACCATGGTGATAACCTGAGCAGGACAAACGAGCGAGCATTTGGAGCACCCAATACACTTCTCATCAGAAATGGTAATCCGTCCACGGAATGCCCCGGGAATTGGAACTTTTTCTTTCGGATACAAGATGGTGAATGGCTTTGACAGGAGATTGAAAAACATTTCTGCAAGGACACTCACGGAATCACCCGGAGATAATTGATGACAAGCACGATTCCTACCTGCACCATGGCCGCGCTGGCGATGTATTTCCAGCCTATTTCGTTGAGCTGGTCGATGCGGATACGGCCGGTCGCCACCTTGATCGACGAGAGTACCAAGAGCACGGCAAGGGTCTTGAAAAGGAACAGGCAGAAACCGGCAGCCCCGTTCAGCCACAACGGGGAAAGGGCCCACGGGAGCATGGGGCCGCCAAGGAACAGGGCTGCGATCAGGGCACTGCCGACCACCAGCGATATTTCAGTGGTCAGGTGCATGAGGGCGAGCCTGCGCCCGGTCAGCTCCGTCCAAGACCCGGCAACGATCTCGGTCTCTGCTTCGGGTATATCGAAGGGGGTCCTCTCCAGTTTTGCCTGGAGCCCTATCAAGGCGACAATAAAGCCGATCGGCTGGAGGAACACGAGCCAGATGTTGTGCTGCTGCCAGGCTACGATCTCTGATATTGACCATGTGCCGGCCATGATGGCGGGCGTGAGGAGGGCAAGGAAGAACGGCACCTCGTAAATAAACAACTGCGTTACTGCCCGGATCCCACCGATGGCGGAAAAGATGTTGCGGGAGAGCCAGCCGAGCAGGAAGAGGGAAAAGGTCGGGATGGCCATGAGGTAGAGGACGACAACAAGATCTCCTTGGAATGCAAGCGGGCTGTACCCGGTAACCGGCACATAGAGATATGCGGTCATGACGGCCGCGAGGGCGACAAGGGGTATCGTGTTAAAAACCTGACGGTCCACGCCATCAGGATCGATCACCTCTTTGCCCAGCATCTTGATCAGGTCTGCAAACGGCTGGTAGAAGGGTGGCCCGACCCGGCTCTGCATCCGGGCCACGATCTTCCGGTCCAGGTACGACAGAAACAGGGCGTATGCAAACAGAAAGAAGAATCCCGGAAAAAGGAGAATATAGACCAGAAGGAGGAGTGCATCCGTCATGGTCACTCAAGCCTCTGAAAGCGTGCACGGCTGCGTTTTCTGAGCTCGTCCAGAGTGATCACGCCCGCTCTTCTTGTGTGATTGTCCACGACGGTAATCCTCGATGTGCACGAGAGGCATGGATCGATCGCAGCAACAATCACGGGTATATCGGCCAAATTCTGATTGACAAGACACATTGCAACAGAAGTCCAGTTTGCAAGGGTCGGCGTACGAATATCAACCCGTTCAACTTTGTCCGTGCCATTTGTACGAATGAAATGGACCAGCTCCCCTCTGGGGGCTTCATAGCGGGAAAGAATTTCTCCTTTGGGTGCATTTTTGGCGCATTGACACGAATCTGGCCTTCTGGAAGATTTTCAAGGCAGAACCTGACGATTCTGATACTCTCCATGAGTTCTCCTATGCGTACACGCGTCCTCCCATATACATCACCGTTGGTATCTGTCACAACGTTCCAGGGTACATCTGCATACACAAGGTACGGGTCATCTCTGCGTGCGTCATAATCCACACCGCTCGCCCGTGCTGTTGGTCCCACTGCACCGTATTTTAACGCCTCCTCTTTTGAAAGTTTGCCAATACCCCTGAAGCGGACGAGGAGAGTCTTCTGATTGTTCACCATATCGATGTATTTTTTCACTCGTTCTTCGAGTTGCGGCAGGCGAGCGAGAGCTGCATTAACCTGTTCCGGTGTCAGGTCACGACGTACCCCCCCAACTTCATTCATGCCATAGTGAACCCGGTTCCCGCTCATCTCTTCCAGCGTGTCCTGTACCGCTTCACGGTCGCGCCATGTCCACATGAAGAGCGTATTGAACCCGATCTCATGGGCAGCGACACCCAGCCACAGGAGATGGCTGTGCATCCGCTCCAGCTCTGCAATAATAGTGCGGACGTACTGTGCCCGAAGCGGAATCTCAAGCTGCATCAATTCCTCAATTCCCTTGGCAAAAACCGTCGTGTGTGAGTGTGAGCAGATCCCGCAGACCCGCTCCAGCAGCGGGAGGACCCGGATGAAGTCACGCTGTTCAGCTGCCTTTTCAATACCCCTGTGACTATAGGAGAGATCAAGATCGAGACGGATAATTTTTTCACCGTCGGCAATGACCTTGAAATTCACCGGTTCCTTTAACGCCGGATGATGGGGACCAATTGGTACAATTACTTCAGGCATCTACACCTTCTCCCCCTTTATCCCCCCGTAGAATGTGTCCGGCGCCGGCGTCCAGTCTTTTCGAAGGGGGTATTCGTTCTCCGGCCAGTCTTCATTCAGGATAATTTTCTTTAAATCGGATCGGCCCTGAAATAAAATACCAAACAGGTCATGGATTTGCCGCTCGTAGATCCCCGAGGGAGGGAGAATATCCGACGTTGTCGGGGCCTCAGGCGCATCACGAGGGAGTTCAAGAGCAAGGGAAATGATCATTCTATGCGGGCCTGTCAGATGGTAAATCAGTTCAAGAGTTTTGCCATTATCAGCGGCACTGATGGTGAGCAGCCTGTCACATGATAACAATTCCTGAACTGATTTGATCGCGTCGCGAATGTGCCCTGGCGTCGTTGTGATCCTGATACGGTTTGAGCGGACCTGTTCTGCAGTTCCGATATCCTGTATCTTTTCTTTCACAAAATCCAGCGTTATTGGACCGATCATAGAGTTGCCTCACGGATTTCGTTCGTATTTTTTATATTTTTTATTCCATTCGTCTGTCGCCATTCTTTTCCCCCATGGGCGATGTCCTCCTTGAGGAGATTCAGGCATGTCACGACAGCATTAATGATCTCGTCCGGACGTGGCGGGCATCCCACTGCAAAGGCATCGACCGGAATGACACTATCCACGCTGTTTACACTATGATACAGTCCATGGAATACACCACCTGATGCCCCACACGCACCCAAAGCAATCACGTATTTTGGTTCGGGAATCTGTTCCCAAACCCGACGCAACCGGGAAGCCTGTTTTAATGTGACATGGCCGGTGACGATCATGATATCAGCATGTCTTGGGGACCCTTTTACAAGAATCCCGAAACGCTCAATATCGAACCTGGGCATCAGGCAGGCAATAACTTCAATATCGCACGCGTTACATCCTCCGCTGTTAAAGAGTGTTACCCACGGTGATTTCAACCGTGCCCAATTCACAAGGCGTTGGCTCACTCCTGCTGACGGGACTGCCATAGTTAATCATCACTTCCATTCACGGATATTAAGCCATTGATCGTTACACTGCTATCGCTATTTCTGGTCATAACTCCCCCCATTGTTCCCACCTCAGGACGGTTACAGCAATTGCCATGATTGCAAGGTACCCCAGCGGCCCCCAGAGGGGGGCATCGGGAGGGGCGGTCGCAAGGACAAGTGCAGCCACACCCATTACCGTGAAGAACAGGGCCACGTAGAAGAACTGGTAGCCCGGCCGGAAGGACTGTGCCTCCGCGACCTCCCCCCCGACATAGGGCATGGTCTTGTTCACCGAGGGAGTGAATGGCGGCGCAATGGTGCAGGACCAGGCATAGATCAGGTAACCCGTGCCGAGNGCGAATGCCATGATTATCACCGGGGAAGTAAGGAGATCCCACACCGACATTTACGGCACCCCCCATGNGAAGATCTGCCCGGCTGCATGCGAAATCCAGTTATAGAACGGTTCGGGAAAGATCCCGAGGTAGAGCGTGGCTATCGCCAGCACCACCACTGCTGAAAGCACACTCAAGGGGATCCCCGGTCTGGTTGCTGCCGGCTGGTCCGTATGGTCTGTTTTACCCCCGGGGAACATGAGGGTTGACAGGATCGGGACGTAGTACCCGAGCGAGATGCCGGTGTTGAGTTCGAGGATCAGGCCAAGCACGATCCCACATGAATGTTGCGATACCTGACTGGATTACCAGCAGCTTGCCCAAAAAGCCGCAGGTAAATGGCTGCCCGATCAGCCCGAGAATGATCACGGTAAAGGCAATACCCAGGAGGGGATGCTGGGCACCCAGTCCCTTCATCTGTGCCGTCTCAGAAGACCCGGCGCGTTCCGTGAATGCATCGGCAGCGATGAAGGCGCCGCTTTTCATGATGCCATAGG
>Ga0031655_10001575_pt1 | contig 13539 bp, 17 predicted proteins | sample FrelakmetHBP12HB_FD_55187 | JGI IMG/M metagenome (GOLD analysis project Ga0031655, IMG submission 55187) | Freshwater lake sediment microbial communities from the University of Notre Dame, USA, for methane emissions studies -HBP12 HB | ecosystem: Environmental > Aquatic > Freshwater > Lake >... | reverse complement strand
CGAGTTCATCGGTCCATTGGAAAACGATGCCGGATGATGAGTGTCTCGTATCGTTTTTTGCATTGAGGGTTGAACCGGGGGGAACAGAAGTCCTTGCATTAGAACCAAGCCGACGATTAGGAACGCTGCTCCTCTTATGACAGACACAAGGATTACAAATATCTGCTATCCTATATAGTTCTTACCTTACTTTTAAGGCAAGTTCTTGGGTTTTAAAACACAACAGAGTTATAGGGCAAAGCCCCCCCTAATAAAGCATGGGATTCATATGTAAAAGTCACGCTCTATTATATCAGATTTTTCTGATTCGATATGATTTATCTTTTCTGTTTTCTTTGACCCAATCATTCGCATTTTTCTTATTATATGAATGATGCATCGTTCTTCCCGTATCGGGGTTGACTACTTTGTATTTCAGTCGTCGAGCCATATCATGTTCCTCCCTTATTTTTCTATAAAAATTTTAAAGGATTTTATGAGTTCTTGTTCTTCTTCAGTTATTGTATATTCGTATATTTTTCGCTTCCAACGGCTTTCTTCTTTCTGGACTGTGCTACTATCCAATAGATAGTTTCACCTGTAATATTCCATTGATTGATAGACTTATGATATAATTGAGTATAGAGTATCTCTGGTTAAGGTCCGTTTTTTTTCGGATGGTTCGTTTCCCACTCTTCGATAGCGAGAAAGATGAAATCGCTATACGATAGTATCCCACGGTTTCGGTCTACCCGTTCTGCTACGGTTTTTCTTAGGCTTATCCTTTTGAAGTTATCATTTGCTTTCATGTTTCATCTCCTCAACAATCTTCATACATTCTATCCAGGTTTTCGCCTGGTTCAAACTAGTCCTCTTGTCAAACGCCTCTACTATTTCCTTATGGAAGTTCCCGTGTTTCTCGTGGGTTATGCCTAGCCTGTCGTAGAGGTTTTTCTTACTCTCTTTACTCAATTGGGAGCTACCGAGTAACAGGTATTTCCAGAGTTCATCGTCGTCGTACTTTTTGAGTCTGTCTTCTGATAGAGCGATAGCGGGAGATTCTTCTCCGCATTGCTCACACTTAGAAAAGAGAGGAACCTGTTCCCCTTTCTCGTACCGTACGATGAACCTCTTTATGCATCGTCGGCAAACGTACTTAATCCACGTTTTCGGGTAGCATCGTTTCGTCATACCCTCACGCACCGGTGACTTACGCATAATGGGCATTCGTCTAATGGTTCCTGCGAGATGAAAGTATATCCGCAGGCATTACATCGCTGGCGCACTGACCAGGCCCCGGGCTTCGGCTCATCATTTTCCATAGTCACTTACCATCCTGCTCAATTTCTCGCAGTAGCTTGAGTCCCATCCGTGACATATACGCTAAGTCTTCATGCGGGTACCCGCTGACAAGGCGCACATGAAAGTTCATCGAGGTCAATGTGACTTCTCGAAACATCGGTTCGTCAGGAAGTTCCTCTTTTTCGGGTTTAGAAAGTCGAGTCATCATTCATCTTCTCCTGTTGTCTCCGAGAAAAGGGGTTACCCCCCATTCCCCCCCTGTATATATTATATATTGATTTTTTATATGTGGGGGGGAGATTGTGGGTAACCGCCTCTAAGGAGAGAGTTCTAGCTGACGATACGCCAACGATAGTACGCCACCTCCTCGACGTGGCCGCCGCGTTCGCTGATTTCATACGTCTCAGGGTCCTTGTATGTCCAGCCGCCGATGCGTTCTTCACGGACTTCTTTTTCAACGACATCCGACCCCCACAATACCTCAAGCTGGGTCTTCACCGCATTTCGTCCTATCTTCGTACGTGCCGTTAGGTCCGATATCTTGAACCATTGGTCATAGGACGCTTGAATGACATTCATGATAAGCTGTCGTACCTTGTTCCCAGAACTGTCGACAATGTGACTGATGATCTGTCGGGCTTTTTCCGCAGGGTAGTTGTCATCTAGACTCATGAGGCATCGGTAGAGTCGTTGGAATTGCTTTATCAGACGGGTGGGGACCTCCGGGTATATCGGGTTCTGGAGTTCTCGGTATGTCTTGTCGACCATTGCAGTTGCCCGTAGTATCGCCAGCCGTTGCGCTTCTTTCTTGAGGAAGTTTTTTATCTCGGGTGTGATTGTGATATCTTTGGGTTTATGATAGGCGATGAACTCGGTGACCGCTTTTTGTATTTCTTCTTTCATTTGAGCTTCGTACTGCTCGTTTTTCATGGCTGCTTCCATCTTGAAGTCGTTGTCTATAGCGTCGGTACCTGTGTCGTATATTAGTTCCCTGGTCCCGAGTTGTGCATGGATGAGAATCTCGTCACGGATAGCTTGTGTCGTGCAGGCGATGAGTGTGACGTGGCATCCTTCATACGCCTTGTTGACGCCACTGCCGGTTCGTTTGTAGATGGACCCATCATAGAGGTTCCTGAATTGTCCCCAGATGATGCTTTTATCGTCAGTGTTCATCGAGGAGAGGCAGGCGAGGTCCGGGAAGAGGAGTATTTTGTCGGAACCTTGTAGTTCGCTGCCGAGGTCGTGTGCATCCCTCTGCCCGCTAGCGAGGGTGTTGGGGGTTAGCTGATCTACTTTGATGACGTTTCTCAGTCCTGAAAGGCCGTTGGAGAAGGCGCTTTTCCAGTCGCCGCTATTCCCGCAGATGAACATCCATATCGGTGTTCCCGGCAGTTTGTTGCTTATAGCCGTGGCAAGGATGACGTCAATACGGTTGCGGTCTTTTACCTTGATACCTAACCATTTCTCCGTGGTCTTGTAGACGTTCTCCAGTGTCGCTTCTTGTAGTTTCAGTCGTTCTTGTTCGATACCACGGGTATGGGATTCATTGATTTCATCTTGGACGAATGACTCCATCGATTCTTTGAGAGCTGCCTTAGTCGTGGCGCACCCGACGCCGGCGTCGGCAGTGCTGGGCTTCGGATCATTCATCGAGGGACCTCCTCTCGGTTGTCTCTTCGAAGAGGTCGCAGAACGAACAGTAATATCCGTTGCGTGTTCGGAGCATCGGTTGACCGCAGGAGGCGCAAAGATGATGGTATATTTTCATATAGGTATCACCTCCTGTATTCGTGAAAATGCTATGAGTCCCGTCTTCTGTATTGTCGAGAAAAGAAGAGAGTCATCATACAATTCGTCAATGGTTCCCCAAAGGACAAAACCATTTGTTATGACAAGTTTGACATTTTTGCCTTGAAATCGTTCGAGTGCTGTCCGATTCATATCCCGTCTCCTTTAGACCTGGTTTTGTTCTTCTTCTTCTGTCTATAGGAGTCGGTCGTCTCAAGGCGAGGGACTCATTGGTGTATTTCGGTATTTCGGTGTGAGATAACATGATATTAAGAGATTATAAAGTTTATCCCAGACCAATTTTTGTACGGATTTTCCGTACGGATTATTTTCAAAAAAGTATATCTTGAGTTGTTTCCTTCGGTGTGAGTTTCTTCAATGCTCTGTTGATGCCGACTTTCTCTTCGTCTTTATTGCTGAAACCCATCGCCCAATACTTCCATTGCCCGAAATCGACGTACATATAGGTGGTCTTGCCGAACGTCTGGGGATATCCGTACGTACGGATGAATTTGATGAATCGTACGAATGTTTCCTGATCATGTTTGGGGAGTTGATACTTGATGATGTATTGGTGCGGTGCGAAATCCTCATACGTCTTCGCAACCGTCCATTTCTGACGTTTGATGAATGCCCGTACCCGGTCCTCTTCGACTTCCTTGATCATGCTTTCATCCTCTTGGGAAGTTGGTCTTTGAGGGCTTTTTGGAGGCGGGCATTTTCAGCCTTTAGTCCTTCGAATAATGCCTGGTTTGTTATCATCGTGTCATACATGACGGTAAGCTTCTGTTCCATACTGGTAATCCTTGTTTCCTTGTTCTCTAGTTCCTCCTTTATGTCTGGAGTCTCGAATATGGAGATATTCCCCATGTGTTTACGGTATTCCATGGCGAGGTCTTCAGGTGTCTTACATCGATATGTCTTGGTGAGTCGTGACCCATGCCCCATTAGAAACTCGCTTAAGTCTGAGTCGCCAAAGTACGACCTAAAGAATTTTCGTAGACAATGCGGGTGTGTCTCTGCCCGTTGATATTTTTGCATCCGTTTCACATGGATATGCTTATGGCCGTTCTTATCAGGCTTCGATACCCCTTCTGCATAACCTGCTTTTACAACCAGTCCATACCAAATGAGGAGTGCATTGGAGTAGCTCATGGGGAAAACCCTGCTGTCTTGAGCCTTTAACGGTGTCGTCTTAGCTCTTCTTAATGACCGTATAAGGTATCGGTCCCTCTCCTTCATCCATGTCTTGTACGCCGATGCTGCTTCATCGGAGATGAATGCCCGTGTCTTCATCCCTGTCTTTGTACGGTCTGAACCGAGAGTTTTCCTGATGTTTATCCATGCTACTTTATCATCCGCGTGTACATCTTCTGGATTCAAGGATAGGACTTCCCCGATTCTCCTCCCGGATGAGGCGAGTATGAGGAATAACGCTCTGGATAACGCATTTCCATGCGAGAGGATGCTTTTGATATCAGTTCGGTTCAATACCGTTTCATCGTTTGCTGGCTCTGCCCCTCGCATACGATGGGTGAGATGTTTCCAGAAGTCCAGGTCGCCAAGTTCTTTTCGCTGTGCTTCCATGAGGAGTTTCACTGCGTTCAAGGTGACTTTGATGGTGAGGATAGATTTCTTTTCTGAGACGTAGATTTCGTACGCTTTTTGTAAGTCTTTTTCGTAGTCCCTTTTCTTCGTGAAATAGGTGTCTATGTCTTGTCCGATGACTCTGAAATACGAGTTGATGTATCCTCGGTAATTCTTTTTGGTCTTCTCTGAGGTAATTAGCCTAGACCGTAGCATCTCTTCGATGAGGTCCTTTTTGCTTGTATTAGGTGGTTTCAAAATCTCTATTCCTCCTATAGGACTATAGGGGGATAGAGTATATAAAGTTTGATACTAGCATATAATTTAATGTATAAATGCTTTAGCCTTTTCCTCTACCACACTGCCCTGTGCCCGGTGGCACTGGGCGATGAGACGGCCTTTAATTGCATCATGGCACATCACTCGCACTAGGATTCCATCATCGTAGGACACCGCCATCACCTTGGTCTTCCGATACAGCTCTGAGAGAAACGCGTTCGCTGCCTTGCTGGCAGGAAGCTTCATTAATAACTCGACTTGATGAGGAAGCAATGAGGTGATTGTCTCAAGCAAGGTGTCGATATGGAGCCGTTGCTTAGCTGAAATCGGCAGGCAGACATGGTCTGCGCACACTTCATGTCTTGCAAGATACTGCATGAGCCGCTCCAACTCCTCAGCGGACAAGAGATCGATTTTGTTGATTGCAATAATCAGCGGCGCCTCTACGCCAATCTCTCGAAGCTCTGATAGAGAGACCTGCAATTTCTTGGCGACCACCGAGACGTCCTCGCTGCCGTCAACCACGACTACGACGACATCTGCAAGCTCGATTTCCTCCAGAGTGGAATGGAAGGCATCCACGATCCAGGATGGCAGGTTCTCGATGAATCCCACGGTGTCTGTTAACAGGATTGGCAGGCTTCTTCCCTCAGTTTTATCCGTGATATTCCGCGTCGTCGTAGACAAGGTTGAGAACAGGCGTTCCTCGACTTTCACTGACCCGCCAGACAAGGCGTTCATGAGGCTGCTTTTCCCAGCATTGGTATATCCAGCGAGGGAGACAGCGTAGAACCCGCTCTGATGCCGCGTTTTACGCTGGAGCTCACGAGTGTCTCGGATCCGGTCCAGTTCCTCTCCTATCTTTTTGACCTGCCGCTTAATCATTTCGTAGTAGTCATCTACCTGGTATTCGCCACCTGCCATGAGACCCGGATGTTCACCGGACCTGGCACGATGGATGAGTTCGCGGACATGCGGTCGTTCATACTGCAACTGAGCCAGTCGTACCTGTAACTTTGCCTCTTGGTGATCTGCGTGCTCTGCGAAGATAGCGAGAATCAAGCGGATTCTGTCATAGACTTCGATTTCGAATTCTTTTTCAAGAGTGAACCACTGCGATGGTTTCAGCTCGCCGTTGACGATGACGAGGTCGATTTTCGGGTCTGCGTCGGTGATATAATCATGGATTTCTTTGACTTTTCCTGAGCCNACAAAGGAGTTGGCCTCTGGTGTGGAGCGCGGTTGAACAAAGGTCTTTTGGATGTGGTAGTCTAAGGTATCCGCGAGTTCCGCAAGCTCGGTGGTATTTTCCGAAAGAGAGACGATGATGGCTTGTTTTTGTGACGTGGTCATTGGTGTGAGAACCACCTAAGGGTGCCGATGAATCGTTGTACTGCTGTGATGTTGCCAACGACGGCGAAGATGATCATGGCGACTTCAAGAATCGTGAGCTGGTATGGCAAGACAGTGAGACTGTTGAGGTAGAAATGCTGGAGGATTGGGAAGATGATGAGCAGGGCGATGCGATCTGCTCGTCCGAGGAGTCCGGAGTAGTTGCGTTTGCAGCCGACGGCTTGTGCTTGTGTGCCCATGTAGCTGGTGAGTAGAACGCCGATGACGGCGAGGAGTCCGATACTGGGGCGGCACCAGGGGCTGAGGGCAAGGCCGCCGATGATGAAGACATCCGCGTATCGGTCGAGGGCGTGGTCGAGGAAATCACCCCGGGGGGTAACGCGTTTGGAGAGGGCGGCGACTTTGCCGTCGATGGCGTCGAACAGGCCGTTGAGAGTGACGCATCCGGCGGCGAAGAGGAGTAAGAAGGTGGTTGGTTCGGTGGCTGGTTGGGCGAGGTAGAAGAGGATGCCTGCGGTGATGGCGAAGAGGAGGGCGATGGCAGTGAGGAGGTCAGGGGGTATGGAGCGGAATGGTTTGGCCAGGGCGTTTAGAAGGGGATCCATGCGATGTCGTGTAGTGTCGAGGACCATGTGTCACCATGATTTTTATTTGTCTTTGAGGAGTTCTTCGGACCAGTCGATGGCTCCGATTTTATAGGGGGTGTCTTTGGGGAAGTCGGTGGTGATGAGGGTGTGGATGATGGCGGTGATTTTATCTGGGTTTTTGGTGGTGGTGTCGATTTCGTAGAGGTGGTCTTCGGGGTGGATTTCAACGGCTTCGCAGAGGATGATGTCGAGGGTTTCGGCTTCGATGTTTTCGTTGATTTTTGCTTGTGTGTAGTGTTTGGGTTCGAGTCGTTTGCGCAGTGTGGTGGGGTGGCAGCGGAGGATGATGATTGTGTTGAGGGGGAGGAGGTGGGCGAAGTGTCCTTCGAAGATGATGGTGTCGTCGGGGTCAAAGGTGGTGATGATGGCGTGGTTGAGGCAGTCGATGTCGACGAGTTTGGTGTCGTGTTCGGTGTCTTGGCCGGTGATGCAGTCTGTTTGGGCGGCGTAGTTGGTGAGGTCGATGACTTGGTAGTGGTAGGTTTTGCGGAGGATGTCGGCGGCTGTGGTTTTGCCTGTGCCGGGGGTGCCGGTGAGTCCGATCCACATGGTGGTCTCAGACGAGGTGGTGGTAGTCGTAGCCGCGGTAGCCTTTGGTGTAGCAGTATTGGAGTTCTTGGTAGTCTTTGCGGAAGGATTTGATGTCGTCTTTGATTTTCTTGGGGTTTTCTTTTTTGAGGAGGGCGCGTTCGAAGAAGACGGCGACGTCATCCATTTCTTGTTCTTTCATGCCGATGCGGGTGAGTTCGGGTGTGCCGAGTCTGAGTCCTGAGGGGTTGAGGGGGTCGGTGTCGCCGGGGATCATGTTCATGTTGGTGACGATGCCGCTGTCGACGAGGATTTTGGATGCTTCTTTGCCTTTGCCTGGTCCGATGCTGACGAGGACTTGGTGTGATTTGGTGTAGCCGAGTGCTTCGCCGAAGACGTTGAAGCCTCTGTTGTGGAGGGCGTGGGCGAGTCGTTGGGCGTTCTTGATGATTTGGTCGGCGTAGGCTTCGCCGAAGTCGAGGTGTTCGGCGTAGGCGATCGCTTTGGCTGCGACGTGGTGGAGGTGGTAGGAGCTGGTGACGCCGGGGAAGACGCCGAAGCCGAGTTTTCGGAGGAAGGCTTTGTCGTCTTCGCTGGTGGTGCCGTGGTTGGAGAGGATCATGCCGCCTTGTGGTCCAGGGAGGGTTTTGTGGGTGCTGCCGGTCATGACGTCTGCTCCTTCTCTGAGAGGGTCTTGGAAGCGGTTGCCGCCGATGAGGCCGAGGACGTGGGCGGCGTCGTAGATGACGAAGGCGCCGACTTCGTGGGCGGCGTCGGCGATGGGTTGGAGTGGGGTAGGGAAGAGGAAGACGGATTGACCGCACAAGGCGAGTTTGGGTTTGACTTGTTTGATGAGTTTGACGGCGCCGTCGACGTCGATGTTCATTTGTTCGTCGTTGAAGGGGTAGCTGACGAGGTTGATGCCGCGGACGCCGGCTGCGCCCCATTTGCCGAAGCTGATGTGGGCGCCGTTGGCGGTGTCGAGGACTGTTGCTGTTTCGCCGGGTTTGATGAGGGCTTTGAGGACGGCCATGTTGGCGGTGGTTCCTGCGGTGGGTCGGACGTCGGCGTAGGTGGCGCGGAAGAGAATACGGGCGAGTTCCATGGCTTTTTCTTCGACAAGGTCGAAGTATTGGCAGCCTTCGTAGTAGCGGTTNCCGGGGGTGCCTTCGGCGTAGCGGCCGTGGAAGTCGGTGAGGAGCATTTCTCGGCAGAGNGGTGAGAGGACGTTTTCGCTGGCGATCATGGGCAGGGAGTGTTGGAAGAGTTCGTTGTTTTTTCTCGCCTGGGTGCGGATGTAATCGACGTCTCTGAGGTATTTCATGGTGTTCACGTTTTCCGTGGTGTGAATGAGGTGGTCTGTTAAAAAGCTATTTGCGTTCTTTTCTACTGGAGTGGGGTGGTGTGTTAGTCGTGTTTTTTACGTAAGGTTTGGAATGCGGAGGGGAGGTGGATGGTGTAGGTGCCATCTTTTTGGATGACGATGGGTTCTTTTTCGAGGAGGCCTTTGAGGTCGATTTGGTAGTTGCCGGTTTGTTCGATGTCGATAGTCTGNGGGTGTTCGGAGAGGTCTTTGGTGGGNGTCTGGGGTCGTTTCCCGTTAAGGGTCGTCAATGTGGTGGTTTTTTTCTTGGTGCTTTCCTCGATTTTTTGGATGATGAGCTGGCGGAGTTCTTTAGGAGTCAGTGAGATGGCTTTGTTTTCGCCGTTCTTGATGGTCTCGTGTTTTTCGATGATGAGGTTCATGATTTTTTCGTTGACGTCTACGGACCTCGTGGTCGGTGGTGAGGCGGGGGTGGGTGGTTGTTTAGTGAAGAAGAAGCGGTGTCCGTGGCATTTTGGGCAGCCGCGGTGGTACGTGCCGGCGCTGTCTTCGAAGATGTGGCCGCAGTGGAGGCATTGGTGTGGCATAGGTTTTATCCTGCTCCTTTGGTGGGGATGATCGCGGTTTCGATCCGCGTGTCGTCTTTTTTGATGAGTCTGAGGAGGTGGGCGGGTCCGATGATGGTCATGCGGGGGCGTTGGGGTTTGCCGAGCATCCGGTGGATAAAGCTGGTTTTTTCTGGTTCGTAGCCGCCGATTTCGATGCCGATGAAGCTGTCGTGGTTGATTTCGCGCATGGTGGTCTGGATAAGGTCCGTTTGTTCGGTGGGGGTGAGTCCTGCTTCCAGGACGAGGATACGGCCGTGTTTGACTTCGTTGAGGATGTACGCGAGTTTTTCCTCTGAGCTGAGGTGGGCGAGGGTGTCTTTGCTGATGAGGTGGAATGCGATTTCGTGTGGGTTCTTTTTTGTCATCGCGACCTCGGTTTCTTGCGTTTTCTGCCGAACTCTTTGATCATGGTAGTGTAGAGTCCGTCAGTGTTGTAGCCGGTGAGGGCGCTGATNGGNATGACNGGGTGTTGGGGGAAGGCGGCCTTGAGGGTGGCGGGGCTGGCGTTCTCCGCGTCGATTTTGTTGGCGGCGATGAGGACGGGGAGGTTGCGTGCTTCGAGGTTGCCGATGATGGTGACGTTGACTTGGGTGAAGGGGTCTTGGGTGGCGTCCATGACCAAGACGACGCCGTCGATGTCGTCCAGCCACTTAATCGCTTCGATGACGCCTTCGGTGGCTTCCTTGGCTCGGGTGCGTGAGTCGTCTTTGCTCAGGCCGTATTGGTCCATGAACTCGTGAAAGTCAATCTTGGTGGCGATGCCGGGGGTGTCGACAAGGTCCATGTTGAGGCTGGAGCCGCCGTTGTTGATGTGGACGTTGGTGACGCATTTGGCGCGGCGGGTCTCATGGGGGATCTCTGAGACGCTGCCCATGATGTCGCCGGTCCAGTCGCGCAGGATCCGGTTGGCGAGCGTGGTCTTGCCGACGTTGGGTGGTCCGTAGATGCCGATGCGTGCATGTCGTTTGCCGAACACTCGTTGCATCATTTGTGAAAACTTACTTTCTCGTACGCGGTCGAAGAGTCCCATCCCAGGTCTGCCCTCCTAAGGCATCTTTAAGACTTATGGGGTCGATATCCGTGTCCACCTTTTAATAAATTACTAGGGAGACTCACTCCAACGACATTTAATGTCGTGGTAGACGATAGCAAACCGATTTTTCCTTATATTTTCCTTTTAAACTTTTTTTAAAAAGTTTTATTATTTTCCAGGGGTGAACTCCGAAAGATTTAAATAATAAAACCGGGCTTTTAATATAAATTGAGAAATTATAAAGGATAAGGAGGCAGAAACATGAAAGCACAAACTATCGCGAAAGAGGTAATCGTTTTGCTACTGGCAACCCTTATGGTTGTATCGACTTTTTCAGTGGCAAATACCAATCAGGGAGCGCCCTCGACCCCAGACGTCAGCCAGAAGGTCTGGGTCGGCTACACGAAGTCATTCGACAGCAAGGACATCGTCTTTCTCCACTACGATGACGGCGTGTTAGGGACCCGGGTCGGCAGCAGCTACCCACCAGTGTTCATGGCTATCCGACTGACCAACGACGAACTGGCTCCGTACAACGGCGCGAAATTCGTCGAGACCGCCTGGTACCATGTCGTCTACAACGTAAGCATCCCAGATCATGTCTATGAAGCGAAGATCTGGACCGGGGACGAAACCCATCCCATCAACCTGCTATTGAACGACACAAACTTGACAGCCAGCGGCGAAGGCTGGACGAACCACACGCTCTCCGCACCCATCACCATCGATGCAGCGAACGACTACTGGATCGTCATCAAGTGCTACGCCCACCCAGCAGTAGCCCAAAACGACTACCCAATGCCCTTCTCCACCAACCTTGCTGACAACATCTCCCACAAGAGCAAATGGTGGCACAACAGCAACGGTCACACCGAAACCGACTTCTATGAGGTCGCAACTTTGAACGGCGCCTGGCTGCTCCGAGTCGGCGTTGAACAAACACAACAAGATACCACGCCACCCGTCACAACCTGCACACTGACTGGAGACACGAGCGGTCAATACTATGTATCAGACGTCAACATCACTCTTTCCGCAACCGATGATATGTCTGGTGTGGCCTATACAAAATACCAGCTTGACGGTGGAAACTGGACCACCTACACATCTCCTGTCGAAGTCGAGCAACATGCGACCCACATCGTGAACTTCTATTCCGTAGACAATGTAGGTAACATAGAAGTCACAAAGACCGTGAACTTCACGATTATTCCCTCTATCGACATCACGATTAAAAAGGGTTTAGGTTTCGCGATCACGGCCACAAACAATCTGGGGACAGATCAGACCGCAGTCGAGTGGAGTTATAATATCACTGGCGGCATCGTCCTCTTCGGTGGCTCTGGGAGTGGTCATTTCTCGTCGATAGCAACGCAAGACTCTGTGAAACTCCACGCTTTCCCCTTCGGCTTCGGGCGAGTCACCTTCAGGATAGAAATAGGAGACAACGACGTGGCAACAACAGCATTCCTGCTGTTCGTCTTCACGGTGTAATAAAAATTAGCGAAGGAACAACACCGTTTCCTTCCCTCTCTTTTTTCTTTTTGTACAGTCCTTCTTACACTGATGAAACTATCTGGCACATTTTATTCTTGCGTGGTGAATGAATTTTATTGACTCCCTGTTTGAATAGATAAAAAAAGAATAACTATTAAATAGGTACCAATCGTTTCCCGATAAAGCATACAACTCATTGGGAAGGCATGCAAATGGTGGAAGAAAGATTCATTGAGGAGAACGTAAAAATCAGAGCCCCTAAAGAAAACTTCCTTGAACGCTTACAGCAGGCATCTGGCGAAATCGACTCCATTAAAACCTCCTTTTCCAGAGGAATGGAAGAGCTCTCCAGAGTCCAAGGCATGCTCAGCGTCGACGGCATCACCCGGATGACAACGATGCTGCAAAGCTTCGAAGACAAGCTCTCCGACGCCGAACGCCGACGCGACGAAGCCTCCGAAGGCGCCCGCCGCTTCAGCCAGGAACTCGACAAGGAAAAAGAACGCCTCGTCAAACTCTGGGACGCCTACAAAAGCCAGGAAGAAGCCCTCGCCGCCGCCGAGCGAAACGCCGCGGACGTCGAAAGCCAGCTGCGCGATAACCAACAGGCGCGTCTCTCGTTCGAACGCGACGCCAACGCCCGCATCCAAACCCTCGCCCACAAGCTTGAGGAACACGACCGCGAAGTCGCCCAAGTCGAAGACCTTCGACAACAGACCCTGAAATTCGACACGATCCGACGTCAACTCGAGGAGAACGTGGATCGGATGCGCACCGAGATTAGCGCCAAAGACGACGTCATCCGCAACCTTGAACACCAAGTCAACGACCTGAAAGGACTCGAGCAATTCGCCGGCTTCAAAGCCAAGTTCGAAGACGCCAGCACTGAACTTGAAAAAGAAAAGGAACGGCTCACCAAGCTCTTCCGGCTCTACGAGGAGACCGAATCGGAGAACAAGGAACTGAAATCCGAGGTCCTGAAATGGCAGGACTGGTTCGGAGCCAACGAAGACCTCTTCACCCGACTGACCAGCTCCATGGAGACCCTGCGGCAGAAGAAACCCACAGCCTCACCCGTTGAGGTGCCCGCGGAGCTCACTGACTTGGAGCCGCCGACCTTCACCGACGCGCCACACACTCACCCTGACACCAAACACAAACGCAAGCTGCGCTTCAGAAAATAAACGGACGAACCCTCACCGGATTCCTCCCTTCACCTTTTTTTTTTTNTTTTNNNTTTTTTTACTCGATTTTCACAGTACTAATGCCGTTTTCCCCTTCATTGATTGAGATTACATGCTCCACTGAGTTCTTGATATCTTCGATGTGCGTCACTAAAAAAATCTGCCGGAACTTCGACGAAAACCCGTCGAGAGCCGACAGGATATTACGGCGCCGACCACTATCCTGGGAACCGAAGATTTCATCCAAGACCACGAAGTTAAAGGTACTACCCGCCCGCTCCGTGATGATCTCCGAGATCGCCAACCTCGTACACAGGTTCGCCAAATCCTCCTCACCCCCAGAGAACCGCTCGATGCCGAACGCCTGACCATTATCATACATCGACAGATTATAATCCTCATCAAACTCAAGCAACGTATACTTTCCCTC
>Ga0031655_10001561_pt1 | contig 13601 bp, 9 predicted proteins | sample FrelakmetHBP12HB_FD_55187 | JGI IMG/M metagenome (GOLD analysis project Ga0031655, IMG submission 55187) | Freshwater lake sediment microbial communities from the University of Notre Dame, USA, for methane emissions studies -HBP12 HB | ecosystem: Environmental > Aquatic > Freshwater > Lake >... | reverse complement strand
ATAGCGTTCACGATCATCAGTGGATCCATGTAGATGAAGAAAAAGCAGCCAAGGGTCCTTTCGGCAAAACCATTGCTCACGGATTTCTTACGCTCTCACTTTTATCTTTTTTCAGTTATCAAGCGCCGATTAAGTTAGAAGGAGCTAAAATGTCAATTAACTATGGTCTGGATAAAGTGCGGTTTATCAATCCCGTTTTTTCCGGAGCAAAAATCCGTGATCACATTGTTTTAACAGCACTGGAAGAAAGGCCTGATAGCAGAATTCTTATGACTCTAACACACACTATTGAAATCGAGGGACAGGAAAAGCCTGCTTGTTTTGCGCAGGCGCTGGCAATGATCTTTTTTTAATATTGGATGCGAAAAAATATCTATTGTCAAAAATGTGGAGAATAGAATGATGATAATGCAACAACCCATTCATTCTTGCCGGAGTGAACGCCTTCTTGACCTAATACGTACAATTTTGTGAGGCGATTCAATACTTCCACATTTTTCGGGACGGACTAATTAGAGATTCCCCTTCGTGTGTCTGATTTTTTATGAAACAAAAAAACACGGAGGAAAATTACAGAATTTGCCCCTTCATATAGTCTAACAGCAGTTTAACACTCGTTGTTTTAAGGTTTTCTTATTGAATAATCATACCACGATCGAGAATTGAAGGCTGCCTTGACGATATTTACGGCTGCCTCTACGTTGTAATGGACTGTGTTAAGTGTCAGGTCATAATTAACAGGATCATCGAGTTCAGCATTAAAGTATTTTTTAATAAATGCTCTCCGGTCCTTCTCGGTTTTAATGATTCTTTTTTCCGCCTCTTCATAAGTCACATCATAAGCATACATGACATTGTGGACTCTGACGTCCATAGGCGCGACAATGAACAGGCGGAGACAGATCTCACTGGGCAGGATATACCCAATTCCTCTCCCGACGATGACTGCATGACCGTGCGCCGCTATGGCGCCGACAACTTTTGTAAGATGAAGAAGATACTCATCAGACCAGAGGTGTGGTTTTTTTTCAATAGCGCCGATCCAGTCATCCAGCATAGAACGATCCTGCTCATCGAGGGTGGCAATCACAGCCTCACTCACATGGGCGCTCTTCGCTACTTCTTCCACAATTTCATTGTCGAAAAGGTCGATGTTCAAATCTTCCGATAGTTGCTTCGCTAATGTATCCGCACCGCTCCCCGGCAATCGTGAAATGGTAATGACGGGACGGATGGGTTTTTTATATTTCTTTTTTTTATTCAATTCCCATTTTTTTACTTGCGCGGCGATGATTTGCTCCATCAAGGCTTCCTTTGATTTATATGTTTCCATGACGCCTCCTTGTTGATTCTCTCTATTTTTCATCTTCACGATGTTTGTTAATTTAATTCGCTTTTAGCGGGCTTCCTTATACCAAGGAATAGATTTATATTCCAAGAAAAAAGCCGTTATACGCCTCGAACAATTATAATTTATGCTCGAGCGCTTTTTACAAACGCCTTCAGATCAACGTGATCTGTCACCATTTTTTCTATTATGTTGATTTTTTCTATATCATTCTTAGTCGGCAAAGGTTCAATCCCGTCGATCTGTCTCGCTGTCTCATGGGTATTAGTAGAAACCAGTAACAGAGGAATCCCTAAAGTTTCAGCTTTCGAAAGGATGACCGGTGAAGGCACGATATTATTGGACAGGATTATGGCGGCCACATTGTTTTCAAGAGACATCAGTATCAAATCACTGCGGTCACCGCTGGCGATGACGACTTGTTGATTAGCCTGAAATAGAGGACTTTTCATCGCTGAATCTCCTCCCATGGAGCCCACGACAATGTTTCTGACCTGACGGTTTAAGCCGGACTCACCGGCGAGGACTTTTGCAAACATCCGGTCCGCAAGATATTGGGCAGAAAAATAGGTCAAGGCAGGAAAAGAAGGGATGACTCCCAGCACCGGGATACCCATTTGACGAATTATGGGCAGATAAACATGGTTAAAATCGTCGATATTGACGATTTTGTTGATGACAACCCCCAGAAAATGAAAACCATCTAAACGGACATACTTTTTGAGGAAACTCATATCATCGATAATGGTATCCTCATTACCACTTACCATAATCAGGAGCTGTCCTTCCACAATTTTTGTCAGGGAGATGGCGTCAAGATGAACCGATGTGCCATAAAAGATGTCCTTCCCCGCTTCCAGGAATATCAGATCCTTATTTTTACCGATATGATCTAAGGCCTTCAGGAGTTTTGCCTCTGTCGCTTTTTCATCCAGGGAATAGAGGAGCTTGGAATGATTAAAACCGATGCTCATGTCTTCCGGGTTCTCTCCCAGGTTGAAGATATGGGTCATGAGGGCGGCATCATAGTCCCAGAGTCGCTTTTTCTTGTAAAGTAATCTTGCACCGAAAGGTTTTAGATAGCCCATTTTTTTGTTTAATGCTCTCGCCAGACCAATGATCAGGCTCGTTTTACCTGCAGACTGTCGCATGGACGTGATGACAAATTTATCCATTGATTTCACCTCTTTTCATTTTTTGCAAGGATGACCCGTATATCCACGGCCATCACACCATCTCCCTGTTCATAAACTACCAGCGGATTAATTTCAATGTCTGAAATCCCCTGGCAGTGACGAAGAATGGCTCCCAGTATGGTGACGACATTCATGACAGCGGCTACATCCTTCATTTTTTCCCCCCGCACCCCGAGGAGTAACGGATAAGAACGGAGTTCTTTAATCATGCTGATAATATCCCCCGCATTGACGGGGAGTGATCGGAAAGAAACATCTTTCATGACTTCCACATAGATCCCTCCCAGGCCGATCATAATCATCGGCCCGAATATATGATCGATTCTGGCACCCACAATCAGTTCCGTTCCGGCTTTAACCATTTCTGAAATATCGACCCCGTCAATCAGGGCGTCGGGAATATGTTCTTTGCAGTTGCGCAGAATAACACCATAGGCGTCAACGACCTCACTCTCATTTTCTAGGTTCAGAGCAATCCCGCCGGCATCGCTCTTGTGGATGATGTCCTTGGAAATAACTTTCATGACTACAGGATAGCCGATGGTACCGGCCGCCGCAATCGCACCCTTGATCGTCTGGGCCTGAATGCTTCTCGGAATAGGGATACCTGCTATATTCATGATTTTCTGGGCTTCGTGAGCCAGTAGGAAGAACCGGCCCTTCTTTCTTACATCATCTACAATGGCCGTGATGGAAGCCATATCCAGTGTGGCATCGGAAATATTATCCGAGTCCGACTGACTTCCTAGATATTCTTTATATCGATACATTGCTCCCAGCGAGGAGGCTGTGTCATAAACATCGTCAGAAACGGGAACACCTCTTTTCTTCGCTGAAACCACGTAATCCGCCGTTTGCTGACCACCGAAAAGTGAAAACACAATGAGCTTTTCCCTGGATTTGTATTTAAGGAAGTTCTTCTCAATGATGGTTCCAATGTCCACGGAAGGTGAAAGAGCCGTTTCGCAATAGATGCCAAAAACCGTATGAATGTTGTCATCAGCAAGAGCAGCATCAAAAGCTTTTGTATAATCGACAGCCGCAGCCTGACCGGTAATATCAATCGGATTTTTGGTAGATCCAAATGTAGGAATGACGGGAGAAAAAACCCTTTTCAGATTTTGAGGATTGTCATAAAGACTAACTCCATATTTCGCACAGGCGTCCGTCGCCATGACACCGGCACCACCACCATTGGTAATGATGACTGTGTTTCCTCCTTTGGGAAGCGGGTTACCCGCCAGGAGCATTGTCCAGCTAAAAGCTTCTTTGGTGCTTTCCGCCCGGAGCGCACCGCACTGGCGGATCAAATCGTCAAAGACCTCATCCGAACCGGCCAGCGAACCGGTATGGGATGCGGCTGCCATGGCGCCTTTCTCCGAACGGCCGGACTTGATTACCACCACCGGCTTTTTCCGCGTCGTTTTTCTGACGGTTTGGATGAACTTCTCGCCATCCCGCACGCCTTCTATATACATGAGAATAGTATGGGTGGTCTGATGATCGCAAAGATAGGCCAGAAGATCAGACTCATCAATGTCCGACTTATTCCCGACAGAAATAACGGCAGACAAGCCAATATTTTCAACGGAAGCCTGACCGATCAATGTCAGCCCGAGCGCACCGCTCTGGGTAATCATGGCCAGATGACCTGACGGGATATCGCCGGAAACGAATGTGGCGTTTAAGTGGACTTGGGAGGAATAGACGCCGAACACATTGGGGCCAAGAATCCGCATCCCTTTGGAGCGGGCATAATCGGCTATCCTTTTTTCTTCTTCAAAATTTCCGATCTCCGAAAAGCCGGAGGTGATAACGATGCAATGCTTGACTTTTTTTTCAGCGCACTGGACGATCGTATTATAGACAAGTGCCGCAGGGAGAGTGATACATGCCATATCAATGGTATCATTGATATCAAGGATGCTTCGAAAAACAGGTATTCCTTCGATTTCTCCACCACTTGTGTTTACAGGATAAATTTCCCCCTTATAGCCGCCAGTAATGACATTTCGCAAAACCGCATGACCTATCTTGTTTTTATCCTTGGAGGCGCCGATAATAGCCAAAGATGCTGGTTCAAAAAGATACTTGATGTTTTCAGCATCATGATTCGTCATATTTATTCTTTAAAGGCCATCTTCATTTCATAGATGCCAGCAATGTTATGTTTTGCAATATCGAATCCCCCATTTTCAAACACATGAAGCATAGGCTCGTTTTCTGCTAAGACCTCTGCAGTAAATCCTAAGAGCCCCTGTCTTTTTGCAAGGTAAGTCAAATATGCAAGCAATTCTGTTCCAATACCTTTATTATGGTACTGATCTCTCACAGCAAATGCCACTTCTGCGGAATGTTTGCTTTCGTCAAGAAAATATCTTCCTACTCCTACGATTTCCTGATTTTCCTCATTGCCAATCGTAGCAACAATCGCCATTTCTTTTGTATAATCAATAACGACAAGCTCCTGAAGCCGTTCATGGGGCATATCTTTACGAGAGGAAATAAACCGTCTGTACAAACTCTTATCAGAAAGAGAATAAATAAAATTCTTTAAAAGCGGCTCATCACTGATTTTAATAGGCCGGAAAAGAATCTTTAAACCCGCTTTAGTTGTTTTGTAAGACTCCAGTTCCTCGGGGTACCTTCCTTTCTCTCCCGGGATGAACGCCTGATCCTGATAGATCAGATAAGCCTTTTTTGCTTCTTCAACGAGCCAAGGTCTAAATTTGGGGTGCGCAATGGCAATCAATTCCATTGCCCGCTCACGGATGCTTTTCCCGTGAATATAGGCAATACCATACTCAGTAACAACATAATGGATATCACCGCGAATCAATGTCGTTCCTGCACCTTCTTTAAGTGCTGGCGTGATCCTTGAAATGCTCTCGTTCACAGCGGTCGACGGTAAGGCAAGAATAGCCCTGCCGTTGCGGGACAAGAAGGCTCCTCGCATAAAATCAGCTTGTCCGCCGACTGCACTGTATAAAACTTTCCCGATAGATTCTGCCGTCGCCTGTCCAGAGAGGTCGATTTCCAGAGCGCTGTTGATAGACACCATGTTTTCATGCTGGGCAATCACCAGCGGATTATTGGTATAGTCGATCGTTCTGAATTCGATATCCGGATTATCATGGATAAAATCATACGTGCTTTTATGCCCCATACAGAATGTCGCCACAGATTTCCCCCGGTTTATAGTTTTCTTCGTATTGTCGATGACACCTTTTTTCATTAGTTCGATAATACCGTCACTGAAGAGCTCAGTATGTATACCGAGATGCTTTTTTTCAGAAAGGTTTTCCAGGATGGCATTGGTAACGGCTCCATATCCCACTTGGATCGTATCGCCGTCCTCAACAAGACGAGCAATATTCTTCCCGATCTTATGGGTGATTTCCAACTTGGACTTCGGGTTATATTCCAGAAGAGGCTCATCATGGGGTAAAAGGAAATCGATGTCACCGATGTGAATGAAAGAATCTCCATGGACGCGAGGCATATAGTCATTCACCTGGGCAATAACATAAGAAGCATTTTCAACAGCAGCCTTCACGATGTCCACGCTGACGCCAAGACTCAAATTGCCATGTCTGTCAGGCAGGGACGTTTGAATAAGGGCCATATCGACACGGATAAGGCCCCTGTGAAACAAAGATGGCAACTGGGACAGGAGAATAGGCGTATAATCGGCCTGTCCCGTGTTGACGGCATCCCTCGTTGTATCGCCGATAAAGAAAGAATTATGCCGAAAGTTTTGCTTAAATTTTTTTTCGGTATACGGGGCTACGCCGAGAGTCCTCACGTGAATGATTTCCGCATCGAAAAAGGCATGGGGATTTGACTCGACATAGCGGATCAGCCCCTGAACAAGATATTGAGGCTCCGCACAGGCTGACCCGACAAATATCGTATTTCCTCCATGAATATGGCTGAAGATGACATCTTCCGACGCGAACTTCTCAGGATATTTCTTTTTCCATAATTCCAGTGAATTCGTCTCTAATTTCATATCAATCTGTCTCCTTTAGCGGTAGAGGTCAGTTTGATTCTTAATTTTTTTGTCTATATTCATAATATAAAAATATTATATTATTCGCTCATAAAGTAGCTGCTCTATCTTGATTAATTAATGTCCACCTTAAGTATCGCTTTGAATAGTTTTTGAAGCACCGGCGCGAGGCACAAGCGTCCGCTAGCTTGGTTGGTTAAGTGGATATATTTTTTTGCTATGCGCAATCGTAATCCAGCATCGAAATGAACTCAAGTTTTGCTTTATTAAAAATTACTCCATTTCAGCTTAAAGCCTTTTCCTGTAAGGGTACTTTCAGAAACAACAGTAACTTGGCCTGGTTTGGGTGGGACTATTTTCATCTGACAACAGTTGATGATGTCCTTCTGGATATCGATTCCCGGCATGACTTCGATTAGCTCCATCCCGCGTTCAGTAAGCTGAAAAACTCCAACATTAGTACAGTAGTAAACTTTTTTCCCAGCTCGAAGCGCCTCAGGGCCGCTAAAGGTTATTTCGTCAACTTTATCCATAAATTTTGGTTCGCCGAGTTTGACAATTAAGATCTTGCCATCATGGATTTCCATATGAGATCCGATCATCCAAGAACCAATAAAAATGATTGTCTTCGCCGCAACTGTCATATCCGTAAATCCACCCGGGCCGACATAATTGATTGGCCCTTCGCCTCGCTTGGATACATTAACATTGCCCTTTGAATCTACTTGTAACAGCCCCAATAAAGTAACATCAAGCTTTTCATAGATGATATGAAACATTTGGGCCGAACTGATAAGTTTTTCCGGATTAATAGAAGCACCGAAGAAAACACCCATTGCAGGCATGCCCCCGAAGGGCCCTGACTCAAGCAGATAAGTTATATCCTCATGAATACCACCTTCATATATTAGCTTGCATATTTCTTCCGGCATGCCCACGCCCACATTCACATACTGGCCCTTTTTAGCTATGCGCATAAAAAAATCGGCCGCGAGACGGGCAAGCGCTTCTTCCACGGGTCCCCGATGAGGGGTGATGCGAAGCAGATTATTGATAAACACAAGTTTGGCAAGAGCATCCTCCATATCAACCTTTGCTCCCGCAGTGAACATCTCCCAATATTTTCTTTGGGCTGCCATGCCACATTGCTCATTATGCGGATTCACGACTATTGCATCGATTTTATCTGCTGGCAAAGAAATCTCCTTTTCATTCTTGGGAATAATATCTGCTACCGTTACAAGCACCTTTCCGCCGTTGTGCCTGGCGGCCATTGCAGACTCAACATTTTCGGTAATAACAGAAGCATGTTTGAAATATATATTTCCTTCAGCATCAGCATATGGCGCATTTATCAGGGCAACGGTAATTTTGGGCAATCGGTATCGCAAATAACCGCCATCGACAGTGGAAAGGCTTTCGCCAACACCTTTGATAAGAGGAGTACCATTTCCTACCCTGGGGTCAATCATTGTGCCCACGCCGGTTTTTGTTACGATACTATCTTCTCCTCTGGCTTGGTCCTCAATCAAAAAATCCATTACGCCCTGGGGCATTCTATGTACCTCCAACTTCCCTTTTTGGGCCAATTGAAGAAAACTCTTCATGGTTTCATGATGTCCACCGATCCATACACTGATCAATCCTTCAATTCCCACAACCTCTAATGAGCCGAACAAGCTGCCTCTGGCACCCTGGCCTGCCACAGCTATCCACGTAAGGTCTTTTGGATGTCCGGAGTGTAGAAATCGATCACGGATTGCGTAATAGAAAATACTGCACCGCGCATTCGCACCAATACCGTTGGACAATACGCATGCCCCATCGGCAATCAGTTCCGCAGCTTGCCGGCCAGTCATAAATTTTGGATTTTTTAGATCATCCGGAACAGGAAGATCAAAGTTTTTCCTGCCCTGAAATAGCAAAAATCGCCCTACTTGAATTATCGCTTGAATATATTCGCTAATTTTCATTTTGTCACCTTTTGATACTTGATAGGAACGTGTTTTTAGTGAAAAAGAGTATAAGGTAGCAACGCTTGTATGTCAATTAGATACTAACTGCAAAATATTGGGTGCAGCGCCGATGTTTGTCGTTAGGCGTGAATTGTGTTGATTACGGATTGAAATGTAGCATCAAAAATGGAAATTCAAAAAACAACATTACAGGGAAAACTGCTTGCTGAAAACACAAATCTTCAATCTGCTTGGACTAGTAAAAGAGTTGATTGCCATCTAAGCTCTTCGATGTTGCAATGAATCGAGGGCTTTTAGTTAGCCTAGGCTTTCACTCGCTTAAGGATAAGCAGAACACAGCATATCGCTACTACAGCATCAATAGCAAAAAGAAGTGTAAGCATGGCGGTCCAGTTTTTTATGCCTACAACGCCAAAGCCTGTCGCCAGTCCAATGAGTGGGAAGATCAGTCCCAGATATTTTGAATACTTAATGTCGAGGTAAAGAAGAACACCAATGGTAAAATACACAATTCCGAACACCAGCATGGGAAGGGCGTTGGGATCTGAGGGATTTTTGATTATTGGGGGCACATGTAGTATACCTGTAAGCAATAACAGGCCAGCTGCGAGATGACGGATTGTTTTCATGCGTAACCTCCTTTTGTATGATTTTTAAGGGTGATGTTAATCTTAAAATATGCCTTTTCAATAATAAACCCCTGGCCTTAATTGTCAATTAGAAAAAATCATAAAGTCGGGGTGTTCGTTTGCCGTTTATCAGTTGAAATGTTGCATGAGGAGCGGATTAATAATAAACACAATTACAGGAAGTGTGATTTAAATTGAAGCTCTCCGCGGCAAACCGCCGAGAATCTTCGATTCTTAAGGAATAATATCCTTCAGTTTTTGCTTGCTTACTCCCGCAGCAAGCTACGGGATGTCGCGTTTAGGAAAGGAGCCTCCGGCTCCTGCAACCTAAAGGTCATCTGCGACCGGAGGGGCTCCACACATGCTGTCCAGAGAACTTCGTTCTCCAATACGTATTTTTATAAAATAATTGCAATAATTAAATTGATGAGTTAAGTTTAATATGTTCCTAAAATAGGAACGCAAGAGGCAGTTTATTAATTGTTGGGGTGGTATTGTGTGTGCCATTAGAAAAAATAAAAAGGAGGTATTGGGTATGAACGTAAAACGATTCATTGGAGCAAGTATTGCTGTATTTTTTGCCTTCGAAATTATTGATGCAGTTGTTCATATGGTGATCTTGAAAAAGACGTATGAGGCTCTCGCTCCCCTTTGGAGGCCGGACATGATGTCCCTGCTGTGGATTTTTCATGTGGGTTCTCTCATCCTGGCTTTTCTGTTTACCTATATATTCGTCAAAGGCTATGAAAACAAGGGCATCTTAGAAGGAGTTCGCTATGGCATCATCATCGGGCTTTTTGCGAACATTCCTTACGCATTTTACGAATATGCCATGTTTCCGCTCCCTCTTTCCTTGTGCGTGCAATGGTTCATCTGCGGTATGGTTGAATTTATCATTTGCGGCATAATTGCTGCCGGCATTTATAAGCCAAATAAAATTTAAATTTTTCTCAACGACATGGCGGAGGGCAAATATAAAATGAGAATTGTAAAATGGACATTGTTGGTACTAGGCATCACAATTATTATCGGTGCGGGGATTGCTGTAGCTATTAAATTTTCTTCCCCTGTATCGCCTCCGACTTTGGAATTAATCTCGGCACCTTTTCGCAGCATGGACTTTTCCAAGTTGCCGCCGCTAAGTCACTATACCGCTCGTGACGGCGCCAAGCTCGCTTATCGTGCCTACCCCGTTTCGCATCCGAAGAAAACTGTGATGTTGGTACATGGATCTTCAGGAACAAGTAGAAGCATGCACGCTCTTGCCGAATATTTGCAGAGACAGGGGATGGATGTCTATGCGTTGGATGTTCGTGGTCACGGCGATTCGGGCAGCAAGGGGGATATTGCTTATGTTGGTCAACTGGAAGATGATCTCGAAGACTTTGTTAATCAGGTTTTAAAAGGCAAGCAAGATGCGACACTGGTCGGATTTTCGGCGGGAGGCGGTTTTGCCTTGCGGTTTGCGGGCAGCAGCAGGCAAAAACTGTTTGCTCATTATGTACTGCTTGCACCTTTTTTGCGGTATGATGCCCCCACGACCAGACCCAATAATGGCGAGTGGGCCGATGCAAGCGTTCCTCGAATCATCGGCCTGTCGCTACTTGGTCCTATCGGCGAAAAATGGTTCGGTCATTTACCCGTGCTCGCTTTTGCCATTGATCCTAAAACCGCCGAATATCAAACCGCAATTTATTCATACAGGCTCTGGAGTAACTTTGGTCCGCATCACGACTACAAAGCGGATATGAAAGCCGCGAAGCAGCCCCTTACAGTTCTGGTAGGGAAAGATGACGAATTGTTTTATCCGCAGAAATATCTCCCGGTATTCGCGTCTTCTCAGCCACATGCGGAAATTACCATCGTCCCAGATGTTGGCCATATTACTCTTATCTCGGATAAAGCAGGCTGGAAGGCTGTCGCGGAACAGATTTCTCATTAAAAATATTATTTTAACCGGCAAATCAAAAAACTTTTTCAACAATAACGGCGCGTGCTGAATAAAAAGGTGAAAGCGTCATGAAGCAAAATCGCTTAAAAAATGAAAAAAGTCCCTACCTTCTTCAGCATACGCAAAATCCTGTTGATTGGTATCCCTGGGGTGATGAAGCCTTCGAAAAATCCCGCCGGGAAGACAAACCGATTTTTCTTTCTATTGGTTATTCCACCTGCCACTGGTGTCATGTCATGGAGCGTGAATCTTTCGAAGATGAAAAAGTAGCGCAACTACTCAATGAAGTGTTTGTCTGCATCAAAGTAGACCGTGAAGAACGTCCCGATATCGACAACGTCTACATGAGTGTTTGTCAGATGATGACGCATAACGGTGGGTGGCCCTTGACGATATTGATGACTCCCGAGAAGAAGCCTTTCTTTGCCGCTACATATATCCCCAAAGAAACGATACAAGGCCGCTTAGGGCTTCTTGAATTTATTCCCCAGGTTAAAAAAATATGGACTACTCGACGCAAGGAAATAATAAACGCGGCAAACGAGATTACGCAAGAACTGACAGGACTACACATAAAAGCGCAAGCCCAGAAACTTGGAGAAGATACTTTAGGCAAAGCTTTTGAAGATTTTGTCTATAGTTTTGACCGGCGTTATGGAGGCTTTGGCAATGCACCCAAGTTTCCGATGCCGCACAATCTTTATTTTCTAATGAGATACTGGAAAAGAAAGAATGAATCCGCAGCGCTAAAAATGGTGGAAGAAACTCTTCAGCATATGCGCCGGGGAGGTATTTATGACCAGATCGGATTTGGCTTTCATCGTTATTCCACAGATGCCGCATGGCTCGTGCCGCACTTCGAAAAGATGCTCTACGATCAGGCCCTCATGGCCATGGCTTATATTGAGGCGTATCAGGCAACAGGCAAGAAGGAATACGAAGACACTGCCCGGGAAATATTTACTTATGTAATGCGGGATATGACGGGCACGGATGGCGGTTTTTACTCGGCCGAAGATGCCGAAAGCGAAGGCGTAGAAGGCAAGTTCTATCTTTGGACGGAAGAAGAGATTCGCCGTATTCTAAAAAAAGATGATGCTGATTTGTTTTTAGCCGTCTTTAAAGCTGAAAATTCTGCAGCCGCAAGTATCATCTCGGAACAAGGACTCGCTGGACACTTTATTCTTCATCTGGGAAGTCCGCTCAATAAAATTGCCCAACATTTGAATATCTCTGAAGAGAAATTAACCGAGCGATTAAACGAAATTAGAAAAAAGCTTTTGGGCAGCAGAGATAAGCGCGTACATCCATTCAAAGATGATAAAATTCTGACCGATTGGAACGGTCTTATGGTTGCCGCTTTGGCGCGAGGAGCACAGGTGTTTAATGAACCTGTTTTTGCTGAGGCCGCCCGTCGGGCAATCGGTTTTATTCTTAACCGCCTGCGCACGTCTGAGGGAAGGCTATTACACCGTTTTCGAGATGGTCTTGCTTCCATACCGGCAGCAGTAGATGATTACACATTTATCATCTGGGGCCTGCTCGAACTTTACGAAGCTACATTCGAAATAGGCCATCTTGATGTTGCCCTGATGTTGAACAAACATCTTCTCGATCATTTCTGGGATGAAAAAGATGGCGGCTTTTACTTTACACCGGACGACAGCGAAGAACTGCTGATTCGTCAGAAAGAAGCACACGATGGTGCTGTACCTTCGGGGAATTCCGTCTCCATGCTCAATCTTCTGCGTCTGGCACGGATGACGGGAAACACCGAATTAGAAAGTATGTCTGCTGCCATCGGCAAAATGTTCTCCGCCAAAGTCGTCCAGTTTCCTTCCGCATACACCCAGTTTCTGGTAGCACTCGATTTTGCCCTGGGACCATCATATGAAGTGGTCATTGCCGGAGACCTAAAGAAGCGGGATACAAAGGATATGGTGAAGGCGTTGCGAGCCGTTTTCGTGCCCAACAAGGTGGTTCTTTTTCGGCCGGCCGCCGAGACTCTTCCGGATATAGAAAAAATTGCGCCTTTTTTGAAGTCACAATTAAGCATCGGCGGTAAGGCTACAGCCTATGTCTGTTCCAATTACTCCTGCCAATCGCCCGCCAATAGCATAAACAAAATGATTGCCTTGTTAAAGAGTGGAAGCGGATAAAGAATTGGTAATTATGCATTTAGTAAGCTTTAGGTATTGAAAAAGTCAAACAATTTTGGAATAATAGAAGCTAATATCCGACAAAGGAGATATTTTCATGAAAGAGACTCTAAAGCCTCCTTACATAAAACTGATAGATAAACGCGGGGATCTTAAAGTTTGGGTAGTTGAAGGCAGTTACATTCGCGGGCATATCGATGAGGAGTTTACCAATTTTGGCCAGCACTTCCGGTATTCCTACATACCGGAAAAAGAACTGTGGCTGGATAAGGAAGCCCATCAAGATGAGAGGCAATTTTTTATTGAGCACTTGCTGGTAGAATATCGCTT
>Ga0031655_10001557_pt1 | contig 13618 bp, 14 predicted proteins | sample FrelakmetHBP12HB_FD_55187 | JGI IMG/M metagenome (GOLD analysis project Ga0031655, IMG submission 55187) | Freshwater lake sediment microbial communities from the University of Notre Dame, USA, for methane emissions studies -HBP12 HB | ecosystem: Environmental > Aquatic > Freshwater > Lake >... | reverse complement strand
AGTCCCGAACCAATTTTCTGGCTGCAAATTTACCCTGTCCCATTAAATAGCCTCATTTAAGTTATTTTTGTGGTTATCAATCATCCACACTGAGATATATACTAACGCAGGTAACCGATTTATAAATTGTGGCACCCCACCTGCCTATCTCATACTATTATCCCTTACTCGTAATAATATTATATCCTTCCAGACCTATACCATACAATGAAAATCAGGATCTATAAAGAGGTGCATATTGATACCAGCCACCGTCTGCTCCATTATAATGGCAAATGTGCCAACCTTCATGGGCACCGATGGAGGGTTGAGGTCTGGATAGAAGGTGAACCGGACCCGGCAACGCAAATCCTGATTGATTACAGCCTGATCAAACAGGTGATTGACAAGTACGATCACCAGATTATCCTGAACCGCGATGACCCGATGGTACCCCGCATCCAAGAGTTCCACCCGGTTATNACTACGCCGGGAGACCCCACCAGTGAACTGATGGCAGCCATTATCCGNGATGATCTCTACGCNGTCTGCCGGGATCGGGGAATAAAAGNAACAATACCGAAGATCCGTNTCTGGGAATCCCCAACAGCCTATGCCGAGCTTANGGAATGAAGATCGCTGAAATTTTCAAAAGCCTCCAGGGAGAGGGGAAAAACCAGGGGAAACCCTGCCTGTTCATCAGGCTGGCGGGCTGCAACCTTCACTGCCGCTGGTGCGATACAGTGTATGCACAAACCGGCGGAATCGAGATGAGCCTTGATACTATTCTTGAACATGCCTGGCGCCTGAACCCCTCCTATGTCTGCATCACGGGAGGAGAGCCGATCCTGCAGGCTGACGATCTTGAACCGCTGCTCGCCTCGCTTCACCGGCGGGGAACCACAATAGATATCGAAACGAACGGTACGATCGACTTCACAAGGCTGCAGCTGTATGCATCTATATGCATGGATATCAAATGTCCGTCATCGNGAGAACAGAGCAACCTCGCGCTGATTGATGCACTACGCCCCCAGGATTCAGTCAAGTTTGTCGTAAAGGATGAAACGGACTGCCAGTATGCCCGGGATATTATTGCCAAGCGCCTAATTCCCTGTGAGATTTTCTTTTCGCCTGTCTCTGGCAGTGATTATAAAACCATAGTCCGGTTTATCCTTATAAATGACCTGCCGGTNCGGTTCCAGCTCCAGCTGCATAAACTCATCGGAGTGAAATGATGAAAGCAGTATGTTTACTCTCTGGCGGGATGGATTCTTCCACCCTTGCCTATGTAGCAAAGAGCCGNGGGTACGATATCCTTGCCCTTCACCTGAACTACGGGCAGCGGACTGAGCGAAAGGAACGGGCATGCGCAAAAAAAATTGCTNGCCTGCTGAATGTAGAAGCGTTTATCGAAATCAGCCTGAACTATTTTACNAGGTTTGGCGCAAGCAGCTTGACCGATGAAAAAATTGCGGTTGAGGGNTATAATCCCGAACGGTTACATATGCCCAATACCTATGTCCCATTCCGGAATGCGAATCTCCTCTCCATCGCAACGAGTTTTGCCGAATCCCGGGGAGCTAATGCAATCTTCATCGGTGTCCAGTCCCTCGATTACAGCGGATACCCTGACTGCCGCCCGCAGTTTATCGAGGCCTTCCAGGAAGTGATCGACCTTGGTACAAAGGACACGACGAAAATTACCCTTTTTGCCCCCTTCATCGCGATGACCAAGACCGATATCTTAAAAGAAGGCTTAAAACTGGGGGTACCTTATGAGCACACCTGGTCCTGCTATCGTAATGAGAGAAAAGCCTGCGGCACCTGCGGGTCATGCCACTTCCGCAAAGAGGCATTCGCAGCAGTCGGTAGAGAGGACCCGGTACCATACGAGGTTTAAATGGAGATCTTTCGCGGCAAACGGCTCTGGATCGAGAAGCGTACGATCCGGCTTCACGGGGGAAAGGAACGTGAGAAAATCATCATCCACCCCAACAACGCAGTTGCAATCTTTCCTGTTGACGGGGACCGGTGCAGGCTGCTGAAGCAGTACCGCTTTGCGATCGACCAGTACATCTATGAAGCGCCGGCCGGGACAATGGAGCCGGGAGAAGATCCAAAAGAAACTGCATACCGGGAACTTATCGAGGAAACCGGGCTTGCTGCACGAATGATCGCGCCCAAAGGGTTCATCTATACAACACCCGGGTTCACAGATGAGAAGATCTTTTTATTTGAAGCCCGCGACCTGTCACCGTCTGCTGAGTACGGTAAAGATGAGGATGAGATAATCGAGGTCGTGGACGTGCCGACAGGTGATCTTAAGGGCATGATCCGGGATGGGACGATAGTTGATGCCAAGACTATCTGCCTGATCCACAAATGTCTGGGGTGCTGATCCGTGCGTACTAGTATCATAGCAGCAGGAATTCTTGTTGTGTTCATTGCCCTTGCCGGCTGCACGGGAAACCGGGTACCATCGTCGTATACTGTTGACAGCAATGGCATCCTCTCGGTTTCGTGTGCCCCCGTGACGACCAGTGAAGAGATACTGTTCAAAAACGAGACCTACACCAAGTCAAAGATTGTTTTACACACGCAGAGCGGGGACGTGGTCACGTATCTTGCTGCACCGCAACATCCCAAAGCGGCAATTGTCTATGTACCAGGAGCTGGCGAAAAACCTGCAGGTCATGAGGAGCGCATGGTCCGGTACGCTGCTGCGGGCTATGCATTTCTGTTTGTTGATATTCGTGGGAATGGCGGGCAGACACCCGGCTATCCGTTTAATCCCCAGCAGGACTTTTCCCTGTTTGAAAAAGGCGAATGGCCACAATATTATCTGANGGTCTGTGACCTTNTTGCATCGCAGCAGATCCTGTCTGACCGGTTTTTTATGCCGGTGTATGCNGTGGGGTCCAGCAACGGGGGCCGCTATGCAGCGGTATTAGCCGGCGTTGATCCTGATATTGCTGGGTATGTGGGGGTATCCACATCTGACTGGGGTGTACGGGACTCGGTGATCCAGCAGGGATTTTCCGGAGATCTGCTTCGGTTTGCGACTTCAATTGAGCCAAGCACGTACTTCGCAAAAATATCCCCCCGCCCGGTCTGGATCTTCCATTCCATAAATGACCCGGTAATCCCGTTCAATAACGGAAAACAGTTCTTTTCGCTTGCCTACGAGCCTAAAACATTTATCGAATTTTCAGGAAGTCACGGCATCAATGACGATGTCGATGACCGGATCCTTATGCAATGGGCGCAAATTTATGGCACCCGGGATTGAATAGGTATTAGCTTCAGAGAGGTTGATGTCCGGCAATGGCAGAAGAATCAGAGATGGATGATGCCCGCAAGCGTTATGATTTTAAAAAGACCCTGGAAAAGCTCCAGTCGCAACAGGGAGACGGAACGGAACTCATCACGCTCTACATCCCTCCGGACAAGCAGATTTTTGATGTGACCAATCAGCTCAAGGACGAATTCGGCCAGTGCGCCAACATCAAGAGCAAACAGACACGCACAAATGTCCAGAGCGCCATCTCCTCCATCCTCTCACGTCTCAAATACTACAAACGCCCTCCGGCAAAGGGACTCGCGGTTTTCTGCGGGACAGTCAGACTCTATGGTGACCGCACCGATCTCCAGTGCACGATCATTGAACCTCCTGAGCCTCTCAATCTCTACATGTACCGCTGCAGCTCGAATTTCGAGCTCGACCCGCTCAAGCAGATGCTGGAGGAGAAGTATGTCTACGGGCTCCTTGTCCTTGACCGGCGGGAAGCTTACTGGGGATTTTTACGCGGCAACCGGATTGAACCTATTGGAGGTGCGACCTCCACGGTGCCCGGCAAGATGCGAAAAGGAGGCCAGTCGGCAGCCCGGTTCGGTCGTCTCCGCGAAATCGCCATCAACGAATTCTATACAAAAGTCGGGGAGCGATCGAGCGCGATATTCCTAGCAGAGAAGGATTTTTTCGAGCGGTTCAAAGGTGTGCTAATCGGGGGGCCGAGCCCGACAAAAGAAGAGTTTGAAGCAGGGAGTTATCTTCATCACGAGATCCAGAAAAAGATCATCGGGTTGTTCGATGTTGCCTATACCAATGAAGACGGGCTTGCAGAACTTGTTGATGCGGCAAAAGATGCACTCAAAGGCATGGGCGTCGTCAAGGAAAAAGAGTTCATGCAGCGGTTCTTAAAAGAACTCGTCAAAGATGCCGGGCTTGCTGCGTACGGTGAGGAAAGCATCAGGAAAAATCTCGAAATCGGCGCTGTTGACACCCTCCTGCTCTCAGCAAACCTTCGCAAATCCCGGCTCCGGGTCAAATGCCAGAGCTGTGATTATACACATGAGCGGACCATAAATGTCGAACCGGGGAAAACTGTCCGGGATATTGACCTTGGTTCCTGCCCGAAATGTACCGCTCCCATTATCCTTGAAGAGGAGACGGATATCATTGACGAACTGGCAAAACTTGCCGATGCGAGCAGCGCCAAAGTGGAGATCATCTCTGATGATTTCGAAGAAGGGTCGATCCTCTTTACTGCATTTGGGGGAATTGCGGCAATCCTTCGCTACAGGACGGGATACTAAATGGAAGGATATGAAGATCCATTCAAAATAAGAAAAACTATTATTGTTAAGGTGCTGCATGAGTCAACCGGTGAACAGGACGTCCAGCTGGTTGATGGCGGAGAACATGCCGATCTCGCTTCAACTATTGCCTTTACTCTCGCCAAAAAACAAAAAACATCCCCTGCCCGGATAGCACAGGATCTCATCACCATAATGAATAAAAACCCTGAATTGCAGGTGATTGGTGTACATACTGAAGCAAACGGGCCTTATATCAATTTCACCCTGGATACTTCGTACCTTATTGAGTCTTTGCAGGCAGCTGTTAAACCAGGGTATGGTTCGCTCACAAAAAAGGGAATACGTGTCGTGCTCGAGCATACAAGTGCCAACCCGAATGGTCCGCTCCATGTCGGTCATATCAGGAATTCAATCATTGGTGACACGCTTGCCCGGGTGTTCAGGAAGGCCGGGTACGGACTCGAAGTACAGTANTATGTCAATGACATGGGACGCCAGATTGCAATTGTTGTATGGGGGTTTGATAACCTCGACAATACGCAACAGGTGGGGGAGAAAGAGGATGCCCATATTGCCCGGGTGTATATTGCAGCAAACCGGGAAATTGAGAAGGACCCGTCCATAACCCAGCAGGTAAACACCCTGATGCAGCTCGTGGAACATGGCGATCCGGCAACGGTGAAAAAGTTTCGCAGGGAGGTCTCCCGCTGTCTGGACGGGTTTACTGTAACATTAAAAGACCTCAATGTAAAGCATGACCGCTTTGTCTGGGAAAGCGATTTCATCCGCAACGGATATACCGAACGGATCATCNCCAAGATAAAAAAACTCCCCCAGGCACAGGATGAAGAGACCCTCGCGCTTGATCTTAAGGAATTCGGCTTTACGAACAAGTACGTGATCCGCCGGAGCGACGGGACCTCGGTCTACGCTGCACGCGACCTTGCCTACCATACCTGGAAATCAGCTAACTTCGACCGTGTCATCGATGTGCTCGGGGCCGACCATAAGCTAATCGCCGCGCAGCTCCAGTGCACCATGAAACTTCTTGGCGAAAAAGCGCCGGAGATCGTCCACTTCGAGTTTGTCTCACTTCCGGAAGGTTCCATGAGCACCCGTGCCGGGAAATTCGTTTCAGCTGATGACCTGATAACCCAGATCAGGAAACGGGCATTTGATGAAGTAACGGTCAGGAGACCGGAGCTGGACGACGAGTCAAGGAAGTCAATTGCAAAATCGGTCGGGCTTGCTGCCATCCGCTACGATATCATAAAAGTAACACCCGAGAAGAGCACAGTCTTTGACTGGAAGGAGGCGCTGGACTTCGAGCGCCAGAGCGGGCCCTATATCCAGTATGCCCATGCCCGGGCCTGCAGCATTCTTGAGAAGGCGGGCTCATTTTCCCTGTGCTATGAAGTAAAAACCGACCAGGAGATCGCACTGGCGAAAGAGATTGCAAAGTTTCCCTCGGTGATTGAACAGGTAGCTGAAGATCTCCACCCGCACGTACTTGCTACCTATGCCCGTGAACTGCCGACATTTTCAACACCTTCTACCATTATGAGCAAGTCTTAAAAAGTGATGCACAGGTGAGAGAGCGCCGGCTCACGCTGGTCAAATCGGTACAGAATACCTTAAAAGAAGCCCTTGAAACGCTGGGGATCGATGCCATCAGCACCATGTGAAGCCCTGCACAGGCAGGGGTACCAGTTTTTTTCTCCAGCGTCATCGGCAGCCCTCAAGCCCTGCATGTGGTGCAAACGGGCGCTTGCCGGCGGCGATATGTGCTACAAGCACCAGTTTTACGGCATTGCAAGCCACCGCTGTGTCCAGATGACCCCCACCCTGCGCTGCAACCAGCGATGCCGTTTCTGCTGGCGCTCGTTTGAACACGAAGTCGGCCGGGAAGAAGAGTGTTCACCCGAAACGATTCTGGCTGGCATACACAAATTACAAAAAAAGGCGCTTGCCGGGTATAATGCTGTGCTTGATAACACGGTTACTGAAGAGCAGTGGCAGGAAGCGCTCAATCCAAAACACATAGCGATCTCGCTCTCAGGTGAACCCACGCTCTACCGTCAGCTCCCGGAACTAATCGACCTGTTTAACCAGAACGGTTACACGACATTTCTTGTGAGCAATGGTACCAATCCCGATATGCTTGCNCGCTGCCACCCGTACCAGATGTACGTCTCACTGGACGCTCCGGATGAACAGACATACCTTTCCCTCTGTCGCCCGCTCGATAATTATTGGGAAGAGGTAATAGAGAGCCTCACATTTCTTGCTTCACGGCGGTCTGCAGTCCGGATTACACTTGTCAAAGGTTTAAACGATTTTTCGCCGGAACGGTATGCAGCACTCCTGCAGGAGTCCGGCTCGATGTTTGTAGAGGTAAAAGGATATATGTATCTGGGATACAGTAGAAAAAGGTTGATACGGGAGAATATGCCGGAACACGTGCGGGTACGCTCATTTGCTGAAAAGATCGCAGCTGCATGCGATTACCGGATAAAAGATGAGAATGTGCTGAGCAGGGTAGTCTGCCTGGAGCGTGAGATATGAGGTTCAATCCTGAAGACTGGAAGCAAAAGACACATGAGAATTTTGAAGGGACATGGCATGAGGGGCCGTCAGTTCTGACACCATCGGGACATGAAGGGAAGTACCCGCACCTGGGCTATAAGCGGGCTTTGGCACACCCGATTTTTGCCACCATTAACCGGCTGCGCGAGACGTACCTCTCGCTTGGCTTTGACGAGGCGGAAAACCCGGTAATCATCGAGGAAAAGGATATTTACCGCCAGTTTGGTCCAGAGGCGATGGCAGTACTGGACCGGGTGTTCTATCTCGGGGGGCTCCCCCGGCCGAACGTGGGAATTGCAAGAAAGCAGCTCGATGAGATCAACGAGATCCTCACGAGCCACAAAAGTCCGCTTGCCCATACTGGTTCCGTTCCGGTTGTTGAGGCTCATCGTCACTCACCGTACCCCCCGATGACAAAAGAGACCGAGGAACACTTACGGGAGACACTCCACGCATACAAGAAATCTGAGATCGATGGGGATGAACTCACCATTGAGCTTGCAAAAGTCCTTGGCGTGGACGATGCCCTTGTCGTGCACATCCTTGAAGCGGTCTTCCCGGAGTTCCGGGCTCTCGTCCCCGAGTCCTCGCGCAGCACGCTGCGCAGCCATATGACAAGCGGCTGGTTTATAACACTAGGCGCTATCTGGGAGCGCTCACCGATGCCCCTCCGGCTTTTCTCGGTTGACCGCTGCTTCCGGCGCGAACAGGCCGAAGGTCCCACACGGCTGATGACCTACCATTCTGCATCATGTATCGTCGCAGGTGAGGATGTAACCAATGAAGAGGGGAAAGCAGTAAGCAGGGCACTCCTCTCTGCATTCGGGTATACTGATTTCCGGTTCCAGCCGGATGAGAAACGCTCCAAATACTATATGCCGGATTCCCAGACGGAAGTCTACGCACGCCACCCGGTACACGGCTGGGTGGAAGTGGCCACCTTTGGTATGTACTCTCCTTCCGCACTCGCTGAATACGGCGTCGGCGTCCCGGTCATGAACCTGGGGCTTGGGGTAGAACGGCTCGCGATGATCGCGTACAACGCAAATGATGTCCGGCAACTCTGTTTCCCTCAGTTCTTCCCCCGCGCCCTGACAGACCAGGAGATCGCCCGTGCGGTCAGGTTGCGTGAAGAACCCACCTCACCGGAAGGAAAGATACTCGCCGCCGCCATTGCAAACGTCGCTTTTGCGAATGCAACCGCTCAGGGTCCGTGCTCGTTTGATGCCTGGGAGGGTATACTTGGGAGTGCCAAGGTGAAGGTGACAGTCGAGGAACCGGAATCCAACGCCAAACTCTGCGGCCCAGCCTGCGCTAACGAGATCTTTGTTCACGATGGTTCAATTCTCGGTGTCCCGGATGCTGAAAAATGGAAACAGGTGCGCACCGAAGGGATATCCACTGGAATCACCTATCTCTCCGCGGTGGCAGCGCTTGCGGCAGCACGGATTGAAGAAGCATGCCGCTGTGGCAAATCCACGGTCGTTCAGGTAAAGATGGCAAAACTCCCCAGCGATATCAACTTGAAAATTGATGAATTCGCGATGCGGGCAGTCACTGACAATAACAAGAAGGTTGATGTACGGGGACCGGTATTTTTATCCGTTCGATCCATCGTGCAGGAATAATTTTTTTACTTTTTTTATCCGTCTGATGAAATTGATCCCAAGGCAGAATGTTAGAAATTGATAACATTAAAAATCATGAATGTTAGAAATATATAACAAAGGATGTGACCAGAACGAAACAAAGAAATCTCTACCGTATCATAATCGGAGTGCTGATGGTTGCCAGCGGCCTTGTATCGATTATACTTATAACGGGTGAAACCGTCATTGGTTCTATTCTTCTTGTTGCAGGGCTTATCTTCCTCATCAGAGGTATCAGCTGGCATCTCAGGGATGGTGACAGCCCGGAATCTGATGAACGGTCAAAAAAGATTGGTGCTTACGGGCTCTCGTATGCCTGGCTGACCGGACTCTTCTTTATGTTCGGCCTGTTCTGGCTGGATTACCTGAATATCGTGAGGCTCGGGACCCAGGTTGCGCTCGCGCTTTCTATTATTGTTCTCGCGCTTTCAGCCCGGTTGTACCAGGTGTACCTGTTCCGGAGAGGGGATGTTGAATAACATGTTCTGGAGTGTATACGCGTGCAGACAAGGATAAAAGAGTACCGTTCCCGATTATCCCTGACCCAGGAAGACCTCGCGAGAAAAGTTGGCGTGCGACGGGAGACCATCGTCTTTTTGGAGCAGGGAAAGTATAATCCCTCCCTCAGGCTCGCCCACGATATTGCCCGTGCCCTGCATGCAAGGATAGATGACCTGTTTATCTTTGAAGACGAGCCGGAACCCGAAAGCCCTGAACACCGGGAGATTCTTGTAGATTGAAAGTATCTGGATTATCAGAGGGCCTGCCCGGATTCAGCGGACACTACGGGACATTCACTGTTTTCTGTACGGGAACACATGTCCTTAAGAATCAATTCAGCAGCCTCTTTATCGAGCGGCTGGTTATCATTCCCGCATTTGGGCGAGTAGATGCAGGACGGACATCCCTCCTCGCACCCGCAGTCCCGAACCAGTTCATGGGCACTTGAATACACGTCTGGGAGGATCTCGTAGGCTTTCTCGGAAAGCCCGATCCCTCCCTCGTAACCGTCATAGACAAAAACAGTGGGTTCGCAATTCTCACCAAACGCCGGGGACGATAATCCGCCGATATCCCAGCGGTCACACATTACATGCAGGGGCATAAGTGCGATGATCGCGTGTTCGGCGCCATGCAGCCCTCCGGCGAGATCGAGATTCAAATGTATGATGCGTTGTCCGGTATCTGGTGCAGTCATAAACCAGAATGCTTTTGTCCTGAAGGTAATCGGTGGCAGGTCAAGGGGTTCCATGCCAATGATGGTATCTTTACGTTTGATCTTGTAGCCGGTATACTGTTCAGTCACCTCCACTTCGCCAAACGCACACCGTGCACCCTGTATCATACATGTCTTCAGGGTCTCAATAATGGAGAGATCAACCTCCTTGAGCGGTTGCGTATAGTAATCGACGTCAGTCTCGGTTACCCGGACCGTATGCGTCTCCAGGTCCATTTCGTTGACCACATACGTCTCGCCCTGGTGCAGCATGATCGCCCCTTTATGCGCCTCACGGAAGGCCTGTGCCCGGTCCATCGTCTCGAGCAACCGGCCATGGCACAGGATCCGGAATGCCGGGCCGGGAATGCCGTCAAGCCTCACCGCATCCGTAGCCCTCCCCCGCCCGGAATACACCCACCCGCGGCTTGTTTTCCTGATGAGATCACTGGATGCAAGTTCAGAAAGAAGCTCGGAAAAAGATTCCCCGAAATACTCCCGGTCCTTGTCCTCACTGATGGGCAGCTCGGCAGCAGCGCAGAGCAGGTGCCCGGAAACGATATAGGGATTTGCCGTATCGATAATCGCATGCTCGTGCGAGCGGCTGAAAAAATGGCCGGGGTGATGCATAAAATACTGGTCGAGAGGGTTTGCCGTTGCAACAAGAATCGCAAGTGACTCGCCCCCTTTTCTCCCTGCCCGGCCGGCCTGCTGCCGGGTCGACATCATGGTACCGGGATACCCGGCAATAATAACGGCATCCAGTGACCCGATATCGATCCCGAGTTCAAGTGCATTGGTTGACACAACACCCTTCAGTTTGCCTTCTTTCAGCTGGCGTTCGATAACCCGCCGTTCTTCCGGGAGATAGCCGGCCCGGTAGGCTGATATCGATTCTGCGAGACGTGCGGATGAACGCCGTGCATCCTCCCGTGCCCAGAGCGTTACCAGTTCTGCCATTTTCCGGGAACCGGTGAAACAGAGCGTCTGGAGATTGTCCTTCACACAGGACACAAGGAGATCCTTTGTCTCCTGGTACGTGGAACGTTCACCGATACCATCATAAAACGGGTTGTACAGGACAAACTGTTTCCTGCCATGCGGAGATCCATCTTCATCAACAAGCTCAAACGGCAGCCCCGTGAGCTTGCCGGCAAANTCCAGCGGATTTGCCAGTGTTGCGGTCGAGAGAATGAACTGCGGTGCTGAGCCGTAAAAATGGCACAGGCGCACGAGTCTTCTTATTAACAAGGCGATATGGGATCCAAAGACCCCCCNGTACCGGTGTGCTTCATCTATCACAATATACTTTAGGTGCAAAAAGAACGGGCGCCATTTTCCGTGCCAGGAGAGCACCTGGTGGAGTTCATGCGGGTTGGAGATGATAATCCGCGAATTCTCCCGGACCGCTGCCCGTTTTGACTGGGGGGTATCGCCATCATAGATCGCCGGCCGGGCCGGGATACCGGTGAACTGTGCCATCTGTTCCAGGGTGGCGAGCTGATCATTGGAGAGAGCTTTTGTCGGATACAGGTACAATGCACGTGCCTCACTGTCCCCTTCAAGCCTTTCAAATACCGGTAGGTTGAATGCAAGAGTTTTGCCACTGGCTGTGGGTGTGGTGATAATCACATTTTTTCCGGACCGTATGCGGTTGATGGCATCGCACTGGTGAGAATAGAGACGTATCCGGTGCTGGGTGAGATATGTTGTAAGGGTATCAGGTCCATCAAGTGTTCCGAACCGGGGTAGTTCCGGTTCGCTTATTTCTATGTGCACCACCCGGTTCTGGTATACCGGGTTCACACCGAGCAGCCGGATAACATCAGCGACAGCCACAGGTCTCCCCCAGCAGGTGGAAAAAGCAGGGCGAGCGATACTACATCCTGCTTGTTGTGCTCAATAATCGGGACCAGCGGACCACAGTTGCCTGTCCGCAGGTAGGTTTCGTAAAATTCCGGCACCATCTGCCCGGGAATATCGTCATCACGGCAGATGCCCAGGATTTCTGTCTCGAGTGCGGTCAAGCGCAGGGACGGGAGCTGATCCTTCCATCTTTTACGGCTGAAATGGAGTACATCGAAGTGGGGTATTCTCGCCAGGGAACCCATGCCATAGTAGGCAAGCCTCTCTGACAGGTAGGGAACATCAAACGATTTGCCATTGAACGTTACCAGCGCCGGCCGATCACCCGATATATGATCGAGCGTTGCCATAAGTGCAGCCTGTTCCTCATCGATATCACGCAGCAGGTACTGGTGAACGGTAAGGTAGCCGTTCTCGATTGTACCAACGCCAAAGAGGATAACCGGGCGGGAAAAAAGCCCGAGCGTTTCAATATCAAGAAATACATAATCCTCCGGTTCGTGAAGTCCTGCTGTCCCGAGAACAGAAGGATGGGATTTTGCATGCCTGCAACCGATAAGATCCATAATTTCTGCAGTATTGCCGCCATACAGGCATTTGAGGACTTCGTTGGTATATGACCGGAATTTCGGGTGCTGCACCAGATCCGGTAATGTCCTGAATCCTTTTGACACCAGCCGGNTCTGGGTCCTTGGCCCGATGCCATGCACAAGCGTAAGGTCGTTGAGGATTTCAGACCTGAACCGGTCAATATCGAGTGAAGGTATTTTGAGAGGTTGCCGGCTTTTTAAAGAAAAACAGACTCCGCATTCGTTGAAAATTTCGGTGCCCGAAAAGACATTTTCGAACGGGACATTCCGGTACTTTTCAACCAATACATNGAGCTGGTGTTGCGCCTGTTCATATTCCGATGAAAAAACAACATTATTGGAAAAACCGGCCCCAAAAACATTCCCGTCGCGGACAACTTCGTATTCCCGCATCGTATCCATGCGCTGCTGCCAGAGAGCTCCGAACCGTGCAGGAGCATGTGTGACCGACATCGTCTGGATATAAAAATGGCGCCTGTCATTTAAACATCCAGCCATGGGGGGTGAAAGTAATGCGAACCCCCCCGGGCAAAAGGATATGGCTGGCTCCGGTACGCCCACCATTCACCGTATGCATGATCCTGGTTTCCCTAATTTCAGCCGCATCCTTTAAGAGCATAAGGAGAGGCAGGAGAAGCAAATGGATATTTTCAGGGTAATTCTGCTAACCTGTGGGGATCCTGCAATAACCCGGCTGGCACTTGCTGGTCATGCAGGTAGGTTCAATTAAAAATCCATCCCCGATCATTCCCTGGGGAAAAAACCTTCCCGATACAAAAGAAAGAATTTGAAATTACAGGGTACACAACTATATCCTGCCGGGGTCCAACAACACTGCAGGGAAGGGCTGATATGAAAAACATCAGAGGATTTCTCATCGATCTTGATGGGGTCCTGTACGTGGGAGATAAGGCAATCAAAGGTGCCCGGGAATCCATCGATCTCCTCAGGGACAAAAATTATGCGTTCAGGTTTGTCTCCAATACAACCCGTAAAAGCCGGAAAACAATCGCAGAGCGGTTATCATCCATGGGATTTGACATTCCGGTAGAGGATATTTTCACACCACCTCTCGCCGCAGTTGCCTGTATTAAAAAGAGTAAGAAACACCATTGCTATCTTCTTACTAC
>Ga0031655_10001553_pt1 | contig 13643 bp, 17 predicted proteins | sample FrelakmetHBP12HB_FD_55187 | JGI IMG/M metagenome (GOLD analysis project Ga0031655, IMG submission 55187) | Freshwater lake sediment microbial communities from the University of Notre Dame, USA, for methane emissions studies -HBP12 HB | ecosystem: Environmental > Aquatic > Freshwater > Lake >... | reverse complement strand
GCACCTGCCCATAACACGGTAAGATGTTCTTTTGCTACCATGGTGACAGGTTCTTCAGTATAGTTGGTCAGTTGGTCATTTTTTGGTGGCCATGTCATATTGTTTACCTCCTAGATAGTAGTCTAAGAATTATATATCCTTAGAATGAGGCAGTTGCTTGGGTCGCTACTGTATTGACTGCTGCGATATAATGGGTTGAGTTTAGGAAACTTCCTTTTGCTACACAGATACCACCGAGTCGTGGTTCTGTTGTTCCTGCTTGCTTGAAATCAAGTGCCATGAGGACATCCATGTCAGGGAGCCAGAAGGTTGTCGGCAAGGGAATCAGGTTGATTCCTGTGTTGTAGTCACGAATTCTACATGCAGAGACATCATAGTGGAGGATGTTTGTTCTTCCGATATCCATTTTGATGGTCTGTATCTTCGCGTTTGCTTGTTCCTCGATGATATACATCGGGTAGAAGAAACTGTCATGGTTGACTGCGAATGCGGTAGTCGCGGTGGTTGGAGAGTGAATCCAGTTCTCAAAACCGACTGCGTTTGCTGCCCGGAGGGTATCATGTTTCCATTTCCAGACGTTGTTCGCCTCACAGCCTGCGGACTCGACCAGTCCGACTTGTCCGGGTCGAATCATTCCGAACCCGATTTCGCTGTTTCCTGCGTTGAATCCGCCGAATGTCAGTTCATCAAGCGCGTTTTTTGCGACTTGCACTGCTCGTTGTACATGTTCCCATTTGTTGTTAATAAACTGCCTTTCAAGACTCCACGGAGGCATGAAGAGCTCGGCCCACTGTTCTGTTAAGAGTGTTAATTCATCTCCAGTGAGTGCGGTCTCCGCAAAATCTTCGTTCTGTATGGTTAGTTTCACCATTTTTCACTTCACCTCTATTTATATACAATCATAAAATCCCTTGACCACTATATAAAGATTAGACCATTAGTTAAGTATAAATAATGATGATTACATTATAACACCATGTCTTCTAATAAGACTCAAATATGTTTTTTATTGGAAAAAGAAGCGGTCGATAAAATCAATCTTTTAATCGCTCAGAAAAAGTTCGATTCGCAATCGAATTTCCTCAGAAGAATCGTCTGGGAGTATATAAATAAAGAATTTAAACCAGTTCGTGCCTAATATGGTTGAATCAAGAGAGCACAAACTATTAAAACTCGCCGCATGTGAACAATTAAATGATGAGGGTTTTAAGAATATTTTCGAAGAATATAATATAATGATTGAAAAGAAAAAATTCAGGGTCGATGTTGTGGGTTTTAAAGATGAGAAATCCGTTGCTATAGAATGCGGTTCATGTGAGATTCAGAAGATGCGATGGATGAGAAAAAGATTTACTGAGGTAAGATGGATTCCTTACCATGGAAATCTATTATATTTGAAATATAAATTATTAAATCCTTATAGAAAACTAAAAGAAATAAATGTCGTGGAACCAATGGATGAAATGAAGAAAATGGAGACTGAAAAAAGAAAATCTCCTATTATTTTTATAGAAAAAGAAAATACTTATTTTATAGCAACTGAAGGAAGGGAATCTTTTGCTATAATATATTTTGAAAAATCAATCAATGAATGGCTGTTTAAAGCATTTGATTCTGCTCCATATACTGTAACAGCTCTTCAGAAAATTGTCGCCCGTGTGAATTACTTGAATCAGAATGCTTCTGATGGTCATTTTATTTCATTCTTAAAAAAAGATATTAAAATACTACCTCATGCGTAAGCAATCTTTTTATATGCGGTGCTTGATTCCTTCGGTATGGATGCAAAACCTGCTCGTTTTCAACGACCGACTCGTATGGAGGGTGCTATCTACATTGAGTTTGTTGGTAAATGTCGGAAGGAAAATCGTCAGATACGCACCACATTGGAGCGTCTGATATCGCATTATAATAAGAATGGTGAGTCTGTCTTCGACTCAGGTAAGAAGAAAAAATAAGAGAAGAAGTCTTTTTTACGCCCGGATTTCACCAGGGAATATTTGTGTTGGTAACGCAGCTTTTGGGTTCCGTGTGACATCCATTCCCCAGCCTTTAGCGCGTGTATCATACCGATTCCAGAAGTTTCCTTGGAAGTTCGGTGGATAGGTCGTACTCATGTAATCTGGTGGATTCGGTATTTTGCCATCCCAACCGAGATTTGTGTATCCTCCGGAGTTTCGCATGTTCTGGTATTGTGCTTTCTGTTCACATGTGGGGCATCCGAGTGATGCTGCTTGTGCGGTTTGTGCTCGTGCAGTTAGACTTGTACCGTATATTCCAGCGAGTATTCCTGCGAGGCTGGCGGTAATGCCATAGAGAACCATTGCTTTCTTTGTTTTTTGGTCTTTAATATATTTTGTGTACTGAGCGAGAATGATGGCTCCCACCCCGGTTACGATGGGGATATACACTGATGGTTTCTGCCAGAAGCTCGGGTATGGTGTATTCCCATCAACAAATTTTTTGAGAATTATCGGAACAAGTACTCCGACACCCGCGCCTATCCCGTATGGGATGAAAGTCTTCTGCTCTGCTGTTAATTTTATGAGCTTACTCATCTTAATCCCTCAGTTGCACAAGATTGAAATAGGAAGAATCGGGCCTGCTTAGGCTCGAATGATTTTGTTGCTGATGCCAGTCGGTGTTAAATTAACACCGTTGCTAAGACCCGCGACCGCTTGTCTGACGACTGGTGCTGTTCTCACAGCATATCGCGGTTGCGTGTAGGCAAGGTTTGCTCGTGCTGATGTTCCAAGGTATCCCATGTCGATGAGACCGCTCATTGTTCCGGTCACAAGGGATGAGAACCCATACATTGCGAGCATTCCTTTTGTGTTTTGGTTCTTCACATATTTGCTTGTGAACAAAGTGATTAATAATGCTCCAGCTCCAGTCACAATTGGGATGAATGTACTCCATTTTCCCCAGACGCCTATCATGGGTATGAGGGGGCTTGGGTATGCATTATCCACAAATTTTTTTATGGCATAGGGCACGACAATTCCTAGACCTGCTCCTGCGCCATATGCGACGAGTTTCTTTTGCTCTGGATTCAATTTTTTCATGTAATCACTTCACCTATGGAGATATAATGTTTTGATGGATATATAAAGTTTTTTGTTGAGAATTCATGAAGAGGGGTGTCATTGTGTCACCATATTTTCTTCTTTTTGGTGTACCATAGCACTCCTGCGATGCCAGCGATGCCTGCTGCTGCGACAATGAGTGAGAGAGTATTATCTGCTGCTGTTTCTCTATATTCTAATCCTGTGCAGGGGGTTGTGGTTGGTGTCCAAACTCCGCCTATGCAGGTGTTCAGATACCCATTGATGCAATGTTGTACTCCTTCTTGTTTGCATCCTGTGCATGTGGTTGTTGAAGGAACCCAGTTTGTTGCTTTACAGTTTGTGCCATCCCAATGACACCCGGCAGCTTCACAATCAATTTGTGTCCCATTGGTTGCACAGAGAGTACTATCTTGATAGGAACATGTATTTGTGTATCCATTGATGCATTCTTGTACTCCTATCGCTCCTGTTGGACTGACACATGCGGGTTCTGTTTCTCCTGCCCCCCAGACTTTCATACCGATATCTACAATACCCATTGGCATCGTGGAGGGGATATCGATAGAATGTGTCTCAGTGACCCATTCAGTGGGATTAATTGTTGTTGAGAAAGGTGTTGTGTTGAATGCAATCCATTCTCCTGATATCAAATAGAAATATCGTGTATAAACCACTCCCGTAGTAGTTCCATAATTTCCGAGATGGGCATCTGCGATGGGGACTTGTATTGCTCCTGGGGCAAAAGGACCAGCATAGAAGGTTGAGCCGGGGATATCAATGATACCTACTGTTTCAAGAGCGAGAACTTCGATGTTGAATGGACCATGCTGAACATATACTGAACCATCCCACAGACCGATATATGCACTATATATTCCTGCTCCTCTTGTTGTTCCTGTGGATGTTGTATCACAGATTAGTGCATTATAACTTTGAGCTGTACATGCTGTTGTTGAATACCAGTCTGCACAATTATCATATATGCAATTCGGACATTTTATCGTATTGGTGACACAGGCTGCTGTTCCTGTTCCATATATTTTTGCTCCTTTCCATTGGAATGTTGCAGTCAGTGTACATCCTGCTACGGGTTGGTCTGTCCCTCCTGTCCATGACCATGTGACATTTGCGGTTTGACCTGCTCCGCAGGGGTTCGGTGAACAAGAAGTGTTATCACCTTGATAGGACCCTCCTTGTGATTCACAATCTGATGCAAGCATTGCAGGATTACAAGTCGTACCAAAACAACATGCTCCTTGATGGGTTGTCATGGAGGAAACTGTTTTATATTGATAATACGCATGGGGAGTTCTCGGAGAACCACCAAAAACCTCTGCATATGCTTCATATTGTCCTTGTACCGTAGGAGAACAGGTAAGTGAATGAGTGCCACTGGTGGATGACGTGGCATAGTAGGGAGTACATTGTGAACCAGATGGATTATTAAGATAAAAAGCTGCTGCGAGACCACCAATGGGAACAGCATTCGTCCAGGTGAATGTTGCAGTGAGACTTCCTCCTTCTACAGGTGAATCTGGTGAAAAAGAAATAGTACAAGTTGGGTCTGATACTGAAACGAAATGAGCGTTCACTGTTTTATTGGTCGTCATCACTATTGGTACTGATATTGAATTTCCTGAAACATCTCCATCCCAATAGCTGAAATTATATCCTGGATTCGCGGTTGCGGTAAGCGTGACCGTTGTTCCTGAGAGATACCATCCCGTACTATATCCTGGAGAATTTGGTGGGTTTGCAGTGACTGTCCCATATGCTGCACTGGGTTGTGTTGTTATTGAGAGTGAATAGGTGGCGGAAGATGTGATATATCCTTTCACATCATAAATGATGAATGTCTGCGTGTTGGCGAATCCTATCCGCATCCCATAACAGTTTGACATTGATGTGGTTAATGTTAAGGTATCCCAGCTCCCCATTGCTGGATGCCATGTTCCACTCCAGAGGAGTGTTGCACTTCCACTAGCATTTAACCCCCATACATTCGAGATATAGTTTCCTGAGTATCCAAGATAATTTGAATTGATTTGTATTCCATTTAAAGTATGCGGTGATGTCCATGTCCAATCGCAGAAAAAACTTTGATTATTGGTTGTTCTTTGTGCATATGAACCGGAATTCTGGTCGTAGGTATTCCAGAACGTCTGAGACCCACCAACATACATCCAGTTTGTATCATAAATGTGATATCCCTCGGGGATGATGTCGGTCATCAGCTCCTCCGTCTCAATAATAAAATTATTACCGAAAGTCCCGCTAGTGCGATTCCGCCGTAGACGAGATATTTTGTCATTGGGTCTTGTGCGGTACTATGACATTTTTCTGGCATGATGTAGGGAATTGGAATATCAGCGTACCAGTAACATCCTGCTGCAGTACACGTCTCTTTCGTAAGATATGTTGTGCATGCTGGTGGAGGATTTGCATTACAGGTGTTGTTATACCAGTAACATCCTGCTGCAGTACATGTCGCTTGAGTTGTATATGAAGAGCAGAGTGTCTCAGGGGTTGAATGACATGCATTATCAGAGGTCCACCAGTAACATCCTGCTGCAGTACATGTCGCTTGAGTTGTATATGTAGAACAAGTTGTTGGTGCAGTTGCATGACATGCGTTATCCGATGTCCACCAATAGCATCCTGCTGCTGTACAGGTTGCTTGAGTCGTATAACTACTGCATGTTGGCTGAGGAGTGGAATTACACGTATTATTATACCAATAACACCCCGCTGCTGTACAGGTCGCTTGCGTTGTATACATGTTACATGCTGGCTGCGGAGTGGAGTTGCAAGTGTTGTTATACCAATAGCATCCTGCTGCCGTACAGGTGGCTTGAGTCGTATATGTTGAACATTGCACTGTTGTGGTGACAGTATAGGTGTTTGATGTGCCAATGACCTGAGCAGTTGATTGACCAGCTGCCACCCAGAGGATGTCAATGGACCCTGAGCCGACTGGAAGGTTTGAGACAGGGCCTAAACAGTAGATGAGACCATCGGGATGAGTTGTATAGGCAGGAAAGAGATATTCTGAATACACGCTCCCATTATGGTTCCAGCGGTATCCTACTTGTTCATTATAATAATCATGTCCTGTGCTCCACGATAAAAACGCATAAATAGCCTGCCCGACAGTAAATGCGGTCACTTCCGTGCAGGGTGTCGTCATCGTGGTGCAATCTTGTGTACATGTGACTCCCGTTCCGACGGGCACAGCAACTGCTCCGATATTCATGTCCCATGTATGGGTTTGAGCCAATTAATCACCACATTTTTTTCTTTTTCGTGTACCAGAGTATCCCAGCGAGACCCGCGAGACAAATGAAACCAAGGATGAAGTTCGTATCTGTAGCTAGTTCTCCATTAGGACCAAGCATAAGTGAGTAATTAGCAGGTTCTGTTTCATTCCATCCCCACACCTTGATACCATAGGTATATGCGCCTGCGGTCGTAGGAGCTGTCACGCTCACGGGTATGACGGTTGTTGCGCCTACTGCTACATTGCTTGTTGTCCAAACGACGTTTGTTACTGCCGTATTAGGAGTACAGGTCGCAGGAGAACAATCATAGACTCTATATCCTATGATGCCTGCGTTGTTCCCTGTGTTTGTTACACCAAGAGAAACAATAGTGCAGGCACTGCCCGTGCCACATGTCGAATAATATGTTGTCGAAGATGTATTAATATCTGCGATAGTCCCAACTATGCTAGATGCTGTTGATTCTACAGAAATATCTCCCGTGTAATGTGTCCCACTACAAGTATTACAGGGAGGTGTTGTACAGATTGCCGACCATTGTTCAGCGACAATTCTAAACTGCCACCCTAATGCCCAATTCGTTGAATCAGCTTGAGCTTGTATTTGTTGTGTTACAGGAGTTAGATTATTACGAATAAAAGTCACTGGAACAGATATCGTCCAAGTGCTTCCAGCAGCAACAAGTGCCTGACAAGAGGCTTGAGAACCTGGAATAGTAGTATATGTTCCCGTTGATGGTTTCAACGGTCTTGCTTCAATATGTCCAGCGATACAAACAGAACTTGTACCACTATTTTTTATTGTTGCTGAGATAGTCCCCGGAGTATTCAGTGTAAAGCTAGTTGGGAAACTGCTGGCTGTAAATTCTAATAAATTTGCTTGTTGTACAGTAATATTCCATGTATGGGTTTGTACCATATTATCACTTCACCTTATAAAGAAATCGAATGAACAGTATAAATAATTAACTGAGATTTACGTTGCGGAACTTGCACCAGATTCTTCTTCTGATATTCTTTGAGCTGGTCTTGGACCACCTACTGATATTTTTCCTTGAAACAGTCCGAGGAGTTTCGGGATGATGACTATTGCTGCGACCCCTATTATTGCAACGAGGAGATACGTCATCCAATCATTCGTAGTGTGACTTGTCCAGCTTGAATCAATCCATTCTCCTGTACACGGATTAAATGTTCGTGTATCACAGTTTGGCATGACGATGAGTTTTGCGCATGTTCCAATATCTTGCGACCGTGGTTCTGCTTTACAAATTGGGTCAGGATGTAAAGCGCTCGTAATCATAAATATAGCAGTCACTAATAATGCAGCGACAATTGCAATGACAATCCATCCAATTATGGGAATGATTAACCCATCTGCTGATGCTGATGTTTGAGAATAGAGAATTGCGCCACCGTTCACATCAGCGCAATAGAACCCGATTTGGTCATCATAAGGGAATGCAATAGGGTCAATGGTGATGGGTGTGTTATCATTGAGAAGGGGGATATCTGAGAGGTTCGTATAATCTGCGAGTGTTCGTCCATCTGGTGTGAGAATGAATGTATCGGTATTCCAGTATGGGTCAAGAGTCTCGTATTGCATCACCTGATACCCGAGTTGTTCAAGTCCTGCTTTTCGTTCCGGTCTCATTCGCACTTCACCTTAATATTAATCATCTTCATTCTATTTAATGTTTATCCAAATCCAAATGTTCCTTGGAATGCTGATGGGTCGGGATATCCTGTGCTTGAGAAATTTATTCTCAAAGAATCTATTGCTTGTACAGGAAATCCGAACCAGTTTTCATGGGGATAATTTGATGGTATCCAAAAATATCCATTGAATAAAGAATATACATATGCTCCATCACATATCTTTGTTTCAACTCCTTTATAACTGCCCCACAGGCTCCATGCTATTGTACCAGCATATCCCCCGTTTTCATAATCTATTCGACAATAATTTAATCTATTTACTGCAACTGGTTTATCTAAGGTTATTATAAGGTCTTTTTCTGTTGTTGTTTTGCTTCCAGAAATAAATTGACTTTGTGCTTTTGGAACACATTCATTGTCTGCTGGGTTGCACCAATCAACTGTATCACAAGTTCCCACCCCTGTATTACAAGGACATCCACCACTATACCCTAAATCATAGCATTCATCAGCTCCCGCTCCAGGAATTTGAAGACAGGTGATAATTCCTTTTTGAGAGTTATAACATGCAAGATGTTTTGGAGCACCTGCTACACATAGACTCGAGTTTGTCTCTAATGTTGCCCATTGATTATTCACACATTGACAGAGAGTTCCACTTCTGCATACCGTTGAATCATTATATTCACATCCACCGGTACATGTGGTGTTGTTTCCATTTCCCCCGATGACACATTTTGTTCCATCCCAGCTGCATCCTTTCCCGAATAGTGTTCCTTGTATAAAACATTCTGGGGAATTTGTGAAATCACCGCAGGATTTATCTTTTGTCAGATACCAATATGCACCGACTCCTACCGCTGCGACGCCAAGTATGGCAAGAGCTATCTTTGCCCCACGGTTACTTCTAGGGGTATAATATGACTGGGGGGGATATCCATTCGTAGTTCACTTCACCTCGTTATTAATGAGTGTATCAATATTTAATCTTTATGCAGAGTTATCCTTCAGTTTTCTTTTTCTTTGTTGTCTTCCGATATTTTGCTCCTACCTGAATATTGACCCGTTGCGGAGCTATTTGTGGCTGTGGATAATATGTCGGCTGTGGATAATACATCTGTCGTCTTCCTGATGGTATCAATGAGAGAAGGAATATGACTGCTCCGCCTCCGAGGATGATATAGGGGAGATATGCCTCGAGCATTGGTTTTTCCTGGCATGATGGTGTTCCGAATGGATTCGGATATGCATACCATGAGCATCCCGTGGCAATACAGTCCGTTTCATTTTGTTGTAATTGACAGTTAGAGGTACATGACTGCCCCGTTGGCGTCCAAACTTTTGCATTACATGTATAGATTGTATTATTTACGCAGATTTGTTTTCCTTGTTTTCCAACTGGGTTTGTGCAGGATGTTACACAGTCTGGCTGGGTAGTATCAGGATAGCTTGCAGCGTCACCTACTCCGCAGACGGAACCTGGTGGGAATTCTGCTGATTCCGCAGTTTCTCCCGTGCATTTCCAGCAGGTAACCCCGGGGGTCGGATAGCATGCTCCTGCATACCAATGGCATCCATATCGAGTGCAATCCGCTGGATTGTTATATTCTGAACAAATGGTCGCTGCCCCTGAATGACATGCGGCATTCCACCATTTACACGTATAATTCTCACAATCTGTCTGATTGCAATTCAACATATCACAATTCGCAGGGGTTCCTGAATTACAGAGATTACAATACCAGTCACACCCATTCGCTGCGCATGTTAATGAGTCATGGTAATCCCCGCATTGCAACCCCGTGGGTCCCATCCTGCATGAGGTCATCCCATTCGCATTCTGAGTCCATGTATTATTGTTATATAAATCTGCTTTTGTGCATGTTGCCGTTGAAGGAGTGAGACCAACAAACCATCCATTGTTTGTGTAGATGATATCACATCCGTTACATGTAGAATATGCCATGAGATACAACTCAGTCCCAGTGATATAATGAGCTGATGAATCAAAGAAGAACCCATCCCATCCAACCTCATTTGTTGCATAGGAGGTGGGAAGAATTTCATAGGATGCAGTCCATCCCGCAGGATTCGTGGGAGATGCAATCGCTTGTGCTAATGTTGCGACTCCGAGGAAAAGAGAATGGCTTGTCTCATCCCCTTTTCTGATATAGACTCCCATCCCTGAGAGCGGTGCAGAACTACTTGTGAGCTGACGAACTGCTCTAGCACTATTCAGACATTGTTGATAATCTTGATAATCACAGAGATAGGTATATGCCATATTTGAGGGCAAAAAATCAGAGGGGGGTGAAACCTGTGTTAAGGAAGGAGTACGTTGAATTCCCATCGAAATTTTATATCTTGTTATATATTGTCCATTCAGTGTTTTCGATGGATATTTCATCATATATACCATGTATAAGCCATCCTTATCGTCTGATATGTTTTCTTGCTCGTTGGCCGACATCGTATGCAACGCCACGACCTGTTGCAGTCCAGATAAAAATACCTCCGAACAAACCAAGGAATCCACCGATTAGAAATGAGGCCGCGTCAAACCCGAGTTTTGTTGGTGCCGCTGCTGTTTGCATCTGTGGTATTATTATAGGGATTGTTGTTGCTTCAGTAGAAGCTGATGCTTCACGATTTACCTGACCAAGTCGGTCATTCTGGAATCTCTCGCAGCATTCTGTCTGCATTAGTGGGGCATTCTGCTTCCTCCCTATTTGAATCTTCCCAAGTGATGAATCCCGGAGACTTCCTTGAAAAGGACCGGTTTTATATTGATTCGGGTATCGAAAATCTGATTCAGGGGCTGAACGCCCTGTGATAGTACATCCAAGAGGACTACATACATTCACATTCTGAGGAGGCAGATGTGGCCATCTCGTATACACTTCCTGATTACACGTATCGCATGATGACATTTGCACTTCACCACATCATAAATGAAGTGGATAATATTTAAAAGTATCTAATGTAGTATGGTCTTAACCAATATAAAAGTGAAATCCATGGCAATATTGTGAATTATTATCCTCGTTTAGGTTTCGGTTTTGCAAGCATCCACCAGAGTGCCCCGCCAAGTAAGGTAAGTATTGTTCCCCAGACGATGATAGCAGGCAGCTCTAATCCCCCCTGTGTTGGTGTTACAACTTCACCCGCGTGGATGACGACCAATCCATCTCTATCATGCAATAGTTCTTTGATGCATTCCAAAGAGTTCGGGTTTTCAGGCTCAGTTTTCATCCAATAATTAATCCACCAATTATATTTATCGATGGATGCCTGGTAAGCGGCATCAAAAGAACCTGTATCCATGAATGCATGCCAAAACTCATTCGCGCTCTCCCAAGTACATTTACTGACATTATCATCATAGGGGTCGGTGGTGGTACCTGGCACCCATGCCCAACTGATATTATATCCCGCATATTCCTTCGCACCCGCATCGATGATAGCGGGTCCAAGTAGGTTTGCTGTAAGGCACGAAAGCAAATACACATACCTACCCGCGAGGTTGCTGCAATTGTTTACTGAAAATATTTCCTGCGTCGTATCCCCTGTAAAGGTTGTATATGACCCATGTCCAAAACCAAAGAAATATGCGGGGTCGTATTGGCTGATTGCTGGAAAGATATACTCCTGCGTAGCATGAGACTCCGCCATGTCGATGCATGTCCAACTTCCTTTTGCAGCAGCATCTTTTACCATATGTGAAAGTGCATAATACCCATCTGAACACCATTCGCAGTTCAGTGGTCTTGAAAACATCATCATAGATGGGTCTGGCATAGTTACAACGTCTTTTGTAGAAAATCATGAAGTTTTTTTTCAGCCATCAGAAACTCAATACCGGCCTGCGTCCCCATTTTCGCCTCTGCGATTTGTTCATCTGGAGTATATGCTTTTCCGAGGGTACGAATCTCTTTCATCCTCCCTTGGTTTTTCCTCTCCGCCATTCTTTTGAGGAGGAATTCCTTCATTTCGGTATCGAAAATTTGCATATTAATTCACCTACCAATACATATTGAATTATGGTATATATGCCTGAACCTGTTTCCAGATGGAATCGTTCGCAGTTGCATGTTGCAGGAGTTGTCGTGGCGTAAGTATGATGGTTCCGCTATTTGTCTTGAATGTAAACGGCGCGTCCATTTGACCAATCTTCTGCATCGAATTAACCCATGTTGTGACACGGTCGAGGGTTGCCATCTACCGTTTCCTCCGGTATGTTGTTACATTGGTGCTTCTTCTGCTTCCAGCGAATAATGCAATTCCGACGACTCCTATACTCCCGACGACTGCTACAGGGATGAACCACGGCTGTTCCCAAATCTGTATTTTTGTGAAGTTCGCCTGAATGATGACTGAGCTTGTAGGCATATTGAATGTGAGCGTCATATTCGTACTCGGATACGTCCCCGTCCATCCTGTGAACTTATACCCGTCATCAGCCATGGCAGTAACACTAATGTTAGTATTCGCAGCATAACTTCCACTCGCAGTCCCAGTGACTTGCCCACCTGTCGTTGCCATTACTGCAAAAGAATATTCATCTATTCCTTTTGGCGTGAAGTTAGCAACAAGAGTGACAGCGTTTGCTGGCATATCGAATGTCTGAGCAGTATTTGTCGGAGTTGTTAGCGTAATGCCTATCGCTGTCCAACCTGAAAATGTATAATTTGTATTTGTAACAGCAACTACAGTTATGGAAGTACCTTGAGCATAATTTGAATTCGGAGTCCCTTGGATAGCTCCACCAGCAGCAGGATTCTCTGTTGCTAAAAATGCATAGATAAGAGGTGTCGATGTGAAGTTCGCTTGAAGGGTAACAGCATTAGCTGGCATACTGAATGTCTGAGTTGTCGATGATGGGTTAGTCAATGTAATACCTGTCGCTGTCCACCCTGTGAACGTGTACCCGGTGTTCACTGTAACCCCAACACTGATACTTGTTCCCTGTGCATAATTTCCATCTCCTGTTCCTGTGATGGTTCCACCAGCAGCAGGGTTCTCAATAGCAGTAAAATTATAGGTAGTTATTTGCGTGAAATTTGCAGTGAGAGAAACAGCGTTTCCTGGCATGAGGAAACTTTGAGTGAGACTTGTTGGATTTATTAATGTGATTCCTGTTGCTGTCCATCCTGAGAATATATATCCTGGGTTTGCTGAAGTTGTTTCAGTGATGGTTGTTCCTTGAGGATAATTGTTCGCCGCTGTTCCAATAATAGTACCACCTAATGTTGGATTTATTGTGAGACTCAATGGATAATTAATTATTATTAGCTGGAAAATCGCAATCAGAGTAACAGCGTTTGCAGGCATATTGAATGTCTGAGTTGCTGCAGTTGGTGTTGTCAATGTGATACCTGATGCATACCATTGTTGAAATGCATACCCGCTCCCTACATTAGCGGTAACAGAAATAATTGCTCCTTGAGCATAATTCCCATTTGCTGTCCCTGTGATGCTTCCACCAGCAGATGGGTTCGCATAAGCAGTAAAAGCATAGGTAGTTATTTGTGTGAAATTTGCAGTCATGGTGACCGCAGCTGCAGGCATACTGAAATCCTGAGTCGCTAACGCAGGATTCGTTAATGTAATCCCTGTTGTTGTCCACCCTGAGAAGGTAT
>Ga0031655_10001550_pt1 | contig 13647 bp, 13 predicted proteins | sample FrelakmetHBP12HB_FD_55187 | JGI IMG/M metagenome (GOLD analysis project Ga0031655, IMG submission 55187) | Freshwater lake sediment microbial communities from the University of Notre Dame, USA, for methane emissions studies -HBP12 HB | ecosystem: Environmental > Aquatic > Freshwater > Lake >... | reverse complement strand
GGAATCTGGTCATGGGGCTTTAATGCTTCCATGAGCTGCGGCCAGGTTACGCCCGGCTGAATTTTAACCTTGCGGTTCTGCGCATCGATCTCAAGGATCTTATTCATGCGGCTCAGGTCAAGGATGATTCCGCCCTGTTCCGGCAGCGTTGCACCCCAGAAATGTATTCCTGAACTTACCGGCACCACGGGAGTGAGGGTCTTATTGGCAAACTTAATGATTTCCTGCACCTCGGCAGTGTCTTTAGGCCTGACAACGACAGCTGGTTCTTTGGGGGAGCTGAGGCTCTGGTCTGCGGCGTAGAGCGCCAGGGTCTCTTTATCGTCCAGAACATTTTTCGCCCCCACTATCTCTTTCAACTCTTTAATCACAAGGGACCTCCTAAACGCATTATTTCTCTCTATTTGCGCTATCATTAATGAGACAACATAAGGGAACCTCTAATAATTCACAATCTGTCACTCCCGCGAAAGCGGGAGTCCAGTAATTACAATTGGTTATAGATTCCTGTTTTCACGGGAATGACATTTTTAGAGGTAGCCATCCATAAGCCAAAACTATCCTGAAGCAGTTCCCCTGGATGCTCATCCTTAATAGAAACAAATTCCTCCATCTACCGGCAACGCCTGGCCGGTCATCATGTCGCTTTCATCAGACGCTAAAAAAACGAGACCACCCACCAGGTCCTCCGGCATTAGTTTGCGATGCCTGAGCTGCATTTGATTAATCAATGCCTCTTCAGCGCCCGGCCCCAGGTGGCCGACAAATTTCTCCGTTGCCTCATCCCAGGTGCCGCCGGGCATAAAAACATTGGCTCTAATATTGTCAGCAGCGAGCTGCGCTGCCATCTGCCGCATCATTCCCATTTCACCAGCCTTGGTAACCGCGTAATGCATGCAGGGGAGTCTCCCCACCACCCAGAAAACCGACGAAACGATAATAATATTGCCCTTTTTCTGCTGCCGCATATACGGTAAAACACCCCGGGCGCTGAGAAAGGGACCCTTCAGGTTAACCGCCATCACCCAGTCCCATTCCTTCGTGTCGATATTCTCGAACGGCTGGGGTTTAAGCTGTCCGTATATACCGGCATTTGCAACCAGCACATCAATTCTCCCGAACGCCTCCATGGTTTTGGCTGCCATCTGCTTTGTGCTCTCTTCATCCCTGACATCAACTTTAATTCCTATTGCCTTACCACCCTTGTGTTTAATCTCATCAACCACTGGCTTCGTATCAGTTGAATGGGCACAAACAGCTACCTTTGCCCCTTCATGTGCCAGTCCAATGCTAAAAGTCCTGCCTAACCCTGAAGCGCCGCCGGTAACAATGACAACCTTGTCTTTTAATCTCATTACGGACTCCTTTGAAAGGGGTTGATACTAAATGTGACGTCTATCTCGGGGGGATGCGGTTGTTTTCACTTCCTCTTATCTACATAGGGAATGTTTTCAGCGAATTTGGTCTGAAGATCGATTACAAATGTTGCCATCCGTGGATCATTCTCACACCCGATCTTGAATTTATAGCTGCCACCTGGCTGAAGGTTTTCCGTATAAGAATCTGATGTAACTGTTCTGAGAAATTGTCCAGATGAATCATTCCAGGTCAGATTTACATAAACATATACAATTTTCTTACTGGTAATATTTTTAATCGTGCCCTCAAGATAGCGTTTTCCCCCTTCAACATAATCCATAGTATCTTCTAATGCTAACTGGGGTTCTGTACCAATTTTTTCTATTTTTTTTGGAGCGATTTCCTTGAAAAATGCTTCCTTCTCTTTTACCGTCGATTTAAAAGAAATATAAAGCACAGCAAAAAAGATAAAAAAACCTATCATGACGGAGGAGAAGGAAAACAGGTCCCTTAGCCATTTCTTTCTTTCTTCTTTTTCGGGTTTTTTTTTATCAATTGTATTCATTGTTTTTTTGCTTTTATTTTACCTCTATAAATTGCTGTCGCTAAAAATGCTACGTGTTGGACAAGGTGATTTGTCTGAAACAGAAATCCATGGTGCCTTCGGTGTCGCCGAATGCACCAATAGTGCTGATCATCAGGATGTTTGGATTATCGGGGTGAAAGGTATCTATCCCAACCGGAGTTACAGCTTGTAAATCTATTCTGCAACCCCAATAACGCCGGGGAAACAAATCCCTGAAGTCTTTAGTTTCTATCGAAAAAACCGTTCTCTTTTTGAGAGTTACAGATACTATTTCCCTGGCCATCCGAAGAACATTAACAGACACTTCACCCTGCATTTATTTACATCGCGTAAGCCTGAAACTGCATTCACTATCGCCAGAGGGTATGTGTTTCACGCGCTGCCAGCTCGCCAATTTATATTTCTGACCAAATTTCACATCCATATCGCATACTGGCTTACAGGGTTCGGGCAGGTTGTGCTTTCTGCAGGCATCAAGATGAGGGCATCTTTCCAGGTGTTCATACCAGACCGGTTCACCATTCTCCTCTTTCTTTTCTATCCATAACTTCCATCCAAGCGCAGGAAAATAATCCAGTTCAAACTGCATTATATCTTCTACATCCTTACCTATAAATGGCGCCGCTCTTCTCTTGAAGCTGACATCATACAGCTCCTCATAAATCTTTACCCCTTTGGCTTCACCGTACACTTCTATCAGGTCATAATAGAGCTGGGGAAGCCTTAAGGCATCTCCTTCCATCAGCATATCCCTCTGTTGTTCCCAGGGAATGCCCCTGCCCATTTCTTTGTCGCTCATAGTGACCTCCTAATAGTATTTTTGTTAATTCATCCAGCCTCAGACTCAGTTGTAGTATATCTTTCCCAGTCTATTTCACAATATTCTTGCGTTACTTTTTATAAACTTTCTGAAAAATATCCTGTTTTGATTGACTATCAAATGGTTCCCCTCAACACAATCCCTGATAATACTTCTCACGCCCCCGACCTTTAACTCACGAGGGACATTTTGTGATGGAAACCTTTTAATTCAGTGCCCTACTTTGATTAAGTAATCAGTTGTAAAATTTTCCTGCGGAATCTCTTCACCGATAGACTGTGGATAACCTATTGACGGTGTCGAATGTATTCTCTGTACATCAATTGTATTAGCGCTAAACACCGTGGTCACCATACCCCCTCGTGAGTTTACCGGAGCAACCGCATATTCGGTAGTCTTCCACAGCCTGCCCTGCTGGTCAAATTGATCTTCATAGGGCATTCGCCACGTCTCGGAGTCTATCCAGCAAATCCGCTTACTGTAAACATAATCGCGATCTTTACTGGTAAATTCTACCACATAGCAATTGATTCTCTCCCGTTGCGTACCGCTATGGTCAATGTTGCCTTTGGTAGGCGTAAGAGGTTTATCCGAATGCCTTCCCATGAGCACTTCCTGGGTCTTCAGAAGCTTGTATTTATTCCTGCGGATGTGCCCATCCCATCCCCAGGCATCATCCCAGGTATTATCACCTCCACCAACTGAGTCGCCGCGCTGTGCAGTGGACATGCGCCGGACCCTCCTCATAGCGGGGACAAACGCATAGGAATCATCTTCCTTGGTAGTATCCTTATACCGGATACTGAGGTTGCGGATTCCGCGCATATCATACGGTTCAATAAAAAAATAGAGCAATCCTCTCCGGTATCCCTTGGTATTGTCCGGAAATTCTGGAACCGGCGGCACATCGGTCCTGCCGCCGAAATACATGCGCCATATTTTCGCCCTGCCAAGGAAACGCTCGCTCTTCCGTTTGCCGTCAACCAGCCAGCCTCGGTTGGTAATAAGCTCTGTGTCGCCGTGAGTAATGGCATCAAAATTCCAGGCAATCTCAGCTCCTGTTTTTGGCTCAGGAAAGGGAATGCCATTGACCCAGCCATGCAATACCTCATCATTATCAACTGATGCTTTACCCGCTGCATCATTTGTAGCTTTTATTAATCCATCAGTTGGTTTGATATACTGATAAGGAATGATGACGAAGGAAACAGCCCCCCATTTTTCAGGATGCTTAATCCGATCATAATAAGTTTCCGGTAAAAAATCTTTAACCCCATCCACATTTGATGCATCAACGGTTTTCCCCACCCACTGCTTTTCCCATGCTCTGACCTCGTCAAGTGTTTTACCCTCATAACAGGGAGCCGGCCATTTCATCTCAGTACTCCATACACTGGTCAGCATAAGATATACTAGGCATGAAAACGTGGTGGTGATTCCGATAATCCATTTTGATTTCATTCTTATTTTCATGGTCTCCCTCCTTTATGGTCATCAATTATAGTTATTTAAAACTCATAGCGTATCTTAAAGGTTACTTCATCATTGTTTCTAAATATCCCCATTCCCTCTGTCTTGCTATGTCCCCAATATACTCCGCCACCCAGAATGAATCTCCAGTGGCTTCCAATTTTATATTTAACAGAGGGCAGAAAAAATCCCCAGCCGGTGGTTGAATAAGCCACTAACATATTGGGAACAATGGAATCGTTACGAAAGCCGGTCTCAAGAATTAATGTAAAAGCGGTAAAGGTTGACTCCTTAGACCCAAAGTTTGGTGGCCTTACAAGGCCAGGCGCAGGATGTAAAATATATGTCTGGAACATCTGCATGCTGATGAAGTAACTGCGGTAATTATTCCACGCTGATAGATAGGGCACCATGGTAGGCCGGTCAAAGCCAATCATATATGAAAAGGTATCTTGTGACCGAATTCCAAATGGAGGGGCCCCAGTTAATGTGGTATTAAACTTCTGGCCGATATTTAATCCCCACTCTGAACGCAGGACTGATTTAGCCCAATCATTATAGCCAGTTATTGTTCCTCCAAGAAAATTATATCTCTTGAATTCAAATAATTTCTCACCCCCGAAAAGAACTCCCTTTAAAAGCTTCGGGTAATTGTCCGTAAAAATCGGATCGTCATTTCTTGTGTGAAAGTATTGAAGATAGATATCGTATCCTTTTATTTTTGCACCGATACGGAATCCTAACTCATAATTAGAAATACTATTATGCGGTGTTGATTGAGTTAAATTGAGCCAGAACTGCCGGGTAATAGAAGGGACTCCCCAGTTCATGCCGTAAGGCGCCAGCCGTGTAGGTGCAAAATGGTCAGGTATAAAGACCGTCTCAAAGGATATATCGCCAGGCAAATCGGTTTTATACCATGCTCTGATCATATTAATGGGAATAACCAGGTCTTCCCAGGCTTCAAGTGTCCAATGCCAAGACTGATCCAGCGGATTGATTATATCGGCAAGGCGAAAGCCATCAGCTTCACCCCAAGTGGCAACCTGTTTTCCCATTCGAATCTGGAACGGGCCGCTTGCAATATCAGTATATATTTCTCGCAGCCGGTTGTTGCCTTTTTCTGTCCTGAAACGGTTATGGTCATTGCTGTTTGATGCTTCGCTATAGTCATGGTCAATATCAAAAGCACTTTCATAGAAATCGCGCAGAATACCATGAAAGCTGACCTGGTAATTAGGACACTCAATTATTTTGGAACTCCACTTAAGATAAAAGGTGCTCCTGCTATTGGAAAAATAGCCTTTATCCTCCTGTTTGGACTTCTGCGGACGCCAGGCAGTAAAATCTTCCAGGTATCCTACTACGTCAAGTTTGCCGTTTAGATATTCTGTGGCAAATCCTTCAGGTGCAGCAACAAAAACAACAGCAATCAGGATAGGTAATAGGAGTAAACTTTGTTTAATTACTGTTTTCATAAACCCCTCCTTTGCTTAAAAAAGTTGTTATCTGACAACAATCTGTCCCTTGAGCTCTGTTGCTTAAGAATAAGGGGTGGATGGCGTTGATCGTTTCACAACATATTCAAAAATTCCCTTTTCGATAAAGCAGAGACTTGCCACTGCGCCCAAGGGGATTTTATCCGATACAAAACAGCCCTTTTCATCCACAACAAAATGTACCGGTTTATCACACGCTGTAGTAACTTTATTGTCTGTAAAATGAATTTCCACCATCGCGCGAGAGTAGTTAAGCCAAATAACGGTTGTTCCAGAGTTAATAGTAAGTGTTGACGGGTTTATACCAGATATTGCATCAAGGGAGATGACCTGGTGCCCCTGAAGCTTTTTTTCAGGTATGATTTTTTCCTCCTGTGCATTGGCACTTTGCACCAATACCGTGATGCAAGAGCACAGAAATGCAATTGTTGTTATTCTCATTCTGGTTGCTTTATCATAATTTTTTCCTCCATATCTCGCCTGTTGTTTTAGTTTTCTAAAAAGATCATTTTGGTTCCCTCAAAAACTTCGGTTTAAAGATCGCAATAAAACTGGGAACCAGCAACAAAGCACCTAATCCATTAAAGAACAGAAGAATTGCCAGCAGAATTCCCATCTCTGCCTGAAAGCGCAATGTAGAAAAGGACCATGAAATAAGGCCGAGAACCAGCGTAGATGCAATAATCAAGACCGCCTTGCCATTGCTTTTCAATGCTTCAGCTACTGCTACATTTAGGTTATCAGTTTTTTCCCGCTCTTCTAATATACGGCTTAACAAGTACAGCCCATAATCAATACCTAAACCGATGCCAACTGATGATACCGGATACGTACTCACAGTAAGCCCGATCTGAAAAATTCCCATATAGGCAAAAGCAGCCACATTGGATACTGCCAGAGGAACGACCAAAATGACTCCTGCCACAATTGAACGGTACGTGAGCGCACAGAATACAAATACACCAAAAAGGGCAAGGGTGAGGTTCCAGATTTGAGACCTTTCAATAACCTCGTTGGTAGCTGCTTCGACACCTACTACACCGCCACCTAATTGGTAGCGCCCCTCCTTTAACTGAGAATGTTTTTCTATATAGGTCTTTGCTTGTTCAATGATCTGCCTTATCGTGTCTCCCTTTCTGTCTCTGGCATAGCAGATCAAATTTCCTTCCTGGTTATTGTTGGTAATATATTTATCAAAATCACCGGCATCTGAACTGGCAAGAAGCTGGAAAAAGTAGTTACCAATGTCGCGTGCCGTATCGGGAATCACTTCCCATTTGGGGTAGTATTCCCGTAATTGCATATTAACCTTTTTAATTAAATCGACCATAGAGAGCGTGCCGGTCACAGAAGAAGTTCCAGCCATGTATCTTTGAAATGCCTCTATATCCCGGTAAACGCCTGGTTGTTTCATTGCCTCCGGTTCATTTCCTTCCATGACAATATACAGCGGGGTCTGCAGGCCGGGGAATTTTTTATCAATTCTTTGAACATCACGATTGTAGCGGGAATCAGGCCACAGCAGGGATGATCCGAGGAAAACATCTCCAGTCGTCACCTTGCTTGCATAGCCGAAGCTTATAACAACTAATGCAATAGTGCAGGCAAGGATAACCCAGCAGCCCCTGCCCATGATCCAATAGCCCATCCTGGACATTAATCTATAAATGATATCTTCTTTCAGCGTTCCTTCCTGCAATTCCGTTGCTTTCTTTTTCATGCCCTTAGATTCAGGCATATAGGAAAGCACTATCGGCGTAAACATCAGTGCAAAGATAATGGTGGCAATTGACCAGAACGCACAGGTTATGGAGATTTTCTGCAGAATGGGGATAGGCGCTAAGGCAACCAATCCGATCCCGAACGCATCCGTGACGATTCCGGTCACGCCGGCCATAAACATTGCCTCGACCACATTGCTTGCTGCAGTGCGTGAATTTCCTACTTTTATATATTCTTCCATATAGCGATTGACCTTCTGCATGGAATGGCGCGCAGTCATAAGAGCTATAAGGAAGGGAAGAACCAGCACCAGGGGGTCCAGGTTGAAGCCCATAAATGACATAAAACCCAATCCCCAGATACCGCTTAACACTGCTGCAAGTATCGGAACAAACATTCCGCGCTTTGATTGATAGGTAAAGTACATATAAATCAGGATTACCAATGTTGTTATTATCAGGATAAGCACAATCTCAGTCACCAAATCCTGGATAATACCGAGATGCATAGGATTACCAGCAATAGAAATAATGGTATTTTTATCCTCATACTTGGTTCTAATCTCATTTAATTTCTTAAACAGATATTTATAATCAACATCTTCTTCAAAAAAATCTGAGCGTATGAGAGCTGCCTTGCTGTCCATGGAAACAAGGTTCCCATAGAGGAGGTCACTTGAATATATTGACCGTTTCAGCTTATCCATATCTTCATTGGTTTTAGGTACATGCGGAAACATGATAGGTGTTGTTTCAATTCCCCAGTCTGTTATCTTCACATCCTTTACTTTTCTCTGGGCGATAGAGAGAATCTTGTAGCGGTCAACACCGGGAATTGTTAGCAGTTCTTCTGAGATTTCTTTAATTTTGGTGAGCGTTGCTTGATTAAAAATGGTTCCTGTTTTTACTTCTACAGCAATCAACAGCAAATTGGCGCCGCCAAAAACCTCGCGGAATTTATTATGTATCTTGACATAGGGATGGCTCTGGGGCAGCAAGTCGCCAAAATCGGTGAATACACGAAGTTTAGTTATCTGGTAGGCAAATAAAATGGTGATGACAATTACCAGCATAAGAATTGAAAAGCGCCATCCAATGACAAACTCTGAAATCCGTTGGCCACCAGTTTTTTTCTGTTGCTCTATCTTCTCCATTTGCCTCCTAACCTCTCTTGTTACACCCCATTAAATAATTCCTCCCTCAACTATTCTTCCGTTATGGAAATGCCGGAAATGATCTTCCAGGAAGCACCCTGATTTGATGTGTGGGCAATGGTGCCGTGCGCACCCGCAATCCAGCCCTTTTGTGCATCATCTGAAAATGTAATCCCCATAAACCAATATTTGGAATTGATGGGTTTTTCCATCTCCTTCCAGGTAGCACCTCCATCAGATGAAACAATGTATGCACCTCGACTCCCAATCGCCCAGCCCGTATCGCCTATAATTTTCATACGGTAGAGATGTTTACTAGTGCCACTGTCTTTCTTCTTCCAAGTCTGGCCCCCATCTGCAGTGGCTATCATGGTTCCATCCATCCCTATAGCCCATCCTATCCGCTGGTCCTTAAAGAAAGCACCATACAGAGAGACAGTGCCTAACCCACTTTCCTGCTTCTCCCATTTTTTACCACCATCTGAAGTATGATAAATGATCCCGTATTCGCCGACGACCCAGCCGTTCATGGAATCTGTAAAAAACAGACTGTTATATATCTGATCGTCATCTTCTTTCTGGATGACCCACGATGTACCGCCGTCTGCGGTGTGCAGGATAATTCCATTTATGCCATAGCCGACTATCCAGCCATTGGTCTCATCAGTAAACATCACTTCATAAAGTGTAGCCTTGGTGGGGCTGGCCTGGGCGACCCACGCTGCACCGCCATCAGCAGTGTGGAGGATCGTGCCGTGCCTGCCGACTACCCACCCTTTTTTCGGGTTCACGAACGCAACGCCATACAATTCATCGGTGGTGTTGCTTTTCTGCTGAATCCAGTCTTTACCACCGTTGCTGCTATGGTATATCTTTCCATAATAGCCTGCACACCATATTGATGTGCCACCCTTGGAATCTATGCTGTAGAGATTATCGATATAGCTAATAGGGGAAGGTGTGAGGGACGTGTTTTGCGCAGGGGAATTTGCCGTCTCTTGTCCTGCACAACCGATCAGGACAAATTTGAAAAGAAAGCATGTAATGGTAAAAAGAACCGCTTGGCCCGATATTTTGTTTGCAAAAGGCATGTCTTTTACCCCTCCTTCTATCTACGAGGATAGGATACTGTATACGGACAAAACCCTGCTTTTCCCTTATTCGGTGTCGTAGCGCGGCTTAATTATATATGCGGTCAGGCTGAAGACTTAGTCAAACATGTAGGGTTATAATAGCTCTGTTCAATTGGGTTTTATTGTTCAATGGTATAATTTCCAACTACCGATAATTTTAAGTGAGCTGCACTTATACAGCTGCCTCGCCTCTGGTTAGTCCCTCAGCAATCAGATTAATGAGAATATTTTTTGTCAAGGGCTCAAAATAAAAAGTCTTTTATCTAAACTATTTTGTTTTTAAGCTGACTAATCACCTCGGTAAGTCCAAGCTGCATCAGTTTTTCTTTTTTCAGGAGGCCGGTTGTTCTATCCCAGCCCCGTAACTCGTAATATTCATCCTTCAACTGCTCAAACTTTTCTCTATCTACCACTTTTTTCTTGCGCGAAATAATTTCATCCCCAGCTCCTGGAAGCAGCAGTTCCGGGTTGTGCATGCCAAATACATCAGGAAGAGCTTCTTCACAATCTGTAAATTGTGTCTCTGGCAAACGGTCGTCCTCCCGGCCATTTTTGCCTTCTCTAAGTTTTATGGCACGGTTAAGGTTAAAGATTCTCTCCCCAGCACAATCTAAGTCTGAGGAGCTCATCTCTTTCCCTATCACCGCAGATAACAATTGACTGTCTAAGCTGGGGTCACCAACGTGATCAGCAGAGCCAGCATCATCAAAAATTGGCCATGCGAAATCGCACAAAATAAGCGATTCTTTTGCATATTCACGGTGCTGTACTTTAACAGCTGCAAGGGCTTTTCCTCTATATGTTGAGAAATCTACCGCCTGCTCGCTGCCCCAGAATTTCTGTGCAATCTTTCGCAAAACCTCAGTTGATACATAGGAATTTTCACCATGTGTTTTATACCAGATGGCCCATTTTGTTAATGGCTCACAGACTTCATGCAGTTCGGTGATGAGAGGCAGCTGTTCTATGGCATAAAGAAGCGCTGATTGTATGAATACCTTAGGGCCATAGGGATGGGGTCGTTGCGCTTTTGCGATCTCTTCGGATGCGCTGCCACATTGTTGTGCCGCTCGGGATACGCCCTCAGCAAGAATTTTTCCGAATCCCTCGCGCAGGGAAATTTTTTTAAACAAGAGTTCAAGAAACTCCAGACTCCCCAGCTTGCTCATGGGCAGCTCAATCTCCTTTTCTTTGAGGATTCCCTGCTCATGACATTTCTCAAGCCACATGAGAAGTAATACTATTTCTACAATGCAGAAAGAGTAATCGTTTGCCATGGTGGTGGCAATAAAACTTGCTTCGGTGACCTGCTGGTGCAGCTTTTGATCCCAGACCATATAAAATAAAGGGGTCTGGCACTTACGAATGTCTTCTCTCCCTGCAGCGCTTCTATGCAGCGTTCGCCAGCACCCCATCGGACAGCCGTGGCAGCGAACTTTTTTAACAACACTCGTACCGGGAAGGGTAATAGGCGTCCCAAATAGATTAAAGTATCCTTCACCGGTCATTTTTTTAATTCGATCCCTTATGCGCTGTATGCGCCCTGGGTCGGCAACTGCTATCTTCCCTGAACCTGCAACGGCAATTGCTTTAAGATTCTTTGCACCCATCACCGAGCCGAACCCCCGGGAGCCGCTCCCAGCAACATCAGTTGCTATTATGCCGATTCGGGAACCATTTTCTGCACCCGGCCCGATACTCATCAGCCGCACTTTGTTCCCCACCTCGTTTTTCAGCATCGTTTGCGTTTCGCTGTTGGTGCGCCCCCAGAGATGGCTTGCATTTTTAATTTCTGCCATTTCGTTAGAAACATATAAATAGACCGGCGCGCTTGCTTTGCCCCGTATTACTATGCCGTCATATCCTGCCTGTTTCAGTTCTGCCCCAAAAAACCCAGCAAGGCTCCCGCTGCAAAATGTTTCGGGATACATGAGGGGCGATTTGCCGCAGGCAATCCAGCGTGGTGCAGAAGGCGCTGTTGTTGCAGCAAGCGGGCCGGTCATCAAGATGAGAGGATTATCAGGATAAAAGGCATCTTTTTCAGTATATGCTTGATCCCAGTAAATCTTTTCTCCAATACCAAGGCCGCCGATAAAATACTCGTTGTAGTATTCGGTATCTATGGTTGAAATTTCTCCCTTGTTCAGGTCCACCTGCAATATTTTTCCTGCCCAGCCGTGCACAGTGCCCTCACTTCATATTTACATATTTAAATAATGTCTAACTTTCAATGCTGCCTAACTGTAGATCACACATTAAAAAAAAGCAGTCCCGGATGGCTAATTTAAAAAGTCCCATTAGTGCCGGGTCAAAATCCTCTATCTGTATTTTGCCATTGTTTCAATAGCTTCGGCATCTCTTTGTGCACAAACTTGAAATAATCATGTAATACTTTTAGTCTTTTGCGGTGTTCTTCAGGCTTGCCTTTTAATATTGACAGTCCATGCTCAACCAGCTTGCCCATTTCCCCAATTCTCGTTACAAAGCGTTCAAAAGAATTACTAATAAAATCTGAACGCAATTGATAATAATCTCGTCGTTGGCCAGGAAAACTGATCCGCTCAATAAAACCTGCCTGGATTAGATAGCGAGTTGCGGTGCTGATTGAGCTTTTACTTGTTTGTAATACTTCGACTAACTGGTGCATTGTTTGGTGCGGTGGATCACATATTAAAAGCCATGCCAAAATCCTGCCGCCCATTCGCATGAACCCGGTCATTTCAAAATAAAGTGAGTATTTCTCAATAAACTGTCTTTCAGCATCCATAATTTCAAAGAATATTATTTAATGATTGCCACGTTTAGCATGTTCTGTTTGTTCTGTCAAGACAAAACATAATGTCATTCAAAAATTAAAAGTGCACACTGACCTGCCCCCCCCAAAGTGGTCCAGGTGCCTAATTCCTGGGCCAGATTCAATAATCCAGTCTTGCGTTTTATGATTCTTTCGCTACCATTAAGCATTGAGGGTTACCTTTCTTTGTTTTGATGTTATTGGTTCGCACCTTCATCAAAACCGGTAACCCTCTTTTTTTCAAGCTTCCCTTTTGGACCCTGATACCCCAGCTTGGGCAAAAACCGTTATAATTGCTGCTTAGGATATTTTATTATGCCTTTAGATGCTATACCTGACTTTACTCCAGTAATTGGGTATGCTGATGATTTGGGTTTAGTAGCTGCAGCATTGGCAACGGTCGCTACAAATATAAAACCTGAGCACAGTAAAAAGGCTTTTGAAACGTTAAAAACATGGTTTGGTGAGTAATCATGTATTCATATCTATCATGGATAGCAACGTTGAGGATTGAGTATGGGAAACAAAGTCGGCAAAATCTCCTTATTGGCAGCAATCGGTGGACTTGAAATATGCAATTGTTCGATTCGGTCAAAACCTTGTTTTAAAACTGCCAGTTCAAATCCAAATAAAGCTGCGCAATAATTTTACAGCATACAGAATACAGGAGATAATAAAGGGTAATACCGAGGAAGATGTTACCCCTTATTATTATTAAAATTTGGTTGCGTATAGGTTGCATTTTGCTAGTAGCAAATATTAGTTATAACGTCCCCGCAATGCGGGGAGCTTAACGGTTGTGAGCCACCCCAGGGGTGGCCAAGGTCACAGGTTATGGTGTTTTAAAAATGACCATTGTCTTTATCTTCAGCCTCATGGTTCTCTTCCTTCTGGTCATATTCTTTCGTGTCAAGCCTTTCCTGATGACGGATGTATTTTTGTATCTGCTCCTCTTCAAACCCTACCGTCGATACCGCATACCCTCTGGCCCAAAACTTCTCTCCATTGAAATTTCGCTTCCGCCCTCCAAACTGCCTCGCCACAGCGATCGCACTCTTTCCCTTGATATATCCTATTACCTCTGCCACGGCATATTTCGGCGGTATCTTTA
>Ga0031655_10001544_pt1 | contig 13680 bp, 10 predicted proteins | sample FrelakmetHBP12HB_FD_55187 | JGI IMG/M metagenome (GOLD analysis project Ga0031655, IMG submission 55187) | Freshwater lake sediment microbial communities from the University of Notre Dame, USA, for methane emissions studies -HBP12 HB | ecosystem: Environmental > Aquatic > Freshwater > Lake >... | reverse complement strand
ATGGGCATCCGCATTATCCTCGATGGTGTGTTTTCACACACCGGCTCCGACAGTATCTATTTTAACCGCGAAGGTAATTATAAAGTTCTTGGTGCTGCAAATAGTCCGGAATCGCAATATTACCGGTGGTACACTTTTGAAAACTACCCAGACAAATACCAGTGTTGGTGGGGATTTTCTTCGTTGCCCGAAGTCAATGAATTCGAACAAAGTTGGCAGCAATTTGTCATTATGGACGAGAACAGCGTCATCCGGCACTGGCTCAGGGCCGGCGCAAAGGGATATCGTCTCGATGTGGCCGACGAATTGCCTGATGAAGTGCTGGCGATGATCTATAGAACTGCGAGGCAGACGGATCCGGAAGCCGTGATAATCGGCGAGGTCTGGGAAGACGCGACAACGAAATACAGCTACGGTGCAAAGCGCCATTATGCACTGGGGGGTATGCTCGATTCGGTCACTAATTACCCGCTGCGCAACGCCGTGGTCGGTTTTTTAAACGGCAGGGCCGACGCCGAAGACTTGAAAAACTTTCTGGTGGATCAGGCAGCGAATTACCCCATGCCAATGTACTACGCGCTGACCAATCTGCTTTCGTCCCATGATGTAGAGCGGGTGCGCACCGCCTTGAGCGCGCGCATCGACCCGCATGAGCTTTCCCGGGAGCAGCAGGCATCGTTCGTTATCAGTGACGTTCAGAACAAAAAAGGTTCCAAGCGCCAGCGCCTGGCGGCGATACTGCAATACTGCCTTCCCGGCGTGCCCTGCATCTATTACGGGGATGAAAGGGGGATGAACGGTTTTCTCGATCCCTTCAACAGGGAGACCTTTAAGGAAGCGCCGTATGATCTGACACATGATTACCGGAAATTGGCGCAGTTACGCAACTCGGCGGATGCGCTGCAGACGGGCCATGTTGTGTTCTTTGCTCCCGATACCGACTGTATCGGCGTATTGCGTTACGTGATTGGAAGCCGTGATGCACTGGGTCGGCCAGCACAAGACGGCGTCTATTTTGTTGCGGTCAATCGTTCGGAAATTTCACGGCTCGTCGTATTCGATTTTCTCAGCAGAAATCCGCTTTTTGCCGACGAACACCGAAGGATATTACGTCCGATGTTCAACAGCAAGGTCATCTGCCAGTTGACTAGGAAACAGTACCCGCTTACCGATGCCTTGCTGGAAATTACACTGGAGGGCTTGAGTGCAGTGTGGCTAAAGATTTTCTAGACAAACGGAAGAACGCTCGGAACCTGAGAGCAGGGCAAAACAATACCAGGAGCTTATTATGTCGTATCAGGAAACATATTTACGCTGGAGAACCCTAGTCAAAGAAGGGAATCTGCTTAATGAGTTGGAATCCATCCAGGATGATGATTCACAGATCAAAGAACGATTTATCAGTGACCTGCCGTTTGGAACGGCTGGGCTTCGCGGTATCATCGGAGCGGGCATAACACGCATGAACCGCTATGTCGTCGGTCGGGCGACGCAGGGGCTGGCGGATTACCTGCTGGCTGATGGCAAGACAGGAAAGTGCATGGTCATTGCGTATGATTCCCGGCAGTTTTCTAGGGAATTCGCCGAAGAAACGGCCTGCGTGTTTGCAGGCAACGGCATCAAGGCCTGCATATTCAAACATCTGACAAGTGTGCCCGAATTATCTTACGCCGTGCGGCATTTAAAAGCAGACGGCGGCATCGTGATCACGGCCAGCCACAATCCCAGCCAATACAATGGATACAAAGTCTATGCCTCATACGGTGGGCAGCTTGGTCCGGAGGAGAGCCTTGCGGTCATGGCCTGTATACAAAAGCTAGATCCCTTTAAAGATGTCAAAAGAATCGGTTATCAGGAGGGTATTGCTAAGGGCCTTATCCATGAGATCGGCGAGGAGATTGACCGGCTTTATTATGAGCGCATTGTCGCACTATGCGGAGCGGAGAGCGCCGATGATCTGAAGGTTGTCTATACGCCATTGCACGGGACGGGGTTGCGTACAGTCGAAAATGTATTTCCTGCCGCCGGAATAAAGAATCTTTCTATCGTCGAGGAACAGAGAACACCGGACGGCCTTTTCCCGACAGTGAATTCTCCGAATCCCGAGGATCCGGGGGCGATGAAGTTGGTCATTGCACTGGCCGGCCGCCTTGGGGCCCAACTTGCGATTGGCACGGACCCGGATGCAGACCGTATGGGTGCGGCCGTGCGCAGACAAGATGGCTCATACTCTATGCTTACAGGCAATCAGATCGGATGTATATTGATTAATTATCTGCTGGAAAAGCGCCGTTCATCAGGCATGCTCCGTTCGTCTGATTACATCATCAAGTCTTTTGTCTCCACCGACATGGCGGACGCGATCGCGCGATACTATGGTATCACTTCTTATACCGTAATGACGGGATTTCGTTTTATTTCCGAGCTCATTACAGAAAATGAGAAGACAGATGCTGAGTTTATCTTTGGCTTTGAGGAAAGCTACGGTTTCCTCTCCGGCACATTCGCCTTTGATAAAGACGGTGTGCTTGCGGCACTTCTGCTTTGCAAGGCGGCGCAGTATTACGGAAACCAGGGTCAAAGCCTGCTGGAAGTGCTGGAAAAACTGTACGAGAGACACGGTTATTACCTTGAAGGCGTGAAGAGTATCACTTTCACAGGCCTAGACGGCATGGATAAAATGCGGGATATCATGACCAAGTTGCGCAAGAAACCGATTCGTGTTGTCGGTGATCTGGCCGTACAATATATCGAGGACTATCTTTCACGCATAAGCACCNCTGCGGACGGCAAGGTATCGGATATTCAAATGCCTGCTGCCAACGCCGTCAAGCTGATATTGGAGCGGTCTGCTTGGATTTGTNTACGTCCATCCGGAACGGAACCGAAGATAAAGATATACTATGCGGTGCATGAAGCCAAGCGAAAAGCGGCGGAAAGTCAACTCAAAAACATCGCAAACAGCTTTGAGCAGATGATATAAGGCCGCAGGTTGCTTTTCTGTTCGGATATTTTACCGGATGAGTCATGTAGTAAATCAATAGATTGGTGTGCCTTCCAGCAAGAGATTCTGCCCCATCATATCCGGTGTCACCAGCACAACCCCCTCTTCACTGATATGGAAACGCTTGGCATCTTTGGCGTGGTCTTCACCAATGATAGTATTATCGGGAATGATGGTTCCTTTGTCAATAATGGCGTGAATAATCCGGCAGTTTTTACCGATAGAAACCCCGGGCAACACCACACTTTCCTTGACCAGACTACAGGTCTCGACACGTGTTGCAAAAAAGATGACCGAGCGCTTGACACGCGCTCCGGAGATGATACAGCCGCCGCTGACCAGTGAATCAATGGCTTCGCCACGTTTGCCTTCATCGTCAAAAATAAATTTAGCCGGAGGAAGCTGTTCCTGGTAAGTCCAGATCGGCCAATTTTTATCATACAGGTTCAATTCCGGTTTAATGGAACACAGTTCCATGTTTGTCTTCCAGTATGCATCTATGGTACCTACATCGCGCCAGTAAGCTATCTCGCCCTTATCGTTGCGGTAAGGATAAGCCATCGCCACGCTGTTATGAATAAGGTGCGGAATGATACTTTTGCCGAAATCGTGGGCGGAAGTTTCATCTCTGGCATCTGCAATCAAGGTGTCGTATAGGAAACTGGTCGAGAATACATATATGCCCATGGAGGCCAGGGCTGTATCAGGCTTGCCGGGCATGGCTTCCGGATCAGCCGGTTTCTCGGTGAAGCGGGAGATGCGCATGTTTTCATCGACCGACATCACGCCGAATTCTCGCGCTTCCAAGCGCGGTACCTCGATACAGGCCACCGTCATATCCGCTTTAGAATTGACGTGATGCATCAGCATCTTCGAGTAATCCATGGTGTAGATATGATCGCCGCCTAGCACTAGCACATAGGCCGGAGAGTGGCGGTGAATGATATCGATGTTCTGGTAAAGAGCGTCGGCCGTTCCGCGATACCAGTCCTTGCTCATACGCTGCTGGGCAGGAATAATCTCGACAAACTCGCCGATCTCGGCGCGCAAGAAATTCCAGGCTTGCTGAAGATGACGGATCAGTGAATGCGATTTATACTGCGTCAGAACGCCAATGCGGCGCAGGCCGGAGTTGACGCAGTTCGAAAGGGTGAAATCGATCATCCGGTATTTGCCGCCGAACGGGACCGCTGGCTTGGCGCGCCATTTGGTTAGTTCTCCCAGCCGGGAGCCCTCGCCGCCGGCCAGTATAAGCACCAGTGTCTTACGTGTCACTTCTGTTGCGATCTTGGTTTCAGCATAATTATACTTAACCAGGAGATTCGGTTGTATTTCATTTCTGTTGGTCATGATTCTTCACCTCCTGACAAGATTTGATAGAACATGAATTTACGTGCTTTCAGTATAAAGCAACCGTTTCTTGTGTGTCAAGGACAAAGAGGGTGTTCGTTTGCACGACAAGACAGAACGCTTGCGCAGTAATGACGAAACGCAGATCATGGACAGTTTACTTAAGAAGTCCGTGGGAAAAACAGGCGGGCAAAATTTATTCTGATCAAGAAATAAGTAGCAAACTACAATTTATACTTTTCTTTAATTTCTTTTTCGGCCTGAAACCAGTCGGATATATCATCGCCGGCAACGCCTGATTTTATCCTCTCCTTATAGATCTCATAAGCCTTTTTTTCAACCTCTTCCAAGAATTCTTTCAGGTCAGGTTTTATTGTTATCTTCGCTGCTGCTGCCTCTTTTTTTACCGTGCTTTTTCTGGTGGTTCCTTTTTTTACTGGCATAATCGCCTCCTTGGTTATTGATATTATTTTTTTATCTCTAATTAAAATTAATTGTTATCGCCAGTCTGGCGAAATCAAAGAACAACCCAGCTTATTGCTCCGGACAACGGAAATAATTCGCCCGCGCATGCTTTTTTATTATTCACATGGAATAGAATGTAGATTACTAACATTTTTTAGAGCAAGTCGTCAATGTGTTTTAAGTCTTGTCATTGAGTGCATTCATATAGTATATTTTAAACGATAATTGTTTTCAAATGATCTGGGCAGATATTTAGCCCCTTAAATAATAAATTTCAGGGAATGGAAAATGATTAATGCAGTAGTTGGAATTGATATAGGAGGCACTTCCACCAAATTTGGAATTATTGACAAAAAGGGGCAATGTCTGGGAGTAAACTCAATCAAAACATACCAGTACGATAAATTAAATAAATTTTTAGAAAATCTGTACAAAGAAATTCAAGGTCTAAATAATTCACTGGGTAAAGAAATAAATATTAAAAGTGTTGGAGTCGGTGCGCCTAATGGAAATTACTACAAGGGTACCATAAATCATCCGCCAAATCTGAACTGGAAAGGAATTGTGCCGTTTGTCAAAAAGTTTAAAAAATACTTTCCTAACATACCTGTTGTGCTTACCAATGACGCCAATGCGGCTGCCATAGGCGAAATGGTTTATGGCGGAGCGAAGAACATGAAAAACTTTGTTGTCATCACCCTGGGAACAGGCCTGGGTAGTGCTTTTGTTGTAGATGGCCATCTGGTGTATGGGAATGATGGATTTGCCGGCGAATTGGGACATATGAATGTTGAACAAAATGGTCGTATCTGCAGATGCGGCAATAAAGGTTGTCTGGAAGCCTATGTTTCCGCAACAGGAATCAAACGAACCTTCTTCAATCTCCTTTGTGCAAGATCCAAAAAAAGTGATTTACGGCATGTAAGTTTAAATGAGCTTACTTCAAAAATGATATATCATGCAGCAAGAAAAGGTGATGCTATCGCATTGGAGTCCTTTGCAATTACCGGAGAAATATTGGGGGTGAAATTATCCGATGTGGTTGCGATAACAAATCCTGAAGCAATATTTATTTTGGGTGGCCTTGCCCAAGCTGGTGACCTTATCTTTAAGCCGACTCAACAGTTCATGGAAAAGAATCTTTTCCCTGTTTTCCGGGGAAAAGTCAAAATTTTGCCTTCAAAGTTAAAGGGGGGAAATGCAGCGGTTCTCGGTGCCGGTGCTCTTGCCTGGAAGGAATTGAATATTCAATAAAAAAGGCATGACCAGCTGCTTCACGGATTTCTAAACACGATTATTTTCATTTATTGTTTAGGAATGTTTTTAAGTTATGATTGGAGTATTGTAAGGACAATGTTGAAGGAGGTCAGTCACGAAAAGTTGTATACGACAATTCAAATGGTAATCCTCAGTTCTAACAACTGTCCTTTACTGAAACTATGAAAGTGTAACACACAGAATCAAACTTTCATATATTGGGGGTATTTATGGGGGTATGCAAAAAAATTTTAACCGAGTTAACGTAATTATTTAGAATTGTTAGCCAATATGTTCAACTCCCGCCGCCAACGCTAATTTATCATATGGTACAAGTATCCAGGGAAGCTCATTTTTTGAATACGGTTTGAAAACGTGCAGGCTTTTAGCCGCATATCATATGGTCATGCATGAGACATGATCTCCCTATTACGGCGATTCTTAGAGGGGAAAGAAAATCCATCTTTTAGAAACGAACTGTGTCCGGCGGTACGCCGCTTTGTTCAACGTCCGGGCATACCACCCGCCCCGGCATGCAGAGCCTGAGGCACAGACTGGGCAGACCCAAGCAACACCATATCGGCAAGAACGTTGACGCTCTCATTCACTAACGGGGCATACTGGTCCCGGGTTTTCTGCTTAAGCTCGGCTGGCGTCTCCTTCTTCTTGCCGCCGCCTTCCTTCTCCATCTCCTTGCGTAAATCGGCGAGCCGGATAACGCCCTTCTTTCCGGCGGCTTCTTTGTTGTTCTTGATAATTTCGGCGAATTTCGCGTCTTTGGCGACCCGGCCATGAGACCTTGCTGCCAGCTTCGCGAGCATGGGCCGCTCCATGGGTTTCCAGAGAGGCGCGGCATTCCACTGCATGCCGAGGAAAGGCGTGATCACCTGTGCCGGAAGCGGGTATTCCAGCGCCGTTTCACTAATATCTTCGAGAATGAAAAAGGCAGGCAGCCGCACATCTGCCTCTACACCCATTTTCTGCGTAGATTTTCCGCCGGGCAGGAAGTACAGCGCCGTAGTGACTTTCATATCGCCCAGATCCCGGGGCAGTGGCGCCAATACCTGCACGGATCCCTTGCCGAAGGTATGATCCGACCCAACGATTACCGCACGATGGTAATCTTTGAGAGCGCCAGCCACGATCTCGCTGGCCGATGCGCTCAGGCGGCTCGTTAACACGACGAGGGGGCCCGTGTAGACCGCGCGGGGGTCTTCTGCGGGAAACATAATGACTTTGCGTTTGTCGCCTTTCGTTCCCGATGCGGCCGAACCATTGACAAAAAGTCTTACCTGCTCGCGACTGTCCTTAGTTGCTACGATTCCGCCCTCACCAAGAAAAAGGCCTGCAATGCGCACCGCCTCTCCGAGCAGCCCCCCACCGTTGCGCGACAGGTCCAATACGATCCCATCGACATGCTGATGCCGGGCCTCCGCTAGAAGGCTTCTCACGTCTTCATAGCAGGACTTGTTTCCCTTCTCGTCGCCGTAGAATGAAGGAAGATCGATAACGCCAAAATGGTACTGCCTTCCGTTCACCGTCCTTGTTTGGTAGGCGATCCTGGCCTCCTGCTCCTTAATGTCGACCTTGTCGCGTGTGATAGTGATATTGAAGCGGTATATGTGTTCAGCCTGCCGCAGAATAGTCAGGGTTACCTGTGTGCCTTTCTTGCCGCGGATCATCTTGACAACATCACGCAGGTCCATGTCGATGATATTAACGGGCTTTTCACTTTCCTGAGCCACTGCGATGATCTTGTCTTTCGGCTTCATTAGGCCCGAGCGCTCGGCGCCTCCCCCGGGGATCAACTCCTCGACGACGGTGAAGCCGTTGTCGCTTTTGAGGACAGCCCCGATCCCTTCCAGGGAAAGCTGCATCTGAATCCGGAGGTCCTCAAGGTTTTCGGGGGACAGGTAGGTTGTATGCGGATCCAGAGCCAGGGCGAAGGCTTCGGCGGCGCTTGTAATGAGCTTTTCGGGATTACGCTCGATCACCCGCATCGTCTGCAACTCATAGCGATGAATTTGCTGCTTTTTGGCCTCTGCCAAGTCGATGCCCTCCAACAGGGCGTTTTCGATTTGGAATTGCACGATCTTTCTCAGGAGCGCATGCTTTTCCGCCGTAGTCTTAACATATGGGCGCTTTTTCACGTTGGTGTCCAACTCAACTGTCTCATCGAGCCGGCAGTCCGGGCCCAGAATCTTTTTGACAATGGCCTCGTTTTCCCGCGCCCGTGTGACGAGCACATCGTAAACCGGCTTGAGCGAAACACAGTCATCCGTTTGCATGTTTGTAAATACGTTTTGCAGAACCGGCCTTAGCCTTTCCAAATCGGAGGCGTACAGCAGCGTTTTAGAGGGATCAAGACGCTTGATCATCTGATCGACGGCGTGAGTCTTGATATCTCCGGTCATATTCTTCATGGCGTAGTGGTTGGACAGAAAACTTTTCATCAGCAGGGGCAGGCTGCTGCAGGTAAGATTTTTAGCTACTGAGGAAACGGGCAGCAGCAGGATCAGCAGCAGAGTCAGCAATAATCTCTGGAAACAGAACCTGCCTGTGCAGCCTAATGCCGCTCTAAAGCTATGGTGATTATCCCCGGAAGTGTTTCCGGATATATTTTTGACATTTCTATCGTACATGCTCATACTTTCTATACCTCAAACCGTCTGAAGTCAACAAAACGTTATCCTTGTCAAACATGCATGACTTCAAACAATAATCATTGACTATATTTTTTAAAAAATCTAAAATTCTAACATGAAGAATCCCTCTGGGCATTGCGGCTGATGCCATTTTCCGGAATAAAAAACCAACAGATTAGAGAGTAAGGTATGAAACAGAAAAAAAACAAAACAAGAACATCGAAAAAATAAGTAAGAGAGTGGCAATAAAATGCAACAATTTCATCACTCTGTTAATCCAGAAGAAAGAAAACTTAAGATAGATAAAAAAAATATTTTTTTATTCGTCTTTGCCATTTTAATTACGGGCATCATTGCTTATTCCAATTCATTTGATTGTTCATTTCATTTGGACGACGACAAAGTTTTCCGCAGCAGTGTTACGACCGGTTCAGCGAGCATTGGTGACTGGCTTCGTCTTTTTCCATCCCGCCCCATCGGCATATTGACGTTTGCCATTAATTATAACACACATAAGCTTGATGTCTGGGGATACCATTTGGTGAATCTGATCATTCACCTGACCAATGCGTTTCTGGTCTGGTGGCTGACTTGGTTGACCCTGTCCACTCCGGTCATGAAGGACTCAGAGATCAGTAGGTATAAGACGATGATGGCCTTTTTGACCGGCCTGCTTTTCGTAACACATCCCCTGGCCACACAATCAGTAACATATATAGCCCAACGTTTTGCCTCGCTGGCCACATTATTTTACCTTTTATCCTTGATTCTCTTTGTTCAGGGAAAACTTTGGCAGGGCAATAAGAATATCCCGTGGTTTTTATTTGGCAGTTCGATTGTCTGTGCAGTACTAGGCATGCTGACCAAGGAGATTGTCTTTACTTTGCCCTTCGCTATCCTTTTATATGATTACTGTTTTCTTAAGACCACTCCCTGGAAGTTGGAGGTAAAGGATACAAGTCTCATCATTTCTTTTATTATGTTGGTAATTTTTATTCTCTTGTTTTTCAGAACTCAATCATTGAATATATTTAAGCCTGTTACACCTGATCAGGGATATGTCTATTCCGTATCCATGAAAGAATATTTTTTTACCCAGTTCAACGTCATCCTGACCTATATTCGCCTGTTCTTTCTGCCGATTAATCAGAATCTGGATTATGATTATCCTTTATCCACCAGTTTCTTCCATCTTAAAACATTTTTGAGTTTTTCCCTGTTGCTGGGTATTTTAGTGTCGGGTATTTTGCTGTTTAAAAGATACCGGTTAATCTCGTTTGGGATATTCTGGTTTTTCCTCACCATATCAGTGGAATCAAGTATCATTCCGATTTCTCAGAACGTAATCTTCGAGCACCGTACTTATTTGCCTAGCTTTGGTTTCTTCATAGCCCTGACTGGCGCGTTCTTTTCTTTAGCTAAGGAAAAGTATTTCGAAGTTGCCTTTATTATCATCCTGATAATTGCTTCCGTAAACACAGTATTAACGTATCAGCGCAACAAAATCTGGAAGAACGAGTATACCTTATGGGCCGATTGTGTAAAAAAATCTCCGAATAAGGCAAGACCACATAACAATCTAGGCACTACCCTGTCTGCCGAAGGAAAAATCGAAGATGCTATTGATCATTATAACCAAGCCCTCCGCATAACACCGGATTATGCCAGTGTTTACAATAACAGGGGAAATGCTTACGCTAAACTCGGCCAGTACCAATTGGCATTTGAAGACTATAATCAGGCCATACGCCTGAAACCAGATTATGCCGATTGCTACTATAACTGGGGGTATGCTTACGATAAGATCAGCCAGTATCAGTTGGCCATTGAGTACTATAATAAGGCAATCCGACTGGACCCGAATTATGCCAAGGCCTACATCAACCGGGGTGTGGCTTATTTATTGCGGGGCAACAAAAAGCTTGGCTGCCCTGATGCACAAAAAGCATGTGCTTTAGGAAATTGCAAATTGTCAGAAATGGCAAAAGGCAAAGGAGACTGCCACTGATTTAGTGGGGGAATCTAAAACTGATTACAATAGACGCTTTTTATTTGAAGTTAAATTACCTCCTTCTACCAATTTTAACTGGCAATATGAATTAAGATCGACTTTAAAAAATCTTTTTTCCTTTATCTCAGTAACTGCCGACATTTGCTATATAAAGATTCTCGCCATTGCCTACTATAAATAATTACTTCCTGTAATGCGCATACTTCCATCCCTGATTTTCATTGTAGATATAAAATGGCAATTGTGATATAAATAACAAATATAATGTCAAAAATTATAGTTTTGAACCATTCAACCTAAGTTAGGGAAGCATGGATTGATTGCTAAAAACCCGCTTTTGAAAAGAGAGGGTAGTTTTTTGTTTTTAAGATTATTTTGGTTTTTCTCGCAATATGAAAATTATTGATTGATGACAGGGAAACATAAGTGAACTACGTGGTAAATTAAGAGTTAAGATTGTAAGAGTAAGGCCAGCGTCTAGCACGATTGGCAATCAAGAAGGCCAAAAAATATGGCCGTTTGTTTGAGTATGACGACATGATGGGAGAGGCATTCAACAAATCTTCATCACTTCGTCAGAAGTACGTAAACCAAGTGCAGCGGTGGCTGTGCGGGATAAGTAGGTAATTTTAAAATGAACAATGACGCAGAAATTAAGTTATACAGGACGTTGGCTGAGACAGGTGATGCTGCGGCCCAAAACCGGCTGGGTTTGATATACCAGAATGGTGAAGGCGTTCCACAGGATGATGCTGAGGCCATCAAATGGTATCTCAAGGCGGCTGAGCAGGGTCATGCTGATGCCCAGAATAATCTGGGTTGGAGGTATAAAAATGGTAGAGGAGTTCCGCAAGACGACGCTGAGGCCGTCAAATGGTATCTCAGGGCGGCTGAGCAGGATAATGCTGATGCCCAGAATAATATGGCTTTGATGTACCAGAATGGTAGAGGAGTTCCGCAAGACGATGCTGAGGCCGTCAAATGGTATCTCAAGGCGGCCGAGCAGGGTCATGCTGATGCCCAGAATAATATGGGTTTGATATACCAGAATGGTAGAGGTGTTTCGCAGGATTATGCTGAGGCCATCAAGTGGTATCTCAAGGCGGTTGAAAAAGGTCATACTGATGCCCAGAATAATATGGGTTTGATATACCACAGTGGTAGAGGAGTTCCGCAAGACAATGCTAAGGCCATCAAATGGTATTTCAAGGCGGCTGAAAAGGGTCATGCTGATGCCCAGTATAATCTTGGTGTAATGTACCAAGAAGGTTTAGGAGTTCCGCCGGATTATGCTAAGGCCGTCAAATGGTATCTCAAAGCGGCTGAACAGGGTCATGCATATGCTCAGTATAATCTGGGTTTGATATATAGTAGCGGACTGCAAGATTATGCCGAGGCTGCAAGATGGTTTTTAAAATCTGCTGAACAAGGAATTGCAGATGCACAGTTCAATTTTGGTTTGATATTAGAAGAAGGTAGAGGCGTTAAACAGGATTCTTATTCGGCTGAGGTGTGGTATAGTGAGGCGGCTCAGCAAGGACATTTGGAGGCCCAGTTGAGACTGGATAAGATAAAAAATAGATAACTGTAGTAGGTGAAAGCGAGAGGTTTGCCGATCATTAATTTCTTGAAATTATGCAATAAAGTGCGAGTTCAATAGGAGGGATGTCCGAAACATCCCTTTCTATGTCATCAACATTACACTTCAAATATTTGATGACTTGCCTCTATGTTCTAGGGCTTCTACACATCAGCCAGAGCGGGGGTGAGCCTTTGCCCAGGAAAATCTTTTTGGTGACAACAAAGCCGAAACGCCCATAAAAAGCGAGATTGGCTTCCTTTGAGTTTTCCAAGTAGGCCACGCGCTTTTCACGGTCACAAATATCCAGTATAGGTTTCATCAAGTCCGTGCCCATTCCACGGCCCTGATGCTCAGGGACCACCCCGATGAACTGTAAATAATAATGCCTTTCTTTAGGATGATATCTCTCCATCTTATCCATTACCAATGCCAGATTTAATAATCCCGTCCAGCTTACTACAGGAATCATTTTAGGCATAAGGGGCAAAGCCTACTTTTGATGTGCCGGGCGGATACCATAACGCTCCTCCGGTTAAATCTTCTGTCGTAAGCACCTTTTCATGCCGCAGGCACAAGTCGGATATACATGTGTGAAACAAGAGTTCCAGCCCTTTATTTCTCTTTTTATTCCTACGTATGATCCAGTTGACGATAGGGTCATCATCAAACGCCCTTGCAAGGAAAGTTACTAATCGTTCGGTATCTGTGTGAGAGGCCTTTCTAACCTTATTAATCATACGCGGTCATTCTCTTTAAAGGTCATACGTTTTTACGCAAAAATCTAAATCAAAGAAATATAATAATCAAGATTATTGTAAGTGGCCAATTTTCTATTGACATCCAATCACAAATTCCCTACACTATTATATATAATAAAAAATACCTTACCAAAAAATATCAGATACAAACATGAGCTTGCATTAGCTAAGAAGTTTATAATAGGTTTCCATGTATAAATTTATATGTAAGAATGTTTATATGTGCTCTTCGTTTTAGTAATAAAATAAATAATTAGATAAATACTAATGAAGACAATTACTGATAGTCATTATAGGCATGATGATAAAAAGGATTTAAGTCCCGAAGAATTAGTCAAGGCCAAAACCGCCTGTGAATTTGTTATTGATCTTACAAAAGCCATTTCACGAAGCGGTTATTATGATTCCAATCACCCGGTTTCTCAAGAAGTAAAAAGGGGACTTTACGATTTTTTTAAAACTGCTCTGGGCAATTCTTCCGAAATCATGCTTACCTGTCATGATTCGGGAGAAGTAACGGATATCCATATCAGCGGGATTCTGGATGAACCAGTCAACATACGGAAATTAACCAAAGCGGACACTTCGGATTTATTTGTTCCGAAACT
>Ga0031655_10001541_pt1 | contig 13697 bp, 7 predicted proteins | sample FrelakmetHBP12HB_FD_55187 | JGI IMG/M metagenome (GOLD analysis project Ga0031655, IMG submission 55187) | Freshwater lake sediment microbial communities from the University of Notre Dame, USA, for methane emissions studies -HBP12 HB | ecosystem: Environmental > Aquatic > Freshwater > Lake >... | reverse complement strand
TTATTCTTTTTTAGATTTAAACACGTTTGTCCGCGCTGGCTGTGTTTTACCTTTGACAATGCCTTTCGTAAATTATTGCAAGACCCGCATGAAATTCTTCGGCCTTACATAAGAAAAGGAGACACCGTCCTGGATGTCGGCCCCGGGATCGGCTATTTTACGATACCTCTGGCGGAACTGGTTGGTGATAACGGACGGGTGATTGCCGTCGATATTCAGCAGGAAATGCTTAACGCCATAAAAAAGAGAGCGCAACACGCTAAAGTATTACAGCGCATTGCGCTTCAGCTGGCATCTGCAGATTCGTTAGGCATTAAAACGAAGTTGGATTTTGTTTTGGCTTTTTGGATGGTGCACGAGGTGCCGGATAAACAACGATTTTTGGCTGAATTATATTCTTTGTTAAAAGATGACGGTAAATTTTTAATGGTGGAGCCGAAAATCCACGTTACAAAAGCAAAATTTGCCCAGACTGTTCATTTAGCCTTAAAAACAGGATTCACTCTTGGCTATAGTCCGCATATTTCCTTAAGTAAATCAGCCCTGTTTATAAAAACTGCAAGATAAATAAAATATCATCAAGCGGCCAGTTTATAATTCTTTTCCCGGAAAAGCCGCAGGCAGGCATCAACGATATCCGGTTCGTAGAGAATGCCCTTGTTTTTTGAAATTTCAGCCAGCGCCGCATCGAGTCCCTGGGCAGCTCGGTAAGGCCGGTGCGAAGAGATGGCTTCCACTACATCGGCTATGGCTATAATCCGCGATTCCAGGAGGGTTTGCTCTCTTTTGAGGCCGTTCGGATAGCCGGAGCCATCTATACGTTCGTGATGCTCCAGAACAATCCGGGCAATGGGCCAGGGGAATTCGATGTCTTTCAGGATATTATATCCGGATGCCGGATGCGTTTTAATTAAATTGAATTCCAGGTTGGTAAGCTGAGTCGGCTTGGTGAGAATCTCGGAAGGAATGGATATTTTGCCGATATCATGAATCATGCTGGCCATGCGCACGCCGTCTATTTGATCGCTTCCCAGATTTATTTCCGTGGCGATAGCGCGCGCCAGATCGGCCACTCGGCGCTGATGGCCTGCCGTGTAGGGGTCTCTTGTTTCGACAGTGACGGCCATGGCATTAATTGTGGCGCCCAGAGATTTCCTTAAGCGTTCGATATTTTCCTGGCGTTCCGCTTCTATCTTCCTTTTCTCTGTTATGTCCTGATTAATTCCTTGGTAATAGAGAATGCGTCCCTGATCATCCCGGATAGCGTGCATGTTGATGGATACCCAGAAGCGACTACCGTCTTTTTTATAATACTCTGCTTCAAAATCCGTTACCGAACTTTTTTCATTTACTATTTCCAGCAATTTCTTGCGATCGTCCGGGTTTACATAAAGCTGCCGGGCAAGGTCGGTAATGGTTGCCATGACTTCTTCTGGGGAATCATAGCCCAGCATACGCGCGAGTGCCGGGTTTAAGGTAAGAAATCCGACGGCTGACTGGTAGATGCCCTCCTGCGCGTTTTCCACCAGAGAGCGGTATTTTTCTTCACTCTTGGTTAACGCCTCCTCCGCCAGCATACGTTCGGTAATATCTCTGGCCACGCAGGTGACACCGATAATTTTACCCTCTTGGACGATGGGCGAACCGGTCACTTCGCCTATTCCTTTTACTCCATCCTTCGTTATAAATTCATAAATAGCGGTTGGGACATCGAGACCGGAGAAAACTTGCTTCACATTGAAGATTGCTCTCTCTAGTGATTCCGGCGTCATAAGATTCAAATCCGAGAAGGATTTGTTGACCAATTCCTGAGGGCTGTAGCCCAATACTTTCTCGACACTGGGAGTAATACTGGAAACTTTTAATTCGGGATCAACTGTAAAGATGATGTCAGAGGTGCTCGCAAAAGTTAGNCGGTATTTTTCTTCGNTCTTCTTTAGCGCTTCCTCCGCTCTCTTGCGCTCAGTAATATCACGTATAATACCTCTAAAACCTATTTTTTTACCCGCTGCNTCTTTGCGCAACGATATAGAGGCAGCAATATAGGCTTTGGTGCCGCCTTTCCTGATAATCTCGTATTCATATCCTGTAGCGGGCTTTCCCGTTCTATAAACTTCATTAAAAGCTTGAAATATTTTTTTCGCGTTATATTCATCTGTATACTGCCTGTTATTCATACCTATCAATTCTTCTCGCGGATACCCATTTATATGGCATACTGAATCGTTGAAAAAAGTCAAGTTGCCGGCAAGGTCAACTTCGTAATAACCTTCTTCGATACTTTCCAGAATATTGCGATATTTTTCTTCGNTCTTCCGCAGTTCTTCCGCGGTCTGTTTTTGTTCTGTAATATCAAGGTAGATGACCTGAAATTGTTTTACGCCGTTCCAGATGACTTCCTTACGGAAAACCTGAACATGTCGAACTTCGCCGTTTTTTCTCACGATGCTTATTTCATATTCAGATGNGCCAAACTCACCCTGCCTTCTTTTTTCATTTCTTATCTGAAAATCAGCATAACTCTCCGGCGTATAACGCTGCTTAAGGGGTACTTTTTTCAGTTCCTCAGCGCTATCGCAGCCATAAATATCCAGAATCGCCCGGTTGGCATAAATTGTCTCGCCTCCCGCGGTCACGATGCAGATTCCCAGCGGGGAATTATCCAGAGAACGGCGGAAGTTTTCCTCGCTCTCACGCAGTTCCTCCTCTGCCTGCTTGCGGTCGGTGATGTCCTGTGCAAAACCTATGAGACCGACTGGAACGCCATCTTTATCAAAGATCGGAATCTTATCTGTCTGCACCCATCGTATGCCGCTGGCAGATTCATATTGTTCTATTATGTTAAGTTTAGGACGTCGTGATTGGGAAACCTCCTGGTCATCGTCCGTCATAGCTTGAGCAATCTGCGGGGAATAAAAGTCGAAGACTGTTTTTCCCACGAAATCTTCTTCACGTCTATTAAGAGCCTCGGCAAATATCTTATTGACGCGTATAAATCTGCCTTCCTCATCTTTATAAAAGACTATGATCGGCGAAGCATCGATAATAACCTTAAGCTCCTCCCGCTCTTTATCCAGAGTTTCCTGTAATCTTTTACGTTCGGTGATATCCTCCGCATGGACGATAATCAAATCCGGGGGAATGTAGGAGTAATAAGCAGAAAGGATTCTTCCCGGTGCAAAGTCTTGGGAAACGAGTTTCCTGCTAATGATGGATTGTTCTTTAAAGCATCGGAGCATGTCAGTGATAATCTCCGGTCTTTTTCGATACATCTCCAGTGCACTTTTTCCCATATGGGTGCCTGCTTTGCCTTCTGTGAGCAGGATAGCGGCGCGGTTGAAATCTACAAGAAAGAAGCCGTCTCCCTTCTTCTGCCAGGTGAATGTTGGAATGGGACTTTCCTGATACAATGTTTTAAAACGTTTCTCGCTGCGGAGGATTGTCTCCTCCGCCTGCTTGCGCTCGGTGATATCTCTGACCAGAACAAGATCAGCAGGTTTCCCTTCGTAGGTAATGACACCTGCGTTAACCTCAACATCTAACCTGCTGCCATTCTTATGTCTCAGCGCCGTTTCATACATAGGAATCACTTTTTTCCCCGTCATACGCTGCTTGTAGCGTTCAAAAATTATTGGAACTTCATCGGGGAAAAAGAAANCGATAAAAGGTTTGCCGATTAATTTCTCAACAGGTAATCCGATCATTTGTGCCAATTGTGGATTAACATACTTGAGCACTTCATCCTGCGCAATGCCGATGCCGTCATTAGCTCGTTCAATTAGATTGCGGTATTTCTCCTCGCTCTCTTGCAGAGCGCTTTCCGCCTGCCTTTGTTTGTTTCTGCCTTTCGCTTCTTCTAATTCTCTGGCTATGGCAGGGCACAGACGCGATAAGTTACCCTTCATGATATAATCTTGGGCGCCTAAACGCATACATTCCATGGCCGTCTCTTCACCGATAGTTCCGGATACAATTATGAGAGGAATGTCGATATTTGTTTCCTTTAACACGGCAATGGTTTTGGCAACGCTGAATTTCGGGAGCGTGTAGTCGCACAGGATGACATTCCAGGGCTTCTCCCGGAGGGCTTTACTCATAGCCTTTTCAGTTTCCACCCGTTCATACACTGGATTGTAGCCGCCTTTTTTCAGCTCACGGATTATCAGCAGAGCATCGTCTTCCGAATCTTCAACTACCAATACCCGGAGTAATTGCGGCTTGCTGATTTTAGATTTCAGCTTGCTTGGTGCAGATAAAACTTTTTTTGCCATTACAAACCTCTTTTTTGTATCTCGTATCTCGTGAAGCGTATCTCGGAATTCGTGAAACGTATCTAGTGAAACGTGAAGCGCGAGATACGAACAACGCTTCACGCGTTACGCACTCCGCTTCACGCATTAAGGCGCTTAATCAGATTTCTCAACATCCGCGATTCATGATCGAGTTTCTCAATGATTTTATCTCTCACGGATTGTGTAATAAATCCCAAAAGCAGGCTAACCTCAATTTGCGTTTCCAACTCGGCGCATGACCCGAGAGCAATATATAAAAACTGACGATACTCCTTATTCGTGAAACTCCAATTCCGAAAGTGAAGCGTATCGGAATTGGTAAGTTGAACAATCTCGCGAAGCGGAGGGTATAATACTCCGCAGCTTGCTTTGAGGTTTATACCCGTGATCATGGTAACGGTTGAATCCTTCGGCAATATTAGAAGCAATCAACAAGGCCGCTCTCCTCATTTGACTTACCAATCCGTATACCTCTTCCTTTGGAAATATTTTTGTATATTCGTAAATATCGACGATAATTTCCATCGCCAGCTGCCATACATTCAAATCTCTAAAATTTTTTATTTTACTTTTTTCTTCCATAATTTTTTGTGCCTTACGAAATACTCTTCACGTTTCACGAACGACGCTTCACTGGTTCTTCCATTTCACGACTTTTTAATAACCAGGGTGTAGCCTTTCTCCCGAAATAATTTCAGACAGACATCCACGGCATCGGCATCATAAAGGATACCCTTATTATCGGAAATCTCCTTCAAGGCAATATCAATTCCCAGTGCTGGACGATAGGGACGGTGGGAAGCAATGGCCTCCACTACGTCAGCGATAGCCAGAATCCGTGCCTCCAGGAGAATATCAGCTCCCTTAATGCCCTGAGGATAGCCGGAACCATCCATCCGTTCATGATGCTGAAGGACGACATCGGCCACAGGCCAGGGGAATTCGATGTCTTTTAGGATATCGTACCCTGACTGGGAATGTGTTTTAATCAAATTGAATTCTAGATCAGTCAGTTTTGTCGGCTTGCTGAGTATTTCCGACGGAATGGATATCTTGCCGATGTCATGAATAGAGGCGGCAGTGCGGATAAAATCCTGCCGGTCTGCCGATAAGCCCATTTCTGTGGCCATCGACCGGGCCAGATCGGATACCCGTCGTTGATGACCAGAAGTATAGGGATCTCTCATTTCCACGGTCAGGGAAATGGCCTGGACTGTGGCTCCCAGGGCTTTTCTCATCCGCTCAAAGCTTTGCTTACGTTCTTCTTCTGCTCGTTTACGCTCGGTGATGTCGACTGCTGTACCCTGGGCACCGACGACTGCTCCATCTTTATAAACTCTGGAAAAGTAACACTCAAAAAACAACTTTTCTCCCGGTTTCGTTATCATTGGTATTTGAAAATGCTTGATCTTTTCCCCCTTCATACCTTTCTGTAAGTTTTCCAGAGCCCTTTCATGATCTTCCTCCGGGATAAAATTGAAGATGTTCCTGTTGATCGTTTCTGCGTTCTCATAGCCGAGTATTTCCTTTGTTCTTTTGCTTACAAAAGTGATCTTGCCTTCCAGGTCAATAGTGAAAATGATATCGGGGATGTTATCTATCAAACTTTTATACTGGTATTCCGATTCGCGTAACGCCTTCTCTGCCTCTTTGTTTTTGGTGATATCCTGGTAGATGATCTGAAACTGCCTTGCGCCATCCCAAATAACTTCCTTACGGAAAACCTGAACATGTCGGATTTCGCCGTTTTTTCTCACGATGCTTATCTCATATTCAGATGGGCCAAACTCGCCCTGCCTTCTTTTTTCGTTTCTTATCTGAAAATCAGCATAACTCTCCGGCGTATAATGCGCCTTTATAGGAGTTCTTTTCAACTCCTCAATGTTGTCGTTGCCAAAGATTTCCAGAGTCGCCTGATTGGCATAAAGTGTCTCGCCTTCCACGGTTACAATGCGGACTCCCAGCGAGGAATCATCCAGGGAACAACGAAAGTTTTCTTCGCTTTTCCGCAGTTCTTCTTCCGCCCGTTTGCGCTCGGTGATATCATTTAGAAAATTTAGGGTAGCTGGTCTTTCCTTCCATTGAATAAGAGTCGCATTAAGTTCAGCCCACTTTACGGTCCCATCTTGGCTAATGATCCTGAAAGAATAAACAGGGGGAACTTCCTCACCTTTCACTCTCCCTATATGATGAGCAACAACCATATTACGATCATCGGGATGGATAAAGTCTGTGAAAGATTTGGATGTTAATATCTCTGCAGAATATCCTGTCATGTCCACAGCGGCACGATTGACAAAGACCAACTTAACATCCTGTGTAATGATGATAGCTTCCTTGGCATTTTCTACGACCAGGCGATATTTTTCTTCGCTCACTCGCATTATCTCCTCCGCCCGCTTGCGCTCGGTGATGTCCCTGGCGATCGCCTGGATCGCTACAGGTGTTCCGTTGGAGATGATGATGGATCCTTTTGTCTCCACGTACACTTCTCTGCCGTTTTTATGCCGCAACCTGAGTTCTGCCAGGTCCCTTTGAATACCGGTTTCCTGTATCTCCTGTATTATTTTGATTGCCAGCGGCAACTGATCCTCGCTCAAGAGCGAGGTAAAATTGAGGGTATGAATTTCTTCCCTCGTATAGCCAAGCTGATTCAAGGCGGCATCGTTGGCATCGATGAAGCGGCCTTCAAAATCAATGACGTAAACAAGGTCGAGCGAACGGTCGAAAAGAGCCTTGTACCTCTCCTCGCTCTCCCGCAGGGATTCTTCCGCCTGTTTGCGCTCGGTGATATTTGTTATTGCTCCTCTTATCCCCACGGTTTTGTTTGCCTGAATGATGGATGAGGCGTAGATCAATCCAGGGAATGTGCTGCCGTCTTTTCTCAAAAAGATATATTCCTGACCAGGTGTTGATGTCCCATCTATTACCATTTGTATATTTTCTGCGAATCTGTTCAAGTCTTCAGGCGCAAAGAATTGAAGAGCGGTCATATCATTTTTATAATCTTCTTGCTTATATCCAAAAGTCTCAAGAGAGGTGGGATTGAAAGAAATAATAGTGCCGGTGGTATCAATTTCAAAGATGGATATCGGCAAAAAATCATACAGCTCACGATATTTCTTCTCGCTTTCTCGCAGTGTCACCTCCGCCTGCATGCGCTCGGTGATATCCCGAGAAATACCCCGAAATCCGATTGGTTTGCCTTCTGCATCATGGATAAGGGATACCGAAAGTTCGGCAAATACTTTAATCCCGTCTTTTCTGATATATTCTTCCTCAATCCCTTTACTCGGTTCCCCTGTTTTGTAGATTTTATTATAGACCTGATAGATTTTTTTAGCGGTTTCTTCATCTGTATACTGCCTGTTGTTTTTACCGATTAATTCTTCTCGGGGATATCCTATAATTCTGCACAGCGCGTCATTAACGAAGGTAAAATTGCCGCCAAGGTCATTCTCATAATAGCCATCCTGCATGTTCTCAATAATGTTTCGATATTTCTCCTCACTCTGGCGAAGTGTCTCCTCTATTTGCTTGCGCTCGGTGATGTCCCTGCCCTCGCTTAAAATAGATATGGAAATTCCATTCTCATCGCGGATGAGACTGGAGGTGATTTCCGACCAGAATGTCGTACCGTCTTTGCGGAAGATTTCTAATTCCAAACTACGGTCGAATATGTAGCTTGGATCCGCCTTCACCTTTGCCATCTCCTCTGAGAATGCCGTTATTGCCTTATTAAGCGACTCCGGCGTCAGATGTTTCTCCAATGGTATCTGCTTAATCTCTTCGTCCGTGTATCCTCTCTTTTTTGCGACCGATGGACTGTTATAAGTGATGTTGAGATTCATATCCATCAGCCATACCGTATCGGTTATATTATCTGCAAGTAGACGGTAACGTGCCTCGCTCTCCCGCAGTAGTTCCTCGGCCTGCTTGCGCTCGGTGATGTCCTGGAGTGAGCCGAACAGACGAGAAGGTCGCCCGCCCGGCGCCATTTCGGCTACTCCGCGCGCTATGCACACCCGTGTCTCACCATCTTTCCGAATGGCCCGGAGTTCAAGCACGTAAGGAGTTCCATCGGTGATGGCGGCCTCGACGGCCTGTCGTAGGTGCGCCATGTCGTCCGGGTGATAGAAAGCTGGATGCTCGGCGAAACTCGGCGCTCCTTCCCGCGGGTCCCGCTGGAAGATCCGGAACAACTCGTCCGACCAGGTCACCGTGTCCGTTGCGATATTCCATTCCCAGCTTCCGACATGGGTAATCCCCTCGGTCCGCGTAAGCATGATCTGTTCGCTCCGTAGCGCCTCTTCCGCCTGTTTCCGTTTTCTTCTTGATTCTGCCTCTTCTAATTCTCTGGCTATAGCAGGGCACAGACGCGATAAGTTATTCTTCATGATATAATCATGGGCGCCTAAACGCATACACTCCACAGCCGTCTCTTCGCCAATAGCTCCCGATACAACGATGAGAGGGATGTCGGTGTTTGATTCATTTAACAGGGCAATGGCGGAGGGGGCATTGAATTTCGGCAGTTTATAATCGCAAAGGATGATGTCCCACTGCTTCTCCTGGAGGGCTTTTTTCATGGCGGCGGCTGTTTCCACCCGTTCCTGCACTGGATTGTAGCCGCCTTTTTTCAGTTCACGGATTTCCAGCAGAGTATCGTCTTCCGAATCCTCAACGATTAATACCCGGAGTGATTGCGGTTTGCTGATTTTAGATTTCAGAGTGCTCTTTGTCGATTCAGTTTTTTTTGCCATTATAAACCTCTTTTTTGTATCTCGCATCTCGTGAAGCGTGAAGCGCGAGATACGAAATACGAGATACTCTTCACGTATCCCGCTTCACGAATTACTTTCCCGCCGCCGGCGGCTCATTCCAGATCAGCCAGTAGAGTCCGAGCAGCTTGATAGCTTTTATGAATTCAGTAAAATCGACCGGTTTGCGAACATAACTATTGGCGCCCAATTTATACCCATTGACCACGTCCTTCTCATGTGTTGAAGAGGTAAGGATGACGACGGGTATAAGCTTGGTAACCTCATTCTGGCGGATGGTTTTCAACACCTCCAAGCCATCAATTTTGGGGAGTTTCAGATCCAGCAGGGTAACTACGGGCAGATCCTTCACATCCCGTCCTGCATACATCCCCTTTCCCAACAGGTAATCTAAGGCTTCCAAACCATCTTTGGCCACGATCACTTTATTGAAGATATTGTTTTGTTTGAATGCCCGTAGAGTCAACTCGACATCATCGGGATTGTCCTCCACCAGTAAAATAATTTTGTTATCCATTTTTCCCCTCCTTTTTGTATCTCGCATCTCGTGAAGCGTATCTCGTATTTCGCGCTTCACCCTTCACCCTTCACGAGATACGCGTTATTCACTAAGTCGTTTTATGAGATTTCTCAGCATCCGTGATTCGTGATCGAGTTTCTCGATGGTTTTATCTCTCACGGATTGCGTAATATATCCCAAAAGCAAACTAACCTCAATTTGCGTTTCCAATTCAGCGCATGATCCCAGAGCAATATATAAAAACTGTCGATATTCTTTGTTGTGGTAACGGTTGAATCCCTCGGCAACATTGGAAGCAATCGACAAAGCCGCTCTTCTCATTTGACTTATCAACCCGTATACTTCCTCTTTGGGAAATGATTTTGTAGATTCATATGCATCAACAACTATTTCCATCGCCAGCCGCCATACATCCAAATCCCTGAAGTTCTTTATCTTACTTTTTCCTTCCATAGTTATTTGTGCCTTACGAGATACTCTTCACGCTTCACGAGCTACGCTTCTTCACGCTGGAAGTGTGAAATAAAAGGTTGCCCCTTTCCCCACCTCGCCCTCCGCCCAGGCTTTTCCTCCATGGCGGTGGATGATTCGTTGTACTGTTGCGAGACCTATTCCCGTTCCCGCAAATTCATCCTTTGCATGCAGGCGCTGGAAGGCGCCAAATAGTTTGTCCACATAGGCCATGTCAAAACCGACGCCGTTGTCCCGGACAAAAAACACATTTTCTCCTTTCTTAAGTGTTGCGCCAAATTCAATGTGCGGATGTTTCTGCTTGCCGGTGAACTTCCAGGCGTTTTCTATCAGATTCGTCAGGGCAATTTGCATTAATTGGTGGTCACCCTGGATAACGATACCCTTTTGAATAGTTATTTTCGCGTTATTATTAGGATTATTCTTCTGAAATGTATCTGAAATTGACTGGACCATTTTACTCAAATCAATTGATTCCGGGTGAAATTCAGACTGGGTGACCCTCGAGAGTTTCAGCATGTCGTCAATCAGATTACCCATTTGCTGTGTTGCCTTACGGACCTTATCCAGGTAATTCCTTCCCTCATCGTCAAGTATTTTTTGATAGTCCTCCAACAGTGCCTGGCTGAATCCGTTAATGCTCCGCAGCGGTGCGCGCAGATCGTGGGAAACGGAATAACTAAACGCCTCCAGCTCTTTATTGGTTGCCTCCAGTGCTTGGTTGGTTAAGGCAATGTTTTTTGTACTCTGGTTCAGATCATCCACCAGATTCAGCAGGGCCAGTTGGCTGTCTTGCAGTTCCTTTGTTCGCTCGGCCACCTTTTTTTCCAGCTCCGTGTTCAAGCTGCGAATTTCCTCAAGCGCAGCCTCCCTTTGGGACTCCGCCTGCTTGCGCTCGGTGACGTCTTTATGCTGGATTATCGCGTTTGTTACTTTGCCAGACAGGTCTTTGATCGGAGCAATGACTACGTCAACGATCCTGTGCATCCCTCCGCTTACTTTGATATGTTCAACTCTTGGCAGGTCGTAATCGATCGTAAAACGAGCTATTTCTCCCTTTCTAAAGACAGCTTCAACGAGAGGCATAAAACCTTGTGCTTCAATCAAGTTATCTTTGAAAAGATTGTATTTACCCACAGCTTCTTCTTCTGTTACTCCGAACAATTCGTGGCAGGCCCGGTTCATCCTTATCATTGTACCGGCGCTATCAGAAACCCACAGGCTTTCCGGACTCTGCTCAATAACACCATTGAGAAATGCATTAGATAAAGAAAGCGCCTCCTCCGCCCGCTTCCTGTCGGTAAAGTCCTCCATTGTGCTGTCAAAATAGACCTGGCCGTTGGCGTCGGTTTTTTTGACTGAATTTATATGGCACCAGAGCGGGTTCCCCTTGAGGGTTTTGAACTTGAGCTCCTCTTTGGCAAAGCCTTTGGCCACGATAGCATCGCTGATGATCTTGCGCTGGCTCGAGTCCCAGTAGATATCGCTCACGTGAATAGACATTAACTGTTCGCGGCTGTCCGCTTCGAACAGCTTGATCATCGCCGGATTCATATCGACAAAACCTCCTTCCGGCCCGGGTGTGGTGCGGAGAATGGCGACATTAATATTTTCGAACAGCTCCCGGTAAAGCTGCTGCGCCGCAGCCAGCTCCACCTCTTTTTTCTTGCGCCCGGTGATATCACGCTCGGTCGAGGCGATACCGATCACTTTGCCTGCTTCGTCCACGAGTTTCGTGACGGTCAACCAGACGTCAAGCAGACGACCGTCTTTGGTCAACCGCTGGGTTTCAAACGAAGTAACAGCTTCACCCGCGAAGATCCGGCGGTTAAAATCCTTTTGCTCCGCCGCTTTATCGGGAGGGGCGAGCTGCCAGATGGTCATCTTCAATGCCTCCTGCTCGCTATAGCCGAACATCAGCTCGGCGCCGCGGTTCCAGGCGGTGATCTTTCCCTCATAATCCTGGATCGTGATCGCGTCGTTCGAGTCGCGCACCACCGTCGCCATGCGGCTGGCTTCCTCCTCCTTCCGCTTGTGCTCGGTGATATCACGCTCGGTCGAGGCGATACCCACGATGGGAAAGGGACTGTCGACGCCGTGCAGGTCATCCGTTTGCGCGGTTGGCGCTGCTTTGGGAACAACATTGCCGGTTTTGGTCTGTCGGCGTGGGGGTTTTACTTGTTTTTTCACCGTTCCTCTCTCCATTAGCAAGATTACTGCGATTCAGGGGCACGATTGCTACGATTAAAAAATCGATGTAATCTTTCTGTTATCTCTGTAATCATTTTTCTTTTCTCTCCAGTTCGGCAATTCTTGCCTTCAGCTCCCGCATCCGTAACTCCCTGTCCACAAACACCTTGTTAATCCGCTCCAGTTCAGTCGTCTTAGCCGATATTTCAGCAGTGCGTTTGATGACACGCTGTTCCAGTTCTTCGTTGAGTCTTAATATTTTTTCCTCCGCCTGCTTGCGCTTGGTGATGTCTCTTGCTGCCGCAAAGACGCCAGCGATCTTCCCTGTCTCGTCGCGATAGACCGACGCGTTATATAAAACTGGCATTATGTGACCGTTGCGGTGATGGATCTCCAGCGGATAATCACGTACGAACCCTTCTTTGAATACTTGCTGGTATCCGGAGCGGGCTTCATCCGGCTTGGTGAAGTAGTCTGAGAAGTCTCTTCCAATGAGTTCCTGCCGGGAATAACCTGTAGCCGCTTCCGTAGCGTTATTAACGTCCATAATCTTACCATTGGGTCCTATGGTGACGAGGGGGTCCAAACTTGCTTCGATGAGGCTGCGGTTATAGGCGTTCGCTAAGCGGAGCGCCTCCTCCGCCTTCTTGCGCTCGGTGATGTCGCGGGCTGACGAAAGAGCCCCGGCCACATTTCCTTTCGCGTGCGGAGAAATTATGCTTTTTTTAATTTTATCCTGAGGTTTTTTAGTTGCAGCAAATTGTTTCCGCAAAGCACTCTTTTTCATAAGCTTTTGTTTTGAATAGGTTTTTGCTTTCACCGGTAAACCTCTATAAATCACAACCATCAAAATAAAAAACCCCGCCTTGATTCAAAGAAGACGAGGTTCCATATGCAAACGATTTTCTCCTCTATTATGGAGATCAATATTGAAAGATCTTATCACAGTAGGAAAACATCAAGTTTATATTAATTTTACTCCCAAATTATTGAAAGTCAACTCTAATATTGTTAATGATTTCAGTATACTTTTGCCCGATACTAATGTTGGAGAGCGGGGAATCTGTTTCACTCAAAACCGCAATTTTTGGTAAAATTTTCCATAATTAATTATGGAAATTAGTCTAATTATTTCATATATTCTGTGGTTATAATTTAAAGAGGCTTTTCATGAAAGATTGTCAGTTTGGGCGCCTTCGTTTTGTTTGCGGAGAAAACCGCGGCAAATATCCCTATAATCATTCACTTTATATTGAAAGTAGCGAAGCTCGTGTTATTATTGATCCGGCCTGCAGTTGGGAAAAGCTCACCAGCCTGCGCGATAAGGAGGGCGTGGATATGGTCTGGCTTTCCCACTGGCATGAAGATCATTTCCATTATGTGTATCTTTTCGAGAATTGCCCGATATGGATTTCCGAGCGAGATTTTCCGCCGCTGACGGAC
>Ga0031655_10001537_pt1 | contig 13716 bp, 12 predicted proteins | sample FrelakmetHBP12HB_FD_55187 | JGI IMG/M metagenome (GOLD analysis project Ga0031655, IMG submission 55187) | Freshwater lake sediment microbial communities from the University of Notre Dame, USA, for methane emissions studies -HBP12 HB | ecosystem: Environmental > Aquatic > Freshwater > Lake >... | reverse complement strand
GCTGACGAACTCGCCGCCATTGAAGCCAACAAGGGCAATAAAGGTCCTCAGGCTCCGGATATCGTGGATGTCGGCTATGCGTATGGCGCACAGGGCGTGACTGCCGGCGATTACCAGCCATATGTAGGCACATATGCCAGCAGGCTTCCTGCGACCACCTTGGGCATTCCGACTGCTGATCCGAATGGACTGTGGTCAATCGGCTATTACGGTATCATGGTGCTCGAGACCAATACCGCCGTAGTCCAGAATCCTCCGAAGAACTGGGCCGACTTGCTCAAACCCGAATACAAGGGTCAGGTTGCTTTGGCTGGCGATCCGCAATCCTCCAACCAGGCCATCATGGCTGTTTATGCCGCTGCCCTGGCGAATGGCGGTTCTTTGGATAATGCCCAGCCCGGTCTTGATTTCTTCAAGAAGGTGAATGANGCAGGCAACTTTGTTCCGGTGATCGCCAAGGTCGGTACCATTGCTCAGGGTGCCACTCCTATCGAAATGGCCTGGAACTACAATGCCCTGGGTGACCAGCAATCCTTGGCCGGGAACCCGCCCATTGAGATTGATTACCCCTCTCCGAGCATCGGTGGCGCCTACGTTCAGGCGATCAGCGCCTATGCACCGCATCCCAATTGCGCCAAGGTTTGGATGGAAATCATCCATTCCGACCCGGGCCAAATCGCCTGGATCATAGGCGGCGCTTCGGTCGTTTCACAGGCCGATATGCAAACGCGCAATGTAATTCCGGCAGATGTATTAAAGATGCTGCCGGATCCAAAAGTTTTGGCTTCAGCTGTTGCGCCCACTGTCGCGCAATTAACTGCTGCGAAAGCGCTTATCACCAAGGGTTGGCTCACGACAGTTGGTGTGCCGATTCCAACTCCAAAACCGTAATTGATAATGACCACTCTAAATTCTGTAAAGCGGGACGCGCCTCTGGCGCGTCCCGCTCCACACAAAATGTCCTGGGTCTGGCTGGGGGTTACGCCATTCTTCCTGTTTGCATTTATCTTCTTGCTTTATCCTTCCTCGACGATCGCGATCCGAAGTTTTCAAAACACCACAACCCATGTATTCACATTTGATAATTTCGTGCATCTTTTGCAGAATCCCAATCTGGTAAATGCATATTGGATCAGTATCAAGATCAGCCTCATCACCTCGCTGGGCGGCGGCATTTTCGGATTCCTTCTGGCGTACTCAGCCATCCGGGGTGGGCTGCCGCCCTTCATGCGGACCAGCCTGATGACCTTCTGTGGCGTGGCCTCGAACTTTGCGGGCATTCCGCTGGCCTTTGCATTCATCGCCTTGCTCAGCCCATCCGGCGTGTTAACGGGTTGGTTGAGGTCAGTGGGATACAACCCGTATTTCCACGGTTTCCAACTCTACACTTTTTGGGGATTGAGCATGGTGTACATGTACTTTCAATTCCCCTTGATGGTATTGGTCATTTCTCCGGCGATTGATGGCCTACGACGGGAATGGCTTGAGGCAGCCGAGAATCTGGGAGCCTCCTCTTTTCAGTACTGGCGATATGTAGCTTTTCCAATTCTCTTACCATCCATATTAGGCACGATGATCCTGCTCTTTGGAAATTCCTTTGGCGCCTTTGCCACCGCCCAGGCACTGACAGGTGGCTCCATCAATCTGGTCACAATCATGATCGGGGCCCAACTGCGCGGCGATGTATTGGGTGATGCCGGCTTGGGGTATGCGCTTGCCCTCGGCATGGTGGTAGTAATGGCCGTGGCGATCACCGGATACACGCTGCTCCAAAGAAAATCTGAGAGGTGGTTACGATGAAAAACGGCGGAAAAGTCTGGTCCTGGTTTTGGATGATCCTGGGTATCGTGTATTTCTTTCTCCCGCTGGTCGCAACTTTCATTTTCTCGCTGCGCGCAAAGAAAGGCGTTTTAAGTTTTCTGGCCTACCAGCAGCTTTTCAATGACAGCGGTTTTATTAAGGGCTTCTCGTATTCTATTCTATGGGGAGTTCTTACCATTATTGTTGGCATATTGATCTTCGTCCCGACAGCCTACTGGGTGCGCCTCAGGGCGCCGCAATTTCGAACTGCGGTCGAATTTATCACCTTGCTTCCATTCGTTATTCCCGCCATTGTATTTGTATTTGGGTTGGTGCGAACCTTTAGCCATCCCCCGTTTCTGATCGTTGACAGCCCGGTTTTACTTATAGCCGGGTATACCGTATTATCAATGCCGTACATGTATCGCTCCATTGATACGGGTTTGCGGTCCATCGATGTACGCACATTGACGGAAGCGGCGCAAAGTTTAGGAGCAGGTTGGGCAACTATTCTATTTCAAATCATCTTGCCAAATATCCGTGTCGCCATCTTGAGTGGTGCTTTTCTTAGCTTTGCCATTGTGATGGGTGAGTACATTTTGGCACAGTATCTCGCCAAACCGGCCTTCGCGCCTTTCCTGGCTTACTTGATTCAGGAAAAGGCCTATGAACCGGCAGCAGCTACCATCATCAGTTTTGCGCTTACCTGGGCATGCATGGGAATCATCAACCTGTTCGGCCGAGGGCAACAGACGCAAATTGCCGGCGGACACTAAATCATTCGAGAGTGAAGACATGACGCATCTAACACTATCCAATATCTCCAAACAATTTGGCGAGACTGCCGCGGTCCAGGATTTTAACCTGGAGGTGGAAAAGGGCGAGTTTGTATCGTTCCTTGGTCCATCCGGTTGCGGTAAAACCACCACCNTGCGCATGATCGCCGGCTTTGAGATTCCCACTACGGGCAAAGTAACCATAGATGANGCTGATATCACCGACAAGGCTCCCAATCAGCGCGACGTAGGCATGGTCTTTCAAGCATATGCACTTTTCCCGAATATGTCGGTTGCACAGAATATCGGCTTCGGCATGCGGATTCATAGAGAATCGAAAGCAGCGATCAAGCAGCGTGTGGAGGAAATGCTGGCCCTCATCCACTTGGAAAAGAAAGGCAATAGTTATCCTTACCAGCTCTCCGGCGGGCAGCAGCAACGTCGCCCTGGCGCGTGCCCTCGCCAACCGCCCTCAGGTGCTTTTACTTGACGAGCCTCTCTCCGCCCTGGATGCGAAGATCCGGGTCCAATTGCGCGCCGAGATCCGTTCCATCCAGCGCAAGCTGGGCATCACCGCCATCTACGTCACCCACGACCAGGAAGAGGCCTTGTCTATTTCGGATCGCATCGTCGTAATGTATGAAGGCAAGATCGAGCAGGTGGGCACTCCCTTCCAGATCTATAATTTCCCCCAGACTGCCTTTGTCGCCAGTTTTGTGGGGACTTTGAATACCGCCACTGCTGAGGTGGTAGACCCGGCCAACCGCCTGATCTCGATGGACGGTATCCAGCTTCAGTCAGCCGAGGAAATGGAAGGCATGCAAAAAGGCGACAAGGTCTCGATCGCGATCCGGCCCGAGCGCATCAGCTTCGCTGCGCAGGAAAAGAAAGCCAATATCCTTGACTGCCAGATTGAGAATATCACCTTTCTTGGTTCCGTCGTTCGCATCCAGGTGCTGGTTGGCAAAACACACTTTTACATGGATACATTCAACAATCCGTTCCTCGAGCTGCCCAAGATCGGCGACAAGGATCAGGTTACCTGCTCACGGGAAGCGGTCCTGGTTTTAAAGGCCTGACCTTTCCGTGATCGAACAAGAGATACAAACTTGAGCAAAGTCATCCTTGTGCTCTCGGACGGGCTGCGGTACGATACCGCAGTTGCCGGGATGGGGACCTTGGGCCATTTGGTGGAAGTAAAACTCGCCAGCCTATTCAAAGTGACTGGCGAGTTGCCCAGCATGTCCCGGCCCATGTACGAGACGATCCATACCGGATTGTCTGTCAGCGAACATGGGATCGTCTCCAACCTGGTCATCCGTCGTTCGACGAGCCCCAATGTATTCCAATCTGCGCGGGAAGCCGGAAAAACCACCGCAGCTGCGGCTTACTACTGGTTTTCGGAGCTTTACAACCGAGCCCCATTCGACTGGATCGAGGATCGAGAAGTTGACGGTGAATCCTTGTCCATCCAGCACGGGCGCTTCTACACCCAGGACGACTACCCGGATATCGAACTCTTTGCATCTGCCGGGATGCTGGTTCGAAGATTCACCCCCGATTACCTTCTAGTCCACCCGATGGGCATGGATTATATAGGCGGAAAGCACGGATCCGATTCTGGTGAATATCGAAACCATGCCATCCGCCAGGATATGTGGCTGGCCACTTATCTGATCGAATGGATGGAACGTGGTTACAGTATCCTGGTCACTGCCGACCATGGCATGAACGCTGACGGGTTGCACGGAGGCACCACACCCGAACTTCGGGAAGTGCCGCTGTTTTTGATCCTGCCCGGCATTGCTGGGAAAGGTGATACCCAGGCAACCATCTCGCAACTCCAAATTGCGCCGACCATCTGTAAATTGCTTGGGATACCAATTCCCGGTACGATGAAAGCGGCCGCATTGGTATAACCCCTGGTCTACGTGAGCCTTGAAGTACAGGCAGGGAAATGCTGCCTTGAATATTTTTTGCACTGGAGGTCAATTTGAAACTCATTACGTGTGTCAAAACAACGCCCGATACTACTGCCGCGGTGAAAGTTGAGAACGGTAAGGTAAATTGGGGAGATGCCCCATTGGTTATTAATCCGTGGGATGAATTTGCTGTTGAAGCCGCTCTCCGCCTGAAGGAAGCCAACGGTGGAACTGTAACGGTGGTCTCCGTTGGTGGTGAAGAGGCCAAGATTGCCCTGCGCCATGCCCTCGCAATGGGTGCCGACGATGCGCTGCTGATCTCCGACCCAGCACTGGCATCCCCATTTCCCCAAGCGTCTGCGCACATNCTGGCTGCCGCCATCCAAAAGGTTGGCGGCGTGGATGTAGCCTTCTTTGGCCGCCAGGCGATCGACGACGATTCCGGCACNACACCGGCTCAGGCTGCCCGACTGCTTGGCTGGCCGGCACTCACCCTGGCCTCGGTGATCAAGGTCGATGGCGGCAGCCTGCGCGTGGAGCGCGCCATTGAGGAAGGCCGACAAGTTGTTAATGCCAAAATACCCGCCATTATTAGCGTGGTCAAGGATATCGGCGAAGCCCGATTCCCATCCTTCATGGGCATCCGTAAAGCCTCCAAGGCAGAGATACCTGTCTGGTCCCTTTCCGACCTAGGTATTCCAGCCCCGACAGCCGTGATCGAGCAGCTTGAACTGCTGAATGCACCGGTGCGCGAGGTGGTCTGTGAATTCATCACTGGTAATAATCCGCAGGAAATCGCTGATCATCTTGCCGATAAAGTCCTGGGAGAAAAGTTGCTATGAACACCTGGGTATATATTGACCATTTCAAAGGGGAGGCTCTGCCAGCATCTTGGGAAGCGGTGGGGGTGGGCAAGACACTAGGCAAGGTTACCGGCCTGATCTTCGGTTCTGGCGTGGATGTCCTTGCTAAGACCGCTTTCGAGTACGGCGTGGATGAAATCCTGCTCGCGGATGATCCTGCTCTATTGGATTACCGTGCCGAGGTATTCGCTTCCACCTTGAAGCAGACCTTTTCGGGTAGAACATGTGACGTATTGTTCTTCCCGACGACCAGTCGCGGCCGGGAACTGGCGGCAATGGCCGCCGTGGACCTGAATAGCGGTGTCCTTGTTGACGCCATCGCCTTGGAAACCGTTGGCGACAAACTGACGGTCACCCGTCCCATTTACAGCGGCAAAGTCCTGGCCAAGGTTACCTGCTCCCTCAAACCCCAGATCGTCACCCTACGCGGGCGGGTGTTCCCCAAGCCGGTCCAGCAAGCGGGGAAGTCTGGCACTTTAACGAAGGTCGCCGCTGGCTCCGGAGCTTTAACCGCTGTCGAAGGGTACACCACCTCAGAGAGCGGTATCAGCCTTTCGGATGCGAACGTCATCGTCTCAGGAGGACGCGGCCTGGCTGAGAACCCGGCCCTGCAACCTCCCGCTGGAATGGAGGCGAAGCAAGCCGAGATCTGGCGTGCCCAACAGGGCTTCGCAATGCTCAAGGAACTGGCTACCGTCCTCGGTGGCGCTGTGGGCGCCTCCCGCGCAGCCGTGGATGCTGGTTACGTCCCCTACGCCATGCAGGTCGGGCAAACCGGAAAACTGGTGTCGCCCAACATATACTTTGCCTGCGGCATTTCTGGGGCCATCCAGCATTTGGCTGGCATGCGCTCCAGCAAGATGATCGTAGCCATCAATAAGGATGCGGATGCGCCGATCTTCAAAGTTTCCCGCTATGGCGTGGTGGGTGATCTCCACCAGATCGTCCCGGCCCTGATCACCGTTTTCAAGAAACGCCTGATGAAATAAGATTCTCAGCCTGGCAAACAAATGGAATCGCCGCTCCTGGAATTGAATGGGAGCGGCGATTTTGTGTTCTGACATCAGGGATGCAACTTCAATGGTTCTGTAAAGCCTGTGAAATGTTGTCAGGAAAAGAGGATTTCCGTTGGGATAGGTCTTCCTGTCCCGAAGACAATTTTTCGGTGGTGATGCAAGGTCAAAAACTTACTCAACCGAGCAGCGCAATCATAACGATCCCCGTGAAGATCGCCACAGCACCCAGGATGCGGATCTTTCCCATCTTCTCGCCCAAAAAATACCATCCGGCGAATGCACCCAGCACCACACTGACCTCGCGGATGGCTTCAGAATAATTCACCGGGGCTATCGAGTAGGCGAAGAGGGCGAACAGGTAGGCGATCACGCCCAGGAAACCGACCAGGACCAATCGGACCGGTTGCTGGCGCAAGGCTTTGACCATATGATTCCAACCATAATGACGGAGGATCAATGGTGTGGTCAAGAGAGGAGTCAGGGCGAACAGACTCAGACCATATTGCAGGGTGGGACCGTGTTTCACTGCAAATCCATCAATCAGGGTATAGATCGAAATGACAAGCGCGATGGAGGGCGATCGCAATGCCCCGAAACTGGGGCTTACCGGTGTGGTCCTGGAAAAGGCTGGTGGCACCGATGATTGCCAATCCGCAGACAACCATGGCGATACCGAACAAGCCTCCGGCGCTGGGGAATTCGCGCAGGAATAACGCCGACCAAATCACGACCAGGGCGGGAGCAGCTCCGCGCGCCACCGGGTAGACCAGTGAAAAATCATGGTCATTATAAGCAAAGGTAAGGAGGCCAAAATAGATGGCTTCCAGGGCTCCGCTGATCAAAGCAAAACCCCAGATGGATCTTGGCGGCAGGCCGGTAAAAAAGAGGGCAATAATTGAAATGATGCCGCTTAAAATAACCTGCCAACCCATGGCAAGGTATTTTTCCTGGGATTGTTTGAGCAGCAGGTTCCAAAGAGCGTGAAGGGCTGCTGAGCTTAGAAGCAATACGATTGCAAGGATGGGCATGGCAGGCTCAAATGTATCATAACCCGTCCTGCCTTGCCAGACCGGGAAGTGAATGTCAGGTGATGGAATACCAGCCAAGCCCCCCAAGTCTTTCACACAGCAACTAAATTCGAGTGTAAGATTTTCTCCAGGAGACTAAAGGCTGCCTCAGGCCTTCAGTCCCTGCACCAATCGCTGGTATAACTTGGCTGTGGATACAAGCGGTTCCATTCCCAATTCATCAGAAAGGGTTTTTTGCAGGCCCTGATATTGGTGTACCAGGCCGGCTTGATCACCTAAGGAGGCATATGCTCTCATGGTCTGGCAGTGCAACTCCTCAGACAGGTTGTCCACCCGGAGAGCTCGCTGGAGCAGCTCCAGCGCATTAGTATAACGTTCGTGGGTGAAGTGGAATTCAGCCAGGCTCCGCAGGGCAGAAATATACATCTGAGTCAGACGCCGGCGCTCAGGGAACAACCAGTCATAGTAGAGGTTATCAAGGTACTCGCCGTGGTAAAGCGAGATGGCCTGTTCATACCAGTGGGCAGCCAATTCCCCTGAAACCGCTACGTTCGCTTTGGCCAAGGCGGTTTCGAATTCGTCCACATCCACACTGAATGCGGCAGTATCCAGCCAATATTCGCCAACCTCGATCAAGATGAACAGTGACTTGGATTGCTCTTTCCGAAGAGCCCTGCGCAGGCGTGAGAGGGCGGTGTGAAAGGCGGTTATACCGCGCCCAGGCTTGTCGGCCCAGATCGCGTCGAAGGCACGTTCGGCGGGGATGCGCTCACCGCGAAAAGTGATGAAATAAGCCAGCAGGTCACGCGCCTTGGTGGAGACCCACCGCTCCTGTGAGATCTCATCTCCTCCAATCAGGACTCGGAATGGCCCCAGGCAGTGGACTACGATGGCTGTGTTCTCCATCACGCTGGAGAAAGTGGAGCTGGCACTCGGCAGGCTCTCGAGCACGCGCTGCAGGAAGTGGCTTTGTTCTCCAGCCTGTTGCAAGCTCTGGCAGACGACCCGACTGCGCTCGCCCTGGTCAAGGAACAGTTGCACCGCCTGAGTTGCCTCGATCAATCTGAGAGCCTTTCGTGCTAAGTTCAGACCGCTCGGCTGGCGGTTCGTCACAAGGTGGATGTAAGCCAGACCAAAATAGACCATCGCCAGTGGGATACGGAACTGTCGTCGTTCACCAACTTCCACCAGCGCGCCGTACAGGTCTTCGGCCTTGGACAACAGGCCTTGTTCCAGGGCAACATCGGCTAGAACGCTCCTGCACACGTATGCCTCGTAAGTGTCCGGATTGCCAGTGTAAGCCCAGAGTGCACTCTCTGCCAGCTGGCGGGCTTCATCTACACGGCCCTGGCCATAAAGGTTATAGGCAAGGTAACCCGCGGTCATTAACCGCTCATAGGATGCCAGTCCCAGAGTCTGGGACAGATCCATCGCCTGCNGTAAACAGCTCTCGGCTCGGGCAGTTTCACCACGCCGGGTAAGCACGTTTCCAAGAGCTGAATAGGCACTTGGAAGAAGTTCGCGCAGGTGAAGGGTCTGGGCGATCTCCAACCCGCGCTCAGCGTAATGAAGGGCAGTATCGAGATCATGCCAGTAAAGATGGGGGCTGACCAGTGAGATATAGGCCTGGGTGGCGATTGGAGACAGCTCCTCGGGNGTCAGTTGTAATGCCTGGGTGCAGTAACGGACAGTAGCCTGGGGATCCCCATGCCACCANCAGATCTGTCCAAGAGACTGAAGGAAGTTGGCGNGCGCCAGGGGGGAAAGGCGATCATCTACCAGTTGTGCTTCTTCCACCGCCTGCTCGGCGAGCGACCGGCCTTGGTCCATTCCGGTCAGGAAACCGGTGCTCTTTGCCAGGGCCATCAGGGCATCGGTGCGCGCCGCATGGTCGTTTGGCGGTGCAAAATTCAGCGCTTCTGAAGCCAGGGATTCCGCCTGACGGTAGTTGCCCTGGGCCCGGTTGATCTCCGCCAGCTGGGTCAAAGCCCGGCTGATCCCATTTCGATCCCCGCTTGCTGTAAAAGCATTGCGGGCGTCTTCATAGTCGTTGGTTGCTAGACCGGCCTCACCCAGGCGACGGCGGGCATTGCCGCGCTGTAATAATAGCTCTGAATGGCTGCGTAGCACTTCGTCAGGTAGAGAGGCCAGGTAGCGGCGGAGCACCTCCACACGGCCCCGTTCGACGTAATCCGGGGCAAAGGTCTGGATAACCCGAGCGGCTGCCTCCCATTCTTTTGCCTCCACGTAGTGTGTAAAAGCGGCTTCCTGTTCGCCGGACTGTTCGTAATGTTTCCCAGCTGCCATATGTAGCAACCCGATCCGCTCCGGCTTCTCACGTTGCAACCTGGAGAGCAGGAACTCTCGGAAAAGATAGTGATAGCGGTACCAATGACATTGGGTATCCAGGCTGGTGAGGAAAAGGTTCTCTTGCTCAAGTTGATTCAACATGGTCTGGGCTTGCCGGATACCCGGCAGGGCATTACAGGAAACGGCATCCATTTGGGTCAAGATGGCTGTGTGGGTAAGGAAAGTCTGTCTTTCCTTACCCTGCCGCCGGAAGACCTCCTCTGCAAGGTAATCGAAAATAAACCGGTGAGAACCGCTCAAGCCGGCAATAAAGCGGTCGGCGCTCTGAGGGTCCTGACCCTGCAGGGAAGAACGTACGATCTGCAGGGCAGCAGCCCAACCCTCGGTCTTCTCCACCAGCAGACTCAAACTCTGCTCGGAAAGTCCTGGGACGGACACGTTGATCATCGAGGAGATCTCATCCTCGCTAAACCGCAGATCGGTAGCGCGCAGTTCGGCCAGCATGCCGCGTGCTCTCAGGCGGGCCAGGGCAGAGGTGGGTCTGCCCGGGTGGAAAGGATGATATGCAGCGTAGCCGGGCCGTTCTCCAGCAGCATGTCCACCAGCTGGTGTACGACCGGGCTGGCAATGAAATGGTAGTCTTCGAGCACCAGGAGCCAGGGGTTGAGCAGGGTTTCGGTCAACTCATTGATCAGGACCGTCAGGATCTGGTGCGGAGAGATACTGGCGTGGGCGTCCTCCAACAATGTTTGGGCCGCATGCCCGATGTTCATTTCGCCCTCATCCTGCATGCGGTGAACCGCTTCGATGAGATAAGCCAGGAAGACGCTAGGATCGCTGTCCGTCGCATCCAACTGGATCCAGGCTGCGGGTAATGGAGAGGCCGAGAGGAAATCTGCCAACAGGGTGGTCTTGCCATAGCCCGGAGGTGCGGAGAGCAGGATTAAACGCTTGTCTAATTGACTTTCGACCCATTCGGTGAGATGAGGGCGAAGCAGGCGGTCTGTGGCAGGTTGAGGAACAAGAAACTTGGTACGCAACAAAGCGGAGGACTTCATATGGATAAATTATAGCTGTAACCAGGGCTATATTTGCAAAGGATTTGTAAACCAATTATGCTACTATATGTCCGAAACCCATCCGTTCATCCTATTAAAGGAGAGAGAATCGATGAACAAGAAATACCTTCTATTCACCCTTTTGATTGTGGCAGTCCTCATGCTGAGCGCCTGCGGCACGGCAGCCACCCCAACCCCAGCAGCAACACTACCGCCGGTGGCGACACAACCGCCTGTCCCGACGGTACCCCCGACGCCGGTCCCGCCCAAGGTGTTGAATATTGCCAACACTGCCACCATCACCACCTGGGACCCGATTGCCTCCTTTTCTACCGAGGCGGCCTACATGGGCAATATGTACGAACAACTCCTGCGCCTTAATCCGCCAGGTTCGGCACAGAAATACACTCCCTTACTGGCCACCAGTTGGGATGCCAGCACTGACGGGCTGACCTGGACCTTCCACCTGCGCCCGAACGTCAAGTTCCATGACGGCGAAGCGCTGACTGCGGATGCAGTCAAGCAGTCGATCGATGCCGCCAAGGATCATGGCGCCGCCTCGTTCATCTGGGCACCGCTCGATAAGGTCGAAGTGGTGGACTCTCTGACCGTCAAGTTCACTCTAACCTATGCCGCTCCGCTTGACCTGATTGCAGCCTCCCTCTATGATGCCTGGATCGTCAGCCCGAAGGCTTTGGCGGCTTTCGCGGTGGATAAGACCTACTGGGATGCTGGCGTCGAAGCTGGCACCGGACCCTATATGCTCGAGTCGTACACCCCTGACAAAGAACTTGTCTTTACCAAGAACCCAGATTACTGGGGCGGCTGGCAACCCGGCCAGTTTGACAAGGTGGTGGTGGAGATCGTCGCCGATGCGGTCACCCAGCAGCAGATGCTGGAAGGCGGCCAGGTTGACCTGGTCACCCGCATGCCGATGGAGAACTACGCTTCTTTCAAGACCAANACNAACTACACCTACACCGAGGAGCAGACCCTCGATAACTATGTTGGCTTCTTCAACACCCTGCGCCCNCCGCTGGACAACCCCCTTGTCCGCCAGGCCCTCTCCTATGCCATCCCCTATCAGGATATTATCACCGCGGGAGCCAATGGGCTGGCTTCCCAGGCACGNGGCCCTGTCCCGCAGGGCGTCTGGCCCTGGTCTGACCAGGTCAACCAGTACACNTATGATCTCACNAAAGCTAAGGATCTCCTGACGCAGGCCGGTCATCCGGGCGGTGGATTCACCCTCANCCTGACCTATGCCTCCGAGAACGATATCGAAGCAGCCTTTGCCCCNTTGATTAAGGATTCCTTCGCCCAGATCGGTGTGACCGTGAATATTCAATCCATCCTCTTCAGCCAGCAGTGGGATGCAGCCAAGTCTGACCCTGCCAAGGCCCAAGATATCTTCCTGCTGCTCTATTGGCCGACCTATAGCGATGCNGGCTCGGATAACATGTGGTCGATGTTCTATGGGACCAAAGACTCCCCCCACTTGAATGTGACCGGATTCAACCTGTCCTACTGGTTTGACAATCAATACAATTCCTTGCTTGACACGGCCATCAATGATACAGTTACCGACGCGGTCACCTCGCAGTCTGATTACAACCAGGCTGCCAACCGGCTGGTCGACCAGGCACCCGGGATCTTCTTCATGGACGTCAAGGTTCCATATGTAATCCCGACCTATATCAAGGGCTTCAAGTACAACATCAACTACCCGTTCACCCAGTATTTCTTTTATCAATTGAGCACGACCAAGTAAGCCTGCAATAGCAAACCAACTCCAGCCGGGAACACATTCCCGCTCCCGGCTGGATTCAAATATGTCCCACAATTCGACCCATTATCCCTTGGCAGGCTTTGATCCATGTTGCATAAACTCGAATTCATCCTGCGCCGCTTGCTGACATCCCTTCTCGTCCTGATCGGTGTTTCGATAATCACCTTCCTGCTGGCTCGGGTGGTACCGACTGATCCAGCGGAGCTCTACATTGGCCCGAAGGCTCGGGCGGATCAAATTGCCCTCGTTAGGGAGCAATTGGGCCTGAACAAGCCACTGCCCATCCAATATCTCATCTACATGCGTGACCTGCTGCACGGCAATCTGGGCATCTCGATCGGCACCAAGCGGCCGGTCCTCCAGGAGATCAAGGATCGCGCCCCAGCAACGATCGAACTACTTTTCACCGGCATGCTGCTGGCGGTCCTGATCGGCATACCGCTGGGTGTGTTGAGCGCCCGCTGGCAAGGGAAACCCCTTGATATAGTCGTGCGTTCTGTCTCCATCGTTGGCGTTTCCATGCCCGCTTTTTATCTCGGGCTGATGTTCCAGATCTTGTTTTTCCGCAACCTGCACTGGCTTCCCTTGACGGGAGATGTGAGCTCTGACCTGCGTTTTACCAACCCGCTCCAGATGGTTACTCATTTCGTCCTGCTCGATGCCCTTCTGACCCACAATTGGGTTGCCCTNAAGGATGCCGCTTGGCACTTGGTTCTGCCCGCTATTACTCTGGCTGCCTATCCGATCGGCTTGATCGCGCGTATGACACGCGCAGCCATGCTGGAAGTATTGGAACAGGATTATATTCGCACTGCGCGCGCTTACGGAATAAAGGATGTCATCATCACCTATCTGTATGCGTTAAAGAATGCTATCAGTCCGACCCTTACCGTGNTTGGTTTGACCATAGCCCTCTCCCTGACCGGAGCGTTCTTTGTGGAGGCCATCTTCAACTGGCCGGGCCTGGGTGAGTTCACTGTGCGGGCGCTTCTGAACATAGATTATCCCGCCATCATGGGCATAACGCTCTTTGGTGCCACAGCTTATGTAATCATCAACTTGGTGGTAGATGTCCTCCAGGCTTGGATAGACCCACGCATCAGTCTGAAATAAAAAATGGCTGCTATTCCTGTCCTCGCCGTTGAACCTGAAGT
>Ga0031655_10001534_pt1 | contig 13719 bp, 13 predicted proteins | sample FrelakmetHBP12HB_FD_55187 | JGI IMG/M metagenome (GOLD analysis project Ga0031655, IMG submission 55187) | Freshwater lake sediment microbial communities from the University of Notre Dame, USA, for methane emissions studies -HBP12 HB | ecosystem: Environmental > Aquatic > Freshwater > Lake >... | reverse complement strand
TGTTCGCCCCGAGGTCTGGAGAAGAGACGAGGAACGAGTTTAGGGGAGCAGCGGAGAAGACTCTGGAAGAGGCCAGCCATTTCTATTCAGAAGCTCGAGCCAAAGCCGATGCTGTTCTTGAAGACGCGAGGCGCAAGGCGGATGAATTGAGGGGAGAAGCTGAACGTCAGCTCCAGGAAGCCCGCCAGAGGGTCGGCACGATAGTGGGGGGAATCGGGAAGAGACCGGAGAAGGGTCCTGCAGATTCTATCTCCATCGAATCTACGGAAGAGATTATGGGTGGGATGGCATAGGCCAAGAATTGACCTTGAAACAGGGCGACTGCTGTGGCCTGGGGAAAACGGGGAGGTCGGCCATTATCCCAGGCTGCAAATATCGAAAGAGAAAGAGGAGGCGACAATGAATAAGCATGTTCTTCTTATGGTAAGCTTGATTGTACTTTTCTTTTCCGTCAGCGCAAATGCAAAGGTCGTCACACAAACGGTTGAATACAAACACGGTGAGGTCGCTCTGGAAGGCTATATGGCCTACGACGATGCTGTGAAGGGGAATCGTCCCGGGGTGATCGTCGTCCACGAATGGTGGGGACTCAACTCTTACATCAAAAGGCGAGCGGAGCAATTGGCAGGACTTGGCTACGTGGCATTCGCCATTGACATGTATGGCAAGGGGGTCCGACCCAAGGATGCGAAGGAGGCAGGGGCGCTCGCAAATATTTACATGAGCGACCGCAAGCTCATGCGGGGTCGTGCCGAGGCAGCGCTCGATCTCTTCAGAAAGAATCCCCGGGTCGATGAGAAATTGATTGCTGCCATCGGGTACTGTTTCGGCGGCACCGTGGTTCTGGAGATGGCGAGGGGGGGAGTGGATCTCGCGGGAGTGGTGAGCTTCCACGGTGTCCTTGATACTCCGAACGTGGCGGACGCAAAAAATATCAAAGGGAAAATCCTGACCCTTCACGGAGCTGACGATCCTTTTGTAACGAGAGAACAGGTGACAGCCTTCTGGGACGAGATGCGCAAGGCAGGCGTAGACTGGCAGATGGTCATTTACGGTGGGGCAGTCCACAGCTTTACCAACCCCGATTCCGGAAATGATCCCTCCAAAGGCGTTGCCTACAATGAAAAGGCGGACACTCGTTCCTGGTCAGCGATGAGCGCTCTTTTCGAAGAGATCTTCGAGGAATAAGAACCGCCTTAAAAGCGAATCTCGGTTAGGGCAAAGGTCAGGAAGCCGGCCTGGTCCGTAGGGAACGGTTTCAAACCGTTCCCTACAGGGTGATGGCAAAAGATTGGAAGCTCCCCGACCTTACCTCTTACTAAGGAGTCCATAATAGAGGAGACATATTCTTCCAAGATCTCCGCTAACCCAAAGGTATTCACATAAGCCGTTCGTGCTGGTCATCGGAGCTGATATTACAGGAATTCCGGCATTCGAGTAGGGGAGGGTTTAAAACCCGTCCCTACGGTCATTATTTTCCAGCTCGGTCACTCAATTTGTGCTATAATGAGTGACATTGAGAAACAAAGGCCCCATGCCCGGAGGGCGCCCACGCCTGCGTGTTTAAACGTGCCTCCATCGCCGAAGCGGGGCAGAGACTCCGGCGTGCAGCACGAACCATGAGAATTCAATTTCTGGTTCATTTGGAGACTGGACCTTATTCATTAATCGGTGTAATCGTTTTTTGAATCTGCGTAATCATTTTCTAAGGAGGAGGGCAAATGGATAAAAGACGGATCGTGTTGATTCTTTTTGTTGCATTCGCAGTGACTCTTTTTTCTTCGTTTGCTTCAGCCGAGGACCAGAAAGCATCGGGAAATGAGGGGCTTAAGATTGTCGACGTCGTTGTTGTGAAGCCCATCAGCGCCGGGGTCAGTTTTCTTTCGACCGTCGTTTATATCGGCACTTTTCCTTTTACCTTCCTGGCGGGACAGTCCGAGCGAGCGGAAGAAGTCCTGGTTCAAGCCCCGTGGAGATTTACCCATGCCAGGGCCTTGGGCGAGATAAAACGCTATAGGGATGAGGTTCCTGAGATCGGCCCTCCGTCCCTTTCAAAACCCTCCACTTATTAGGCCTCTAAGTTCACTGCGTATGGCTTTTTGTTGAGAATTGCCCCAACGGCGCTGAGGCTTTTTGGTCTGTCGGCATCTCTCCGACAGACCAAAAAATGATCTTCCTCTTTGCGTTCTCTGCGTCTCTACGGTGAAAGTAAGGTATTTTTGCAGCCTAAGGCAGATCTTCCGAAAGAATACCTTTCTTAACATAGACGGGGCGGGCGATCTTCCTCAAATAGGGGAGCTTCCTTGCGAACAGGATCGCACCCAGAATACAGATCATTCCGCCGATCAAGATGGTGTTGGGTGCTCCAATGTTACTGGCCAAGGTACCTGCTAAAATGCTCCCGAAAGGGACCATCCCTATGAATGCCATGGCGTAGAGGCTCATCACCCGGCCTCGTTTGTCTTCTTCCACAATTGTCTGAAGGATGGTGTTACTCGATGCCATTTGTACCATCATCCCGAATCCCGTGAAGAGCATAAAGAAGAGAGAAAGCAGGAATACTCGCGAAATAGAAAATCCGATGAGGCCGATGCCGAAGACAGTTGAAGCAATCACAATGATCCGGCCCAGTCCCAAAACGCTTTTTCTGGACGCCAGATAGAGCGTTCCCGTGAGGGCTCCCACGCCGGTTGCACCGAGAAGAAAGCCGAACGCTTCAGGACCGCGATGGAAAATCTTCTGGACGAAGACCGGCATGAGCACCGTATAGGGCACCCCCATTAAGCTTATCAGGGCAAGGAGGAGCAACACCGAGCGGATCGGAGGAAACCCGAAAGCATAGGAGAATCCTTCCTTTAAGCCCTCTATGACGTGAGAATTCGGGGCTTCCTTTTCCCGGGGCCGGATCTTCATGGCCAGCAGGGCCGCGATGACAGCGATAAAGCTTATCCCGTTAAGAAGAAAACACAACCCTTCACCGAGGGCTGCGATGAGGATCCCCGCAATGGAAGGTCCCATCAGACGGGCGCCGTTCACAATGGAGGAGTTGAGTGCAATGGCGTTTCCCAGGTCCTCCCTTTTTTCAACCATATCGGGTACGAACGACTGTCGTGTCGGGATGTCGACCGCGTTGACAAGCCCTAAAAACAAGCTCAGGATGACGATGTGCCAGACAGCAACCCTGTTTGTGAGAACGAGCAGCGCGAGGATCATTGCTTGAACCATCGATAACACCTGAGTGACGATGATCATGCGATGGCGGTTCCATCGGTCAGCCAGCACTCCGGCGAAGGGTGCCAGAAGAAACGTGGGAAGCCTGCTTGTAAATCCGACAAGGCCCAATAGCATGGCTGAGCCCGTCAACCGGTATACGAGCCAGTTGAGGGCGATCTGCTGCATCCATGTCCCGATGAGCGAAATGCTCTGGCCCCCGAAGAAGAGCCGGTAATTTCTGTTTCTCAACGCACGAAAAACAAACCGGAATGCATTTGCCATGGTCAGCTACCGCAGAACGGATAGGCTTATATTATTTATAACCCGAATTTGTTACCGGTGGAACAGGTCGACGGGAACGGTCTTTGGAAGGATCCATTTAAAAAGGGATTCCACGGCTGCGAAACCCCTCGGTGATTTTATGGAGCGGGCAACGGGATTTGAACCCGCGACCCTCGGCTTGGGAATACGAAAACGGCAATTTTTCTAACCCCTTGGAATTGGTCTGGTTTCCCGTAACTGCTTAATAATTAACCTCAAAATACGCTTCCATCTATTCCAGTCTATTCCATCTATTCCGGTCATTTTGAGTCGGTTCTGTCACAAATCTGTCACAGCGACCATCCGGGTCACGGACCGTGGCTCACCCCCTGACACGTTTCCCCCTGCCTCGCACCAAATTTCTCTCGTTTGGAACCAGCAGCCGGTTCCAGCAATAGAGGTAATGGAGTGTCTCGATATGACATGACCGGACACGATGCCATGACATGAAGGGAGTACAATAATGGAAACCACGAATTCACCTAACGAGAAACGGAAAAGGAGGAACGGAAATGGAAAAGGAATCAGAAATCAAAGAGATCAAATCAGACTGCGTGGGACATGAAGAAGGGAAGGTAATTAGCATGGAAAAGATGAAGACAAAGGAAATCATCGTTAAAGAACCTTTTAAATCCCTGTTTCCAATTGATCCTGATACTCTGGAAAATATCAGAGACCATATGAGGCTTCACGGCTTTGACCCATCACAGCCGTTAATTCTTTGGAATGGGGTTATTGTGGACGGGCATACGAGACTCGAAGCGGCTTTATTGGAGGGCATTGAGGAAGTTCCCGTTTGCAAGAAGGAATTTGCGAACGAAGACGAGGCCATCGAATATGCTATCCACAATCAGACAGACAGACGGAATTTGAAGGACGGAGATATTCTCGGCCTGGTTGAGAAGTTGGACAGAAGGTATAGAATCGGAAGGCCCAAAATTACATCAACTGAGGTATTTTGGAAAGGTCCTGAGGCGTTTGAAAAACTTCGGCGAGCTCGGATGAAAGAATTCCTTGCCTCCGCAAGAGATGCATGCCAAAAAAAATCCACCGGAAGGACCTCCACTGGAAGAACCTCCACAAGAACAGCCGAAGTGATCGGGATATGCATCTCCAAGGTGGAGAGAGCCAGAACCATCCTCGACCGAGCATCCCTTTCCCCAACCAATGAAAAATTCAAACAGGGGGTCCTAAAGGGTGAACTGACCATCCATAAAGCCTACACCCAGGTGATGAAAAAATCCAATTCACCCGCATTGGAATTCGGGAAGGCATCTGAGTCAGGGAAATTTTTTCTTCAGTCAGGAATTTATTTAACCCTTAAAGGACATGATAATGATTGGTCAGAACGATTTCTCCGTGGAATCGATTGGATGATCATGGGTCCAGGGCAAGCTCCTGATATTGAGAATTTTCCGGACAATTCGCGCCTCTATTTCCCAATATGGAAGGGTGCCTCGGCTAAAGATGGTGCTACCAAGGAAACGACGCCCGAGGAATGGAATAAATTCTTGGAGCCTCTCAAAATGATGCAGAGGGGGAAAAGCCCTTCGGCTGAGACGGAGGTATGTGCGCGTGGGAAGGAAAATCAACAAGGGGAGGCGTCCCCCCCAAATACCCCAAGTGAAGTAATTGATTTGCGGGGTGGCCAGTCCGTAATAAGAATTTCAAAAAACGAATCAATCCTCGGGTCAGATCCAGAAGCTCCATCCATGGAGTATGTAGACAAGCCAAGGATTTCACAAAGCAATTTTTCGAAACGAGTGAAAGGAACGCTGTTCTCATAGGAACCTCCCATGAGGGAGCGGGCAAATGGCGCAACATTCTTAAGGACGGCGGGACGGCGGTCCCCAAATAAAGGAATGCGTGTTGAACGGTGGTGGTTAGCCACCTCAGCGATGAAGACACACAAAACATTCCTGTTCCTGGGAAAAGCGATGAACCTCATCACTTTCCTTATATAACTATAGTGACGGGCTAAATCACCACAAAACTTCGAAAGGAGGTGGTTAAAATGGAGAAAGATTTCCTGACGGCAAGAGATTTGGCGGCACTATTCAGCGTAACCCCCGGGACAATAGGAAGCTGGAGACGCCGGGGCATCCTCCCGTATTTGAGGATCGGGAAGACAGTAAGGTTCTTGCGGTCGGACATATCGGAGTGCCTGAAGAGGTCCAAAAGAGATGAGATTCAATCTTTATGAAAGCGACAATAAAATGAGGGTCGAACATTCATAGATGGCAACGCCTGCCAGCCCTTTCCTCGCAGGCCGAGTGGACCTCGTAAAATCGCACCTCCGGGTGGGTAAGCAACGATGATATGAAAAGGAGACATAAGATGAAAATGTCAAAATCAAAGTTTAGAAAGGGAAAGTTCATATGTCTACACCAGAGGTTAAAAGAGTAAAAGGGATTTACGACGTATTTCTCGCCTCGTATCTCCGAACCCACAACTTCAAGATAGTTACCACCCGGAAGACCAACCCTTACCATCTTGAAATCTGCTTCGAATTAACTCCCGAGTTGGAACAGGCTATTACCGATTACTTCGCCAAGACTGACAAGACGCACGCACTGAGTTTTGCCGAGCATTACCGCTCCCTTCGGGCCATGATCCAGGCCCTCAAGTTCGGGAATTCGGAAGGAGGGGAACGGTGATGAAAATCAAAAATTATCTCAAGACCGTTGACTTCCTGAAGCACCTCTTTAGGCATTGCGGGAGTGAGAACATGGTCAATTATAGATTTCTTCCCCACCGTGAACCGGACCCAGCAAATGAATTCCGATTCCTTCCAAAGATTGATTCTGCACCAGGGCTGCTCAATCGGCACAACAGCCAAAATATGTATTTTGGGGTTGCCCTAAGAGGCAGGTTTGATGGATCGAAGGATGGCATTTCACTTATCCCGGCGGTATGGTTGGACCACGATAATGTGACCCCAGAGGTGGAGGAAGCGATAAGAGGTTTTTCTCTCCCACCCTCAATAGTAATCCAAAGTAGTGGTCCCATGAAGCGTCATTTCTATTGGGTCCTTAACATTCCGTTGGGCAAGGAACATATCCCAAAGGTGGAAAGTATCAACAGGAGGTTAGCCAGTTACTTTAACGGTGATCCTCAGGCATGTGATGCCAGCCGCATAATGAGATTACCCAATACCCTAAATGTGAAGTATGACCCGCCCATTCTCTCCGAAGTCTTGGAGATGAATGATAAGGAATATAACATCTCCGATTTTGAATCTGCGTTGCCTCCCATCCCGAAAAATGACACACCATCTTCAACACCCCAATCCGATTGGAAAGACCATGTTCTTCCTGGTGTGGAAGAAGGGGAGAGAAATTCAGCAGCCACCAAATTAGCGGGTAGGCTCATTTCCAAAGGGTTATCAAGACAGGAAGTCCTCGATGCCCTCACCGGATGGAATCAGCGGAATACCCCTCCACTGGAAATTGAGAAACTGGAGACCGTTGTGGAGAGTGTTTTCAGGACCCATGAAAGAAACCATCCCGGTGAACTGACGCAGGACAAGGGGAAAGTCACTGGGAAAGATGGGAAATCCTCAAAGTTCACCCTGAAGAGAATCACCTTTCAAGAAATCCTTGAATACCCGGAAACTCGCTACATGATTGATAAGATTCTGGTGAAAGGGTGGGTTCATATTCTTGGTGGTTATTCCGGAGTCGGAAAGTCAATCGTTGCATTGTCCATCATTAAATCAGTCATGGACGGGAGCCCGTTATGGAAAAAGTATCCCGTCAACGAAACGGGACCGGTAATGCTAATAGATGAAGAAACCCCCGCCTCACTTTTGAGAGACCGAATGACGAGCATCCGATTCAAATTGGGTGACCCAATCTACATCTATCATTTTCAAAATATTAAGATGGATATTCCTTTGTACCTCAATGCTTTGACTGAAGAGATACACGAGATCAAACCCAAATTGGTAGTGATAGACAGCCTGATCCGTGTTCACAACAGGAAGGAACAGGATGCCAGCGAAATGGCTCGGGTGATGGACTCCATAAGAAAGATTGCCAATCTTGGCCCGGCAATCCTGCCTATTCATCACCATAAAAAGGGTGAAGGACCTTTATCCCAAATGCTGAGGGGTTCATCTGACATCGTTGGGGGAATTGATATTGAATACTCCTTAACCAGAAAGTCGAAGAATGATCCCATCGTTTTCCAGAGTGTCAAGACACGGGTCGAGGAATTCAAACCCATTAACCTGAAAATGGTCATTGACCATGATGAGGTTACGGACCGAGATAAGGTCACTGGTGTTGTCTACCAAGGTAGGATGGGAGATGAGATTCTTGACGTGGTGAAAGAGATCTTGAGTGAGAAGGATGGGCTGGACGTTAAGGAGATCACGAAAGCTGCTCACGAAAAAGGATACGATGAATCCGAATCAACCATAAGAAGGATTCTATCTGATCACGATGGGAAGGAATTCCGTAGCGAAGAGGTGAAAGTGGGGAAGGTGAAAAAGAATATCTATCGTCTCTCCCAGGGATGAGATTAACGGTTTTCAGTTTTCACCTTATAGGGAATATATTTGAAAAGCGTTGGTCCAAAGAAGAGGATCAACGCTTTTCATCATTCCTTTAAAATAATATTGATGAAAAGCGTAAAATCAAATAAATATAACCACTTGGTGACGGTTTTCAAAATACTTTTCTATAGGGATGAAAACTGAAAAGCGTCGAATAAAAGGTAGAAATTGACGCTTTTCACCGGAAATGGAATATGATGGATAAAAACCTTCCTCTCCTTCCTGTGGAACGCTTGACTTAACTCCGGCCACTCAGGGGAACTTGTCATCCCACCGTCCTCGACAGGATGAGGTCTCTGAAGCACCAAGGACAGATCCTACCCCTCCCCACGTTTCCTAAAAAATCCATTGACTTTGCCCCCTCGATTCCATAGGATAGGGGCAGGTCTGGGCCATCCCCGAAGCACTTGACCCCGGAGGACGGACGCTTCTCCTTTCCGACATTGCTCTCTTTGCTCGTTTGGTAAGAGACAGATGCCTTGACGAGAGCGTAAAAATAGAATCGAGGGACAAGATCGCAGAAAGGATAACATTGCTTCACGAAGTCATTGACCTGGGACTCGAAAGCCTGATTAGGCAATCGGAGGGACTATGAGCTGAACTAACCAAGGAGATATGAAGTGAAATGTAAATATATTTTTCCTATCAAGGGTGATGTCAAATTCCCCCATACCGTAAGATTCGAAAAGGGAAATCAAACCTTTGAATTTAGGTCCCACAAAGGATTCATAACAGATTTATTCGTGACGATTTCAAATTTTCCTGACAGTGCTCTCCCCAGCATTACCCAGTTGAAGGATGGGAAGATAAAAGCTTCTATATTAATACCCCCAGATCCTTTTTGGGAGGATCTCGTCTCAGACGTTAGAACCATGGAAGGGGCTTTATGCATTTGGGGAGTCAGGGAAATCAATGTAGACAACAGCACTGTTGAATGGATACCAGAGACTGACCTCGAAAAGGAAACCCTCCAAATGTTTTCGTTTTCTACATCAAGAAGCGCACAGTCGCCTGACAGGATACCGCAGGCTCACATGGATTTGATAATCCGCTCGGTCCTCGCTGTGCCAGATCTTCGAGATTTAGAGATACCTATGAATTTTTACCGCCGTGGCCGTTTGGACGCATTGGAGGATAGATTCATTGACGCTATTTATGACTTGTACTTTGTTCTTGAAACGCTCTACGGTAATGGGAAATTCAAAAAGGCGCAAATCCACTCTGAGTTTTGCTCTTCATCAGAGATGATGAGTGGACTTGATCATATTAGAAAGGACATTGATCCCCGCATTCAATCACATCCTGATCTACTCGCAGAGTTTACCCAGAATTTCTTGAAGAAGACGAATGAGCAAATAGTAGAGCATTTGATAGATGTGCGGGGCTTTTTACATCACCACACCTTGAGTAGAAAGGGCATTTGGCATCCTGCAATGCAGAGAAAGTATGAGGTAGATGCTGTTGTCCTGCTATCCTTGTGCCATCATATTTTATCGACGAAGGTAATCGGAGTACTCTTTAAAGAGAACAGGATGAAGGAGTTCGCTGGTACGCTTGTACTTGCAGACGATGGTCGTAGAATAAATTGGACAGGCTATGAGCGCTTCTAAATGCTACAACGACGATTCGTGAACTCATGTAAAGGCGGTATTCCTCTCAGCAGTCGAGATATTAGTGAAGCGAAGAAATGGCTTGGGTTGATTAGTTTATCGGCGACGATCTGACCCCTCCCTGCTTTTGGGATTGGTCGAGTCATCCAGGATTCCCGCTTGAGAGCGCGAAAACCTGGTTAAAGCAACTTTTAGGTTGGGTTTCGCCCGCCTGCATCCTCTTTATTCCGAGTCCTTGCATGTAGCCCCCGATAAACCATTTTAACCGGTTGATATCATAAGGGTATTTATTCAACAATGCGGCCTAAAAAACGCTATTTTTCACTTGACAATTACTGCACAGTAGTATATTATAAGAGCGTATGTTAATGCTTCATATGCCTTGAAAGTTTATAGACGTTTTATGAGGGAATTGCGGGTCGTTAAACCGAAAAAACGCAGAACCATTGCGAAGGGTCAGGGGACAGAAGGAGCCGAAAGGCTCTTTTCTTGTTTTTAGGGAATGGGAATCGAGATGAAGGGAGGTGTCGTGGTTAAGAAGGAGGTAAAAAAATGGGTGAGGACGACCAAAAACGGAAAGGAGGAAAATGTATGAAGAAAAACGAGAAGAAGGACCAGAAAACAGAGAAGATGACGAAGACGGTGAAGAAGGTGGAGAAAGCGGAGACAGTGAAGAAAGCGAAGACTTGGGATCGGTCGGCGGCGGCTAAGAAAGCCTGGATTACGATTCGGGCGAAAAAAGCGGCAGGAACGGCGGAGGTAAAAGATGGTAGTAAAGATAATGTTTAGCGATTTGGTCGATGAGAAGAAGGAGGAGGTCCTAAAGGAGTTCGGGATAGAAAGGCCGGAGGAGATGAATATGGACCTCCTCCCTTTGGCGATAATTGAAAAAGATACGGAAACCGAAAAATAGCTTATCCGAATATAAGGGAAGGAAATACCAGTGGTTAAACCTCAATTAAACAGTAAATAAACGGAGGAAAATGAGATGAAAGTAGCGCTATATTCCAGGGTTTCCACCCAGGACCAATCAGTAGAAATGCAGGTTGCGGATCTTCGGCGATATTGTGAACAACGAGGTTTTGAGATTTACCGAGAATACAGCGACCAAGGGATCTCAGGAACCAAAGACCGAAGACCTTCCCTGGATGAATTAATGCAGGACGCTCGAAAGCGAAAGTTCGATGCCGTCATATGTTGGAGATTCGATAGATTTGCCCGAAGCACTAAACACCTGATTACGGCCCTCGAAGAGTTCAGACATTTGGGCGTTGAATTTGTTTCCTTCCAAGAGGGCATCGATACCGCTTCGCCATTGGGAAAAGCGGTTTTCGTTATCATTGCTGCCATAGGCGAACTCGAACGAAATATCCTGATGGAGAGGGTCAGGGCAGGTTTAAAACGAGCGAAGGAAGCCGGCATAATCCTGGGCAGGCCCAAAAGGCTGGACCTGAACGTGGAGGAGATCCAGGAAATGAGAGGAAAAGGATTGTCCCTGCGGCAGATCGGAAAGGTGATAAGGGCTTCTCCGGCCAGTGTTTTTAAAACCCTGCGAAATTCGGGGGTAGAAAACCCCGTAAAACAGGCCATTTAGAGGACGGAAATCGATGTTTATTATAGTAATATATAATAAACAGGTATATGAATTATGCATACGTGTTAATCATCAACAAAACGGTCAAAGAAACAGCCGGGTAGGGAGGCACTATGGATATCGAAGAAACGGGAGAAGGGGTTGAAGCGGTGCAGTTAAAAGCGTTAACGACAACGTATCTGAAGGCCCTCGAAGAATTAAAGCATGTCCAACCCGGAGTAAGAAAGAGCGAACTCAAGAAATCTATCGATGACCTGAGAGAGAAGGTCGCCTGGAGTTTTCTCGACTTCGGAAAGTATGAAGAAGGCTTAGCCCTTTATAGATTAATCCCGTGGCGCACTCATGCGAAGGATAAATACATCGGCATGTCCCGAGCTTTGACGGAGATGAGGCGCTACGATGAAGCCCGGAGGCTTCTGGAAAAGGCATTAAACAAGTATCCGGAGTCTGCTATGCTCTGGGCCGGAATGGGCACATTCTACGATCATACGGGAGATGCCGTTGAAGCGTTGAAATGTTACGAGACTGCGCTCAGGTTTGCCCCGGATAATCCAGTTATGCTTTTCAATGAAGCCCATGTTTTGATGCAATTGGGGTCTCATCAAGACGCACTCGAAATCATGCAAGATCTTGTCGAGAAATACCCCGAAGACCCAAGGTATCTTTCAGGGCGGGGATATTGTGCGTTAGAGACAGGGTATATGGAGGATGCACTTCGGTCTTATCAGAAAGCCATGGAGATCTGGAAGCGTAACCCAACGGTGTATCCGGGTCTCTGTATTTTCAGTGGACTCTGCTGTGCGTATCTGGGATTCCGGATGCAGAAAGAAGCCGTCGAAGTTGCGGTCGAAGGGCTCAGAATCTTCCCGGATCAAGATTCGATCCTGTATTACAACGCAGCAGTAGCATTTTACGAAATTGGCTGGCGTCAGGAAGCAAGACAAGTTCTTCAAAAAGGTCTGGAGAAGTTCCCTGCCGATGAAGATCTGAAGAACTTCCTCAAGCGGATTGAAGACGATATGGATGACCCCAATGGAGGAGGAAAATCCCCCCTGCTTGGCATAGTCCTCCTCATAGCCATGCTTCGGAAAAAGATGAGAAGAAGATAAGAACCACCCGATGGGAGAAGGCCCGACCGATGGGACGCCAGGGCCGTCCCATCTTCACCATCAGCGGTTAAATCGTCCTGAACAGTATTTAGTTCTAAAGACAATATCAAATCAAGTCTTGATTAACGAGTACACCTACAAGTCTTGCTTTGGAACGATTCTGGGGTTCAACGATTACGGTTGAAAATCAGGAATTTCAATTGAATAGTTGAAAATCATATCGAAACATTCTCGGTGCCTGAAAACAGGACATCTATAGCAGAAACCGTAACCATTGTTAAATGTGTGCGCGTCAAAACTCTGACTGATGGATTGAACAAAAGGGGGGTGACCGAAGTCACCGCCCTGCTTCCCCTTATTTCAGTATGACTGGCACAACAGTCAGGGTATACGTGATGTCCTGGACCCAGGGCCCCGGAAACTCCGCGTGAATGTTCAGTGTGTGTGTGCCTGGTGTCAACGGGCTGAGGAACACATAATAGCCATCATCTACGGCAGGGGAATATATGCCTGCCGGACAATAGGGGTCGTCACCATAAATAAGAAAATTGACCGCAAAGACTACGGACTGTTCGCGTTGCATCCTGAGCGGTTTCCCATCCAATGAGGCCGATTTGTTGAATGCCTGATTAACGTTCGAAGCGTTGTAAGCGCGCATCGCCGCGACAGTAAAACTACCTTCGCACAAGGTAGGCGGCGCGTTAAAGTACATAGAGTTTACGACCGGGAAAAAGAGCGGCATGCCTTGAGGTACAGAGCAGTCACGTGTAACCGAATCGTCCCACCAGTTCGCCAGGAACCACACATCACCGTGCTGCCCCACGCCACAGTATTCACCAGTTTCGTCATATAGCGGGCTCACGTACCCCGGGATTGAAAGTGCCCATTTCCACCACTCGGCTGCCAACTGCTCGTAGGAATAACCCCACACGGGGGAAAGCGCTGCGCTTGGTGAGACGGTGCCAAGCATGATCGCACAGACTACTGCCATTGCCAGGATTAAGCTTTGCCCATATTTTCTTATACTCATCGTCATTCCCTCCTCTGCTTGCAGCCCTTCTTACGGCTGCATTGCAAGACATTTCATAGATGTCCACCTTGTTTGAATACAGCCACGACTTCACGTTCAAACATGCCGAAACGCCTCTTACTGTTGCATCACCTCCTTTTTAATCGTTTTGGCTTTTCTCTCACCACCTCCTTCAAGGGAACCCGCCGGAACAAAAAAGATCCATTTCGTACTCGGTCCAACCCCTCCCATCCGCCCTAATTGGATGGAGACCCGATTTTTGCCACATTTTGTATCGACTTCGT
>Ga0031655_10001532_pt1 | contig 13728 bp, 18 predicted proteins | sample FrelakmetHBP12HB_FD_55187 | JGI IMG/M metagenome (GOLD analysis project Ga0031655, IMG submission 55187) | Freshwater lake sediment microbial communities from the University of Notre Dame, USA, for methane emissions studies -HBP12 HB | ecosystem: Environmental > Aquatic > Freshwater > Lake >... | reverse complement strand
CAGATGAAAATTGGTGACCAACCCATCTATGACATGAAAGCGATAAGGAGGATAGATGAATAAAGATGTCATCCCTTTGCCAGGTCTCACCCCTCCATTTCCATTGGAGAAGGATTCAAGGGCACGCGTCGTGGTCGTTCCCACAGCAATGACCTTTCCACGCCGGGCTTTCGTATCCTCAATTTCTCTCGCCGTTTCCTCTGATATCTCTATCCATTCTGCTTCCATGGTATGGCCTTCAATGTCACAGGCCTTTACCGGGGCGAAGGTTCCAATTCCAATATGGAGAGTGATCGTTGTGGTACGTACTCCGTTTTCTTTAAGCGATTGAAGCAAAGCATGGGTGAAATGGAGACCTGCTGTCGGTGCGGCAATCGATCCATCTCTTTCTGCTAAAACGGTCTGATAGCGCTCCCTGTCCAATGGTTCATCCCCTCGCTTGATGTAAGGGGGGAGAGGGATGTGGCCGATCTTTTGAAGTATTTCCATCACCTCCCCTTGATAGGAGAAGTTCACCTTTGTTTTTCCATCCCTTATCTCTTCTACTTCTCCCTCAAGTCCCTGCTCAAATCGGATTCGAGCCCCTCGTTTTACCTTCCCTGAGCCCTTTATCAAGGCTTTCCATTCTCCTTTTATTCCGTTCCATGAAGGGATGAGGAGCATCTCGATCCTTCCTCCTGTCTCTTTTTTCCCAATGAGTCGGGCCGGAAGAACACGTGTATTATTCATGACCAGGAGGTCGGAAGAATTCAGGTAGCGAGTAATATCTTGAAAGGCTCGGTGCTCGATCACGCCTGTCTGACGGTGAAGGATCATTAAAGAAGTCTCTCCCCTTTGGGGAGATGGGTATTGAGCGATCAAGGATGTAGGAAGGTGGTAATCGAACTCTTCAATTCTCATATTCAGTCACCTGAAATACAAATAAAACTTAATAAAATTAACAAAGTCTATCTAAATCTGCAAGTAAAATATTGACTCGTTCGGCGGTGCAAGTTCCGCCCTTCAGGGCGGTCTGTAAAGCGCCGCTCAGGGCCATTCCTGAGCCCTCGGTCTGGGCTCGGGCCGAAGGCAAGCCCCAGCTTTTAGGCCGGGGAGTCGNAGAGTGTCGAAGNNTNTCGAAGGATTGACATTTTAGTGAGTATCGATTAATCTAAAACATATTTAAGTTTTGAAAGAGGAAGAGAGTGAAAAAGTTCTCTTACAAAAATGCAGGGGTTGATATTGAAAAGGGGGACGGTTTTGTTCAGGCGATCAAACCAATGGTGGAATCTACGTTCCGACCTGAGGTATTAACAAAAATTGGTGGTTTTGCAGGGTGTGTCTCTCTCAATCTGGAACGTTANAAGAAACCGATTCTCGTCTCCTCAACCGATGGGGTAGGGACAAAGCTGAAGATCGCCTTCTTGATGGATCGTCATGATACCGTTGGGATTGATCTGGTAGCGATGTGTGTCAATGATATCGTAGTCAGTGGGGCGAAACCTCTTTTCCTCTTGGATTACTTGGCTACTTCTAAATTGGACACCGAAAAATCAATGAAAGTAGTCTCAGGTATTNTCAAGGGGTGTATCGAAGCCGAATGTTCTCTCATTGGAGGGGAGACGGCTGAAATGCCAGGATTTTATAAAAAAGGGGAATACGATCTGGCTGGTTTCGCAGTAGGCATTGTGGAGGATTCCCAATTGATTGATGGTTCTGGTGTGACCGTTGGGGACAAATTGATTGGGATCGCCTCCAGCGGTCTCCACAGCAATGGATACTCTTTGGTAAGAAAGGTAATTCTCGATCAACATAAAATGGACTTGGAAAAGCGGGTCGAAGAGATTGGGGAGTTATTGGGTGAAGAGCTACTCCGGCCGACCCGCATTTATGTCAAGACGATCCTCAACCTCACGCGAGACTTCAGTATTGGTGGAATTGCTCATATCACAGGGGGGGGTATTACGGGAAACCTTCCGAGAATTATCCCAAAGGGCTGTAAAGCGATTGTCCACAGGGGAGCATGGGACATCCCTCCTATCTTCTCCTTTGTGAAAGAGAAAGGGAAGATTTCCGAAGAGGAGATGCTACGGACTTTCAATAACGGGATCGGAGTGATCCTCATCGTCAGACCTAAGGAGGTCGAGGACATCTTAGGCAGGCTTCGTTCTCTAAGTGAGAAAGCCTTTATCATCGGCGAGGTGGGAAAAACAGAAAGGGAGCAAGAGACAATCGAATTTGTCTGATCCTTTATTTTCCCATCATCGTATCCTCTACCCTATTTGATTAATCCAGTATCATCATGAGATGAAACAATCAGGAAATGAGCAAGAGGTGATTGTATTAGGTTCTGGCCTGGGAGGTCTGGTGGCTGGGACCTTGTTGTCAAAAAATAACCACCCCGTCTTGCTACTAAGAGAAAAAGGATACCAACCCTCCTATGCTATAAAAGGATACCATTTTGTCCCCTTTTCAAACTTTTCAGAAAAACGGCTATGCCCTAGCCTTTTAAAAAAAATCTCTCAGGCATTGAACCTTCCTTTTCTGATGGGGACCCGAGAAGAGGTTAGACAGGCTAAGGTCCGTTCGGACAAATCAAAGCAGAGTGCCGCCTTTCAAGTGGTCCTTCCCAAGGCAAGAATTGATATTTTCCCTCAGCGTTTCCTATCCCAGAAGGAATGGAAGAGAGAATTTCCCAAAGAGGTAGCTCAGATTGAAGAATTTTATAATGAGCTGGATCAAACCCAGCATCTTTTACAAAGGCTGAATGGAAAGAAAAATGCTTGGCCATTTTTCCCTCTTCGAAAACGTTCTTTAATCAAAAAAATATTTTCATTCGATCCCTTTCAAAAAGAAAGAATGGACGAGAAGCTCTCTCCATTTTCGAGAGAGTTTAGAGAATTTATTCAACTTCAACTGATCTCTTGGGGGAACCTTTATTCAAATCAATTTCCACTCTCTTTAGCCGCTCACATTTTATTCGAAGAGACGAACGAATTGAATCCAGATCTTGATTTAGAAAAATTGGAAAAGGAAATTTTAAATCAATTTTTACGGTCTGGGGGAAGGATCGAAGAGATTGATAGAGTAAAAAAGATAAATCTGGGGTGGCGAAAGGGGCTAACCCTATCCTTGGAAGGGGACTCAAGGGTATTTCAGTCTCAATTTCTCATTTTTAATTCTCCTCTCCATCGCATTTCATTCCTTCTGGGTAAAAAAGGGAAGGAATTATTAAAGTGGGGGAAGAAGATCAAACCTTTATATGTGATGGTTCCTTTATTTTTAGGGATCCGTGAAAAAGTTATTCCAGTAGGGATGAAAGATCTTCTTCTCTCCATTTTGGATCTTGAAAAGTCCTATCATGATGGAAATGTCCTTTTCCTTTCCCTTAGTCCAAAAGGAGACGAAACCAAGGCACCGGAAGGGAGGAGGGCCCTCACCGTTGAGAGCATGATAGATGTAGGAAAATGGGAACAAACTCTTCTGGTTGATTACCAGCAAGGCGTTATGAAACATTTATATCATCTCTTCCCTTTTCTTGAGAATTATATCGAATTTGTTGATTTCCAGTGGGCCAGTGATCATGTTCCCAAGTGGTCCTATTCGCACTTTCTTTATGAGGCCACCTCTGATTTTTATTGGAGGGAAGGGGTGGTTCCCATGAGCATATCAAAAAACATTTACTTCGTTGGAAAAGAGAATTCCCCCTACTTGGGCTTGGAAGGAGAGATCTTTAGTGGATTAACGGTGGCCCAACAGATTTTGAAGAAATATTCATGACCCTATCTCATCACTCATTTCATCAAAATCTCACCCTCCGTCACCACTTCTCTGGCTTTCGGGATAAACGATCCTTTCCTTTTCACCGGTTTAACGAAAATGATAGGGCTTATTCCATCATTCCCTTATTTCAAATTCATTAGGCACCACGAAGATCGCGTGCCTATCCTTTACCAGTCCGGTAAAAAAGAACCTTGCCCATCTCAATCCAGATTCAAACTGGGTCTTTCCCCTCAAGTCCTTCCTTCTCTCTGCCAACACACCGATGAGATCATCTTTTTTGAGTTCCCCATCTTTACAAAATACTTTGTAGACTATCATCTCATCACCTCCTGAAAGAAATGACTTGCTATCTATTTCCACAAACCCCGATGGTTCNCNCTCGCCTCNCTGTAAGCCTTTAAAAACCTCTCTTGATATTTCACGTTAGGGGGTATGGTCATGAGTTGAGCATAACCTGCCTTAACGATCTCCTCATTTAACATCTTCCCGCTGGGTAGGTAGAGATAGGCCAAGAGTCTTCCGTATGGGTCCCTCCTCCGGACATCGAACTCTATCCATAAAAAATCCCCTGGTTTCATTAATGTCATTACAAACTCCTTGGCCTCTTTTCCATGGGAGATAATGGTTTCTATATCCGATTTTGTCCTTTGAGCATCTTTCATCGCCTTCTTGTTAGGTCTACTTTCAGGCGTGTCGATCCCGATGAGTCGGATACTTTCTCCTTTCTGATGGTAAATCACTTTTACAGTGTCTCCATCCACAATCGATAAAACCTTTCCCTCCTCATAAGCTTGTAAAGGAAAAGGGAGGGTTAATAAAATAAAAAAGGTCAAAATGAAACTTAGCTTAAATTTTAAATGTTCCTTTTCCATTCCCTCTTTATCTCCTTGGTTCCATTCTCTTCGAACGCATTGGTTTTTTTGCCTTCCTTTTTGTCTTGACCACTTGGAGTTGATAACCCAGGTTATTTAAAAATTTCATAATCGTATCAATCCTGGGATTCGTTCCCTTTTTCAAGGATCGGTAGAGGCTTGCACGATCCATCCCCAATTCTATCGATACCCTCCTGACCGAAGACTTCTCTTTAATCAATCTCCATACCGTGACAATGATATCTTCCATGATGATAAATTTACCACATGTGAATTAAGAATAACATGAGATTATTTAATTACATGAGGCTTATTTATCACATATCTATTCTTTTGTCAAGAAAAATATTTTTCTTTCTTTAGAAATGGAATATCGAATCCAAAATGGCCATTTTGCGAATGGGCAAGAAATAGAAGATAGGAAAGAGAAATGAGAAGTAAATAGATTGAAAAAAGCGAAGCAAGAATCAAATGGGTCTAAGATAGGGGATTTTTAACGACCTGGACCAGTTCTTGGAGGTTTTTTAATAGGCGCCTTGGTTTTCCTTGAGAAAGTTCCTTTTTGGAGTGGAATCCAGTGGGAAGGGCATAAACATCAACCCCTNCTTGTTTTCCTGTCTCAATATCTGTAAGGGTGTCTCCGACGAAGATCGCCTCCTCTGAGGGAAGATTCATCTCCTTTAAGGCAGTATGAATCATATCAGGGAAGGGTTTGTTTCGTGGGACATCCCCAGCACCGATCACAGATTTAAAATAGCCTGACACCCCCAAATGCAGGATGGCCCCTCTTGAAAAGCGACCAAATTTATTTGAGGCAATCCCCAGGATGACCCCATCGGAATGGAGCGCTTTGAGAACTTCTGGGGCCCCATCNAAAAAGTGGGTTTTATTGAGATAGACCTCCTCATATTTCTTTCTCATGATGGGGATACCCTTAAACACCTCCTCCGGTGGGAAGAACTGGGAAAGTGTTGCCTCCAAATCTACCTTGAGNTATTTTTTGAGATCAGGGAAAGGAAAGATCTCCTTCCCGAAATATTGCAAACATTCTTTCAGACCTAGATAGATCGCCTCATAGGATTCGATCAGTGTTCCATCGAGGTCGAAGATAATTCCACGGATCTGTTTCTTCAGATCATCGAGAATCTCCCCAAAATCCTTAAAAAAATGGCAGGGGATATCCTGTTCNATACAATAAGTGTAGAGGGATTGTTTGGCAAAAACGAAATCTGCTTCCTGAGCCGCACACCTGTCNGAAAAGCCATTTCCGACAAAAAAGATGGAATCATATTCTTTTCGGTAGATTTGAATGAGTTTCTTTTTGCAGGTCCCGCAAAGACCGCACTCTTCCTCGGAGTGAGGGAAAGAAATGTCTATTCCTTCCCCATCCCGGAAATGGGTACCGTTGGCATAGAAAGGGATTTCCGAGAGGTGGTGGATTTCCAGAATCTTCTTGATATAGAAATCAAGACCATCGCTGACGATTTTGACATCGATGTCCTTCTCATGACAGTATTGGTAGAAAACAGGGAAAGACGGGTCGATGTTGGAATGCTTTTCAACAAAACGGAGGATGGTTGACTCATCCCCCTTAAGGATTTTTGCAATTCGGGAGTAGGCCTCTTTTGAACCAATCTTCCCCTCGCGGAAATCCCGGTCGATCGGTTCCCAATCTCCTAAGGTAAATTGATTGACCAGGACATACCCCATATCCCGAACGCTGATCGTTCCATCGAAATCACAGAGGATCAATCTCTTCATACAAAATTTAATGGGGTTTCAGGATTCGAGGATTCGAGTGTTTTATTTCAAATCTTCAAGAATTTTTATAATTCCAACACCCTTTGCTCTTTCAATCATCCCACCCAATTTGTTTCTTTTTTGTGACAGGAAATTTGAACTTTTCTTTCAATCGCCTGACGACGAGGTCTGGAACCAATCCCTCAACTCCACCCCCTAATCGGGCAACTTCTTTGATCGTTCTGGAGGAGACGAAAAAATAGTCCTTACTCGTCATCATGAAGAGGGTATCCAGATGGGTGTTGAGGCTTCGATTCATGGACGCCATGTGAAATTCATATTCGAAGTCGGAGGTGGCACGGAGGCCTCTTAAAATCACTATGGCATTGGTCTTCGCTACATAGTCGACGAGAAGTCCCTTGAAACTGTCCACGATGACATTGGGGGCATCTTTAAAGAAAGCTTTCACCATTTGAAGGCGTTCTTCAACAGAGAAGAGGGGACGTTTTTCTTCATTTTCTGCAATGGCAATGATCATTTTGTCGAAGATCTCAAGAGCCCTTTCGACGATATCGATATGACCATAAGTAATGGGGTCAAAGGAACCTGGATAGATGGCCACTTTTCCCATATTTTTATCCTCTCCTTTCTTCTTTTTTGTCATTCTAAGCCTCTTTTAGGTAATGACCTGTTATGGGTCGGGAGAAACGGGTTTAGGATTCTATTTTAACCTCGTTTGTTTGATCTTCTCCCTGAGGGGTTAAAAACGAGATCATAGTGTCTCCGATCCGCCGTTGGCGAATAAGATTCCAACCATTGATGATAGGGGGAAGGGGTTCCCGCCGGTTATGTTCGATGACCAGGATAGAGTCCTTGTAATAAATCTGATGGGAGTTCAATTTCATTAAGGTTTTTTGGATCAAACCCTTCTCATAAGGAGGATCCATCAAGATCAGACCAAAGCATTCCCCTCTCTGTTTAAGAATTCCAATCGCTCGGTTTGCATCTTTTGGAAGAATTTCAGATCGTTCCTCTAACCCAAATTGAGTGAGATTTCTTTGAATGAGTNGTAAGGCCTGTCTTCCCTTTTCAACAAAGATGGTTTTCTTAGCCCCTCGGCTCAGGGCTTCAATCCCTAAATTCCCTGTGCCTGCGAAGAGATCGAGAACTACTTTTCCTTCTATTTCGTCCTGGAGGATGTTAAAGATAGATTCCTTCACACGATCAGAGGTGGGGCGAAGGGAATAGTTCCTGGGTGCTACTAATTTTCGCCCCTTCGATGTTCCACTGATGATGCGCATTTATTAAATACCTCTTAGAGTCTTAGTGCCATAGCGTCATAGAGTCATTGGGCCATGATTCGAAGATTCAAAAACGCTTAGACCCAAAGACATAATTTTGACTCAATGACCAAAAAGCTCATACACCTTCTTTTGCATATGATCCTGATGGGATCCTTGCCAATAGATTCTCAGACACATTGAGCACTGGAAAAATTTTTTCTGTTGATAAAAGATAAAGTCCGGGACTTTCCCTTCAACCTCCTCCCGTGAGATTTCATCGAGGAGAATGTTACAGAGGAGGCACCGGGAAAAAAGGTTCTCCTCGTTCAATGAAATGACTTTCTTTTGAATGAGCTCTCTCAACTGAAGAGGAGGTTTGTCCTCCATGATCCTGATGATGCGATCCTCTGGTCTCTTGGGAATGAGTTTGGTATTTCGGGTTAGGATCACTTTACCTTCCTCACGAGCCAGTTTTATCAATGGATAAGCATTCTCTCCCTGGTAATAAACGGCATCATACCCCAACATCCTCAATTCCTTAGCCAATTTCCCCAACATACGATCGGCAAGAAACTTCATCATAACATTATATATATTTCCCGATGATCGGTTCTAAATCTTTTTTCGTTTTTTCGGGGATAAACTTTTTGCCGGTGATCAGGGCATATTTTAAAGCATTGGCACAAAAGCATTCTCTTTTTTCTGGAAGATGTTTGATCGCATGTCGAATCGCACTTTTTGCTATTTTTGTGCTCTGGGCCAGAATTCTCAGGACCTCGCCAATGGAAACGTCTCCTGCCTCCTCATGCCAACAATCGTAATCCGTTGCAAAGGCGATGGTGGAATAACAAATCTCAGCTTCCCGAGCCAGTTTTGCCTCAGGGAGGTTGGTCATTCCAATGATATCGACACCCCATGTTCGATAAAGCCTTGATTCGGCACGTGTTGAAAATTGAGGTCCTTCAATGCAAAGGTAGGTTCCATCCTGATGAACTGTCGCACCAACCTCTTTTCCAGCCTCGAAAAGGATCTGGCTTAAAACAGGACAAACCGGATCTGCAAAGCTGATGTGACCCACGATCCCATCACTAAAGAAGGTGTTCTGACGGCCTTTTGTCTGATCAATGAATTGGTTTGGGATCACCATATCCCCGGGGTGGATCGATTCTTTCATAGATCCCACTGCACTGACACCAATGATCCATTGGACCCCCAGCATCTTCATCCCATAGATATTTGCCCTGAAGTTAAGAGAAGAGGGCTGAATGCGATGGCCCTTCCCATGTCGGGGCAAGAAGGCGACTTTCACCCCTTCGAGACGCCCCAGGATGAACGAATCTGAAGGGTCTCCAAAGGGCGTCTTCAAGGAAACGGTTTGAACCTCTTCAAGGCCTTCCATTTCATAGAGACCTGACCCGCCAATCACCCCAACGATCTTTTCTGACATCCTTATCCTCCTCCGATCTATTCCAATACAGCCTCTATATTTAAATGGATGTTAATTGATTTCCTCAATACTGTCAAACTATTGAACTGGTTCTTTCGCTTGAAGTTGACCGCAGGCAGCTGAAATCTCTCTCCCTTTGCTAGTTCGAACGATTGCAGTGAGTCCGCCCTCCAGTAAAATTTCTTGAAACCGTTTGATCTTCTCTTCCGAAGTCTTTTTAAAAGGGATCTCGGGGGCTTCATTGAGGGGGATGAGATTGACCTTGGAGGGGATGCCTCTCAATATTTTTAATAATCTTTTGGCATCCTGGGAAGAATCATTAATCCCTTCCACCATCACATATTCAAAGGTAATTCGAGTCCTTGGCCGAAGGGGGAATTTTTTGCATAACGCCAAGATTTTATTTAATGGGTAACGGCGATTGACAGGCATTAAATCACTTCGAGTCTCTTCCTCTGAGGCATTGAGGGAGATGGCCAGACGAAATGAGATTTTTTCTTCTGCCAGCTGCTCCAACTCGGGAAGAAGACCTACTGTTGAGAGGGTGATTTTCCTTGACGAAAATTTGAAGGCATCGGGGTGAGCCATCAACTCAATCGCCTTCAGTGTGTTTTTGTAATTGGCGAGGGGTTCCCCCATTCCCATCAAGACGATGTTAGTAATGGATGTTTTTTCGGGAAGCATTTTTCTGACTGCCAGAATCTGATTGAGGATCTCTGAGACCATTAGATCCCGTTTCCATCCTATTTTCCCTGTCAGGCAGAATCGACATCCTAAGGCACACCCCACCTGGGTGGAAAGGCAGAGGGTGAGGCGTGTCTTATCAGGGATCAGGACGCTTTCAATTCGGTTCCCATCTTTGAGTTGAAATAAAAACTTTTTTGTTCCATCCCTGGCCTGTTCNATGTTCAGGGTGGAGAGGGTGGAGATGAAGCCGATTTGGCTCAATTCTTGGCGGAATCTTTTGGAGAGGTTGGTCATCTCATCGAAGGATTCGACACCCTTCTGGTAAAGCCATCTTAGAATCTGGATACTTCGATAGCGTTCTTTTCCGAATGACCCGAGGAATTCAACGAGTTCAGAAGGCCTTAAATTCTTAAGGTCGATCTTTTCTGAAGAACTTTTCAATATTCAAATGTCTCCAGAGAGTTAAAGAAATATTTGATTTCAAAGGCGGCTGTTTCAGGTGCATCAGAACCGTGCACAACGTTTTTTNCGATATTGGTAGCAAACTGGTGACGCAAGGTCCCTTCTTTTGCCTGTTTGGGGTCGGTGGCGCCCATCAACTCCCGTGTCTTTGAAATCGTTCCCTCTCCTTCAAGAACCATGACGACGGAAGGTCCNGAAGACATGAAGGTGGTCAGGCTTTCGAAAAAAGGTTTTCCTCGATGGACAGCATAAAATCCCTCCGCCTCTTTTTTATCCATCGAAATCATCTTCAGACCGATCACCTTTAAACCATGGTCTTCAAAACGTTTAATAACCTTACCGATCAGGTGCTTCTGAACGCCATCCGGTTTCACAATTGACAATGTCCTTTCCATTTCTTCCTCCTTTATACCTAAATTATAGTTGTTTAATCTATCTTTCACAATTCCTAATTGTCAAGTCATGGATCCCTTCCTAATACATTGACAAAGTGGGCATCTATGTCCTATTCTGAAATTATCTTGTAAACAAGGAGGGGTGGATGGAAGGGGGAGAAAAAAAGATTTACAAGGTGATTATTGTNGGAGGAGGACCTGCAGGCTTGACGGCAGGTCTTTATACATCCAGGTCAAGACTNAATACCCTCCTTATCGAGATCGGTCTTTTGGGAGGACAGATGACCATCACAGAGCTCATCGAAAATTATCCTGGCTTTCCGCAGGGGATTAACGGAGATGAGTTAAGTCGTTTGATGGAAGAGCAGGCAAAGCGATTTGAGCTAGAAGTGGTTTCTCAAGATGTCGTGGAGGTNAAGCTGGAAGGCGATAAGAAGGTTGTTAAAACCGAAGAGGGGAGCTATCTTTGTGAAGCCCTTATTATTTGTACAGGGACGGAATATCGGAAATTAGGAGTTCCTGGTGAGAAGGAATTCGCTGGCAAAGGGGTCTCCTATTGTGCCACTTGTGACGGGGTTTTTTTTAAAGACAGTCAAATCGTTGTGGTGGGAGGGGGAGACTCTGCACTGACCGAAGCCCTCTACCTCACAAAGTTTGTTAAAGAGTTGACCATCGTCCATCGGAGGGATGCCCTTCGAGGAACGAAAATCTATCAGGAGAGGGTTTTTGCAAATCCAAAAATCAAATTGCTCTGGAATTCGGTCATCCAAGAGATTAAAGGAGATTCAGTAGTCCGGTCGGTGATCGTAAAAAATGTAAAAACCGGGGAGGTGAANGAGCACCCTATAGAAGGTGCCTTCCTTTTTGTGGGACTTTTACCCAGGACCCAATTCTTAAAGGGTTTGGTTAACGTTGATGAGGCAGGATATATTATCACCGACGAAAATTGTGAGACTTCAGTGAAAGGTATCTTTGCTGCTGGAGATTGCAGGAAAAAGTTATTGCGCCAAGTGGCCACTGCCGTCGGGGATGGAGCGACGGCTGCCTTTGCTGTGGAGAAATATTTGGAGGGGAAAGAATAAAGTTCAAAGTTTAAGATTTGAAGTTGAAAGTTAAAAATCCAAAAGGCAAATGGAAGCAGAATGAAGAGTGTTTGGTCTATTTTGTGTATCGGAGTTTTAATCATACCCATTGTTTCTATGGGTCAAGAAGTAAATCAAGAGGGCTGGCCCATCCCTAATTTAAAAGGTCTCATCCCTTATTCTATTCAAGTTAAACAGGTGGATGGGGTGGAGAAGATCGTTGAAAAATTTTATACCCCTGATGGAGGGCATGTCGCAAGGATAAGTGGAAATGGTAAAATCTTTGCCTATGCCGTAGATAGTGACAGAGAACCCCCCATTGACTATCTTTTACTCGATCCTGATGGGTTAGGAAAATTTAGACAAAAATTTAGATCTGAGGATNCCTACAAAATTCCAGAATGGGTTTCCCATTAATCCTACCGAAATAAATAGNCTGGCACCATTAAATTTTTATTATTCCATAACAAAAAAGGGCGCTTTATATNTTTTTCAAAAAANCCAAGATTTAATNAATCCTTTTGAAATCAATTGGTTTCATGAATTNACTTTCCTTGGCATTGAAAATGCGNCAAAGATAATTAGGGAAAGATTTTTAAAACAACATTGCCGATAAAGCCAAACCACGAGTAATCGTGGGACGCCTGCCCGTCATAATTGGCGGTTGAGGCCCACTGTTCCAAAATGGAGCAGGCGGGGAAAGCCACGGGTCCCGAATACCCGGGATAGCCGGGTTGCCGAAGCAAAAGAAATTTTGCCAAGCCCGTGGTCTATGTTGACACGGGCTTTTTTTGAAGTTTTTAGTTTTGCCTGAAGGAGGTGGTTTGGATGTCAATTAAGACCCTGTTCATTTTACCGAGATTCCGGAACTCCTAACATGGGCCGGGGCATCGGGTATTGCGATCTCGGTTGTGACCAAACGACTTGTGACGCTGATATTCATTTTTGCGAGATACCCGATATCCTTAAGAAATATCTTTTGGCTGAAAGGAGGAGAGAAGAATGGGAGAAAAAAAGAGATGCCCCCTTTTCAGGAAACCAGAAAGTCTGAGCATGGGGAAGGGGATTGGTTACTGTGACATCGACAGTAGTAGTACAACTTGTGAAGGAGATGTCAAGTTTTGCGGGAGGCCTGATGCCTTGAGGTTATACCTCCGGAAAAGATTGGACGAATTGGACAAGAAGGAGAAAGAAGAGAAAAAATAAGGAGTTGGAATATTAATGCCTATTTGAAAAGGTCTTCCTAATGGTGAAGGCTTTTTTTATTGACAAACCTCTTTTTTAAGGTTATTTCAATAAAAAAGACCTTTTTAGTCCGATTTATGCAAATTACGAGAAGTGGAGAATATGGGTTAAGGGGGTTAGTCTTTTTAGCTACACAACCTCCTGAAAAAGTAACGCTAGTCAGTGAGGTTTCAAGGGAACAAAATATCCCCGAAACCTTTTTAGCAAAAATTTTTCAGCGTCTTTCTAAGGCGGGGATATTACGATCTGTTCGTGGAGCCAATGGTGGGTTTACGCTCAGGAAACCGGCTCATGATATCACCATGAGAGAAATTATCGAAGCCCTGGAAGGTCCCATTGCCTTAAACCGTTGCCTCCTCAGAAAAGGAGAGTGTGAAGAAGAGAAGATTTGTCCACTCCATCCGGTTTGGGAAGAGGTGCAGCAGCGTTTTTTGGAGATTTTGGATAATACGACCATGGAGGATTTAGCGAATCGGATGACTCGCGATGGAAGGAAAGGGAGGAGGTGAAAACGGAATGAGAGAGAATGTGGAAAAGGCATTGCAGAAAATTCGGCCTGCCCTTCAAGCCGATGGAGGAGATATCGAATTAATCGATGTGGTGGATGGAATCGTGAAGGTCAGATTGACCGGTGCTTGCGGTGGCTGCCCCATGTCGCAGATGACTTTAAAGATGGGGGTGGAGAAAGTCCTCAAGCAACAAGTTCCAGAGGTAAAGAGCGTTGAGACCGTTTAAGTCTGTTCGAGGGAGGTT
>Ga0031655_10001528_pt1 | contig 13764 bp, 8 predicted proteins | sample FrelakmetHBP12HB_FD_55187 | JGI IMG/M metagenome (GOLD analysis project Ga0031655, IMG submission 55187) | Freshwater lake sediment microbial communities from the University of Notre Dame, USA, for methane emissions studies -HBP12 HB | ecosystem: Environmental > Aquatic > Freshwater > Lake >... | reverse complement strand
AGCCGCTGATAGCATTTCTGGCGAAAAAATATATCCCCGACAGCAAGCGCCTCGTCTATAAGCAGGATATCAGGGTCGAGGCAGGTTTGAACCGCAAACGCCAGCCGCACAAACATGCCGCTGGAATATGTTTTAACCGGTTGTTCAATAAATTCACCGATGTCGGCAAAAGCTGCTATGTCATCAAAGCGCGTATCCATCTGTTCAGCAGTAAACCCTACGATCGCGCCATTCATATAAACATTTTCCCGTCCGGTAAATTCCGGATTAAATCCGCTGCCGAGTTCCAGCAGTGCATTAACACTTCCCCTGACATACACTTCTCCGGCAGTGGGAGTCAGGGTACCGGCTATAATCTGCAGCAGGGTACTTTTTCCACTGCCGTTGCGGCCGATAATGCCGAAGGCCTCGCCCCGCGAGACTTCAAATGAAATATTATGGAGCGCCCAGAAATCCTTACAAAACTCTTTTTCCTGCCAGCGCAGAAATGGCGACAGCGACTGCCAGATGAATTGTTTCAGGCGGTCCATCGGGTCAGCATACAGCTGATACACTTTACTGATATTTTTTACGCAAATAATAGTGTCACCCTGCAATAAACCGCTGTTTTTATGAGCATCAATCATTGCTCTGTCCTGAAGAATGTCTGCACAACTGCCCGTTTTTATGCAGAAGGTATCGGGATGTCCCCAATAGTTGCCCTCCGCGCCCGGTTATAATACATCAGCAAACGCCTTTTTACTTTTCATAAACCAGATATATCCTGCCAGACAGATAATCATGGTTACAACCAGAAGCATGAGGTATTCCTTCAGCGACGGCAGTTGCTTCCAGAGAATCACCTGCCTGAACTGATTGACAATAAAGGTCATGGGATTAATTTTGAATATGAACTGGAATTTTAAGGGAATTGAAGGCAGCGGATAAAAAATAGGCGTCATAAAAAATAGCATCTGCACTATGATGGTGACCAGCTGGCCGATATCCCGAATAAAAACGCCAAGTGATGATAGGAACCATCCAAGGCCAAGGCACAAAAATATGAGCGGCACATACACCAGCGGAAAGAACAGCATGGTCCAGTAAATATTAACTCTGAACAGTATCAGGCCCAGAAATAAGACGATCAGACTTACCAGTGAATGTATCAGTGCGGAGCCGAGCATACTGACCGGCAGTATTTCCAGAGGAAAGATGATACGTTTTACATAATTAGGATTGGTGACAATAAGGCCCGGTGCTGCAGTCACACATTCACTGAACACGTTAAAAATAATAAGCCCGGCAAAGAGTGTTAGCGCAAAGCCGGCAAAGCTATTGTCGGAAATATCTGTACCCCAGCGTGTTCTTAGAATAACGCCGAATACGAAGGCATATATGAGCAACATAAACACCGGGTTTATAAAAGACCACAGCATGCCGAGATACGAGCCCTTGTAGCGCTTCAATACTTCCCGCTTGCTGAATTGCTGTATCAGCTGGCGATGCATCCATAAATTGCCGACCAGCTTTAACGGATTGATAAAATCTCCAGAGGCACTGTTGGCCGCTGAAACTATTCTGATTGCGGGTGGTTGCTGTTCTTTAGCCATCATGTTTTTTCCCGGCAGCAGTTGATTTTTTATGCGTGTTCGTTCTGCTCTCTTGATAAACCTGCTTGAAAACATTGAGCGTTTTTGCTGCAGTATTAACCCAGCTGAAGGCGCGCGCCCTTTTCAGCCCTTTCTCAGCGAAGCTGAGCCGTAACTCATCGCTGCTGAGCAGTCGCTCAATCGTCTGCGCAAGATCCCGGGGGGAATGCGGATTAAAAAACAGAGCAGCATCTCCCGCCACTTCCGGCAAGCTTGCAGCACGCGAGCATATAACAGGACAGCCGCAGCTCATTGCCTCAAGCACCGGCAGCCCGAATCCTTCATAGAAGCTCGGATATATAAAAATCCGTGCGCCGCTATAAAGACCGGCAAGGGTTTCTTCGTCGATGTAGCCGGTTCTATAGACCCGTCCTTCAAGGCCGAGGCTTTGAACATCCTGAAACCATGCCTTGTCTCCCCATCCGTGCCAGCCGACAAGGATTAAAGGAATCTTTGACGATATCAGTGCCAGGGCCTTAATTAAAATCGAAAGGTTTTTCCGTGGCTCAAGAGTCCCTACAAAAAGAATATATTCCTTTGGCAGATTCATATAGTCAAGCATTTTTGCTATATCTTCATGCTGCCGGGGAAAAAATGATGTATCAGGCGCAAGCGGGATTGCCGTAACCTGCTCTGGAGTGAGCGGCAGTTCTCTTAACATTTCCGCACGCATAAATTCTGAGATTGTTATGATATGTGCGGCATACGGGATCCTTCTTTTAAAAAAAAAATTAAAGAACCATACGCGCTCCCTAGGATGCTCTTTAGAGTATTTTATCAGAGAAAGGTCATAGAGGGTATAGATAACCGGGATATTTTTAGCGGCGACAGGGACAAAGCCTGTTTCATGATAGATATCATGTTTATACTGACTGCTGTATTTACGAACCCGTGCCTCATACTGCAGCCAGTACATCGCCCGAACTGCGGTGACCATGAAATCCGGTAGATTCCATATCCAGTTTGTTCTTTTAACCCATGCAGCAGGTTCAGCTTGCCGCGGTATCTCCTGCGAATAAATACTATTTGTTATATATGATACCTTGAGATCCCGGTTCTTTTCCAGCTGCTGGTAAAGACAGCTTACATAGCGCGATATGCCGGTAAATAAATTTGTTAAGGGCGTTGCGTTGACGAGTATCTTCATGGTGTGGATATAGCCGTTGAAACTTGGTGTAAGTTCCTGTCTGGGACCGGCACTCTATCGCGGCGGGGGCTGCGCTTCATCAAGACAGCGCTGAAAAATACGTTCATAGTTCTTGAAAGCTTCATCCCAGGTGAATTTTTTTTCCGGAACTTTCTCACATTCCCCGCGAAACATTTTTATCACCCCTGCTGCCAGTGCTGCACTGTCAGCCTTGGGGACCCTTACCAGCCGACCAAAAGTCACCTCCGGCAGCGAGCCTGTTTCTGTAAAGACCACCTGTTTACCCATCATGCAGCTTTCAACAGCGGAAAATCCAAATCCCTCAGAAAGAGAGGGAATGACTATTGTATCCGCGATATTTATATAATCCGGCAAGCGTTCAAGCGGAACCGGATCAAGAACTATTATATTATTATTATCCTTATTTACCTCCTCTATGAGACGAATTACCAGATTATATTCTGCCTTGGTTTCCCGGCTTAAGATTACTACCAGCTTACTGCCGGGAATGACCTTTGAGATTTTTGGTACTGCCTTGATGAGGTATGGAAGCCCCTTAGAACCTCCCGGCCTTCCGAAATAAAGATACACAAACGGACAGTCGCCGACAATGGATCGGCGCAGTGATTTGTCGACCGGTCGGGGGTAAAAGAGCGAATCATCCACTCCATGATAAATCACAGCAATGCGATATTCCGAAACGCCCTTTTCCATCAGTTTTTTTCTGGTATAATTGCTGAATACTATATACCGGTCGAAAGATCGCGTAACAATATACTGTTCATACCATCTAAACAGGAAATGAAATAGTTTAAAATATTTCCAGTTTTCGTCTAAAATTTCATGCACCAGTAAAATCGATTTTTTCTTGAAGGTCCTGGCCAGCCAGTATCCCGCGAGCCCGGAAGCATACGTTGCAGAAATTATCATATCAGCGTTGTCCGCAAGTTTATGTGCCCTTGCATATGCTACCACACTGTGCAACAGGCGAGGCACATTTAGTGTGCGGCATATTTTCACTCCATTTACTATCTCAATACCGGCTTTTACTCCTTTAAATTTTTTTGTTACAACAGCAACACTATGTTTTTTACTGAAATATTCTGTTATATTTTTATTAACAACCTCTGCTCCTCCAATATATGGATAATAGTGATCAAATAAAAACAACAGGTTCATCATTCGCGGATTCAAGTTCGAAGTGCAACTAATGGTGGTTTGGTGTAGCGCATCTCTATTCCAAAGAATACCTCATGCGGGGTTTTAAATGCAAGCACTTTGCGTGGCCGGTGATTGAGTCGATCTACCGCCAATGCTCTTGTTCATCGGTAACATAAACCATCCCCTTGGGGAAATACTGCCGTAGCAGCACGTTGCTCTTCTCGTTCAGCCCCGCTCCCAGGAATGGCAGGGATGTGCGAAGCAGATGTCCGCCTTCAGTTCTGATGCGATGGTTTCATAATCCGCAAACTTTTTGCCGTTGTCGAATGTCACGGTGTGGCATTTGTGCTTGTAGGGGCGTAGCAGGCTGTTAACCTTATGGTCATTCTTTTGGTGGTTTTATGTTGATCAAAACCCCGGATGCAATGACCATCTATCTGCTAAAACGATGCTCAACGTTGCTTAAAACGACTTTTTCAGAGACGACTATCTACATCATATTTTAAAATATTTAGATTCCCTGAAAAGGCTATGGCAGATACATACCATCTTGCGTTAGCATCATGGCATAGTATTGATTACCTTGTATCGTGGAACTGTGTACATATAGTTAATGGCAGAATAAGGATGGTCATTGAGGAGATTGATGCACGGCAGGGAATTAGAACGCCGATAATATGTACTCCTGAACAACTTATGGATGCTTGATATGTTCCAAGATACTATTATCCTCGGTCAGCCCTCTAATGAAACTGATGTGGTATATTTTACATTAAATTTACCCTGCTTTTCCCATACGCCTTTATGAAAAAGACTATTTTCTTTGCGTCAGGAAAATCAGGTGTTATCTGTAAAATCTGCATGAATGTTTTAAGTGCTTTTTCATTCTCATCTGCATTTGCGTAAGCAGCTCCCAGAAAAAACAGAGCATTTAAATTGCAGGGGTATTTATCCAATACCCCCGCAAGTGTTTTAATCGCATTGTCAAGCTCGCCAATAGCTGCATATGCCCGCCCTACCGCTGTCATAACATCCATTCGATAGTTATTAAATTTCTGAGCATTCAATCCCTCAGATAAGGCAGACCTTGCTTGCCCTGTTTTCTCCATGCCTATAGTTTTAAAATAATATTCATCACACTTGAGGTTGTTGTAGCTAAAACGGATGAGGCCAACCCCTGCTATAAATAGCAGAGCGAAAAAGGCAGCTCCCGCAAGATGCGGGACCTTAATTGCCCAATATGTTCCACGACAACTCTGCTGATTGTATAACACCGCCAGTATCCCAAGGTACGTAAATAACAGCAGGGGCGGCATAGAACGTTCCATAGGGAAGCTGAAAAACGCAACCACCATAAACGCAATAAGACCACCGGAAAGCCCGGTAACCAATGGTTTAAAATCAACTGATCCGGGCCTCGCAGAGCGCAATCGCCAGGCTATAATTAAACCATACACCGGCAGCATTATGAAAAGAACTGTTCCGGGGAGCCCCAGTTCAACGGCAATCTGAATATAATCATTGTGTACTTTGCCCACAATTTTTCCAACGTCAAATGCCGGGTCGATCACAGCCTTGTGATTAAACTGGGGATAGAAGATTTTGAAATTTCCTGCCCCAAACCCGTGCAATGGTTTTTCCATCGCCATATAAATACTATTTTTCCAGGGAATAAGCCGGTATTCTGAATATGCTGCCTGCTGCAGTTTTTTACCCGGTGCGGAGAAGATTATGAGAAGTATCATGCAGATACTCAGTACGCTGCCGGCAATAAGGCTTCTAACCAGAACGTTCTTCGGTAATTTCATGCAGACGCTGGATATGCCCATATAGAGTATCGCACAAAAGACCGCTAACCATGCGCCCCGGCAGCGGGCGTAAAATAAAAACAGTGCCGACACGAGCACGACCACCCCGGCGCTGCAGCGCAACAATATCCCCTGCTGAAATATCCCGGCAGCAATAATAAGCGGCAGGATTATAGCCAGATACTCGGCTGCCATATTGGGGTTTCCAAACGTTGCCGCAGGCGATACCGACATCGGCACCCAGCTGACTTCATAAAATTGCTGCATAAGCCCAAGCGCTGCTACGCAGGCTGCAGCAAAAAAGAGACTTATGCGTATTCTTGAGATCCATGTACCGGGGAAAGGAGTTGCGCTGATACTAAACACAATGATCGCGCATGATATAAAATGAATTGACGAATAAAACCCCTCATAGCTGTTATGAGCCCATAAAATGCTTAACGAAGACCACCCAACAAACGCAAAGATCATTTTATAGACCGGGTTTCTCGGGATTTGTATTTCCCTTTTGAGCAAAACGTTCACTGCCCGAAGCAGTATGAGAACAACTGCCGCTGCCTGAATAAACGTTCGTTGCGGCAGATCGGCAAAATCATACAGCCCGCGAATAAAAACAAGGGGGGCAACACCTAACAGCAGAATGACAAGAATCCTGATCGTATTATCTATCCGCAAAGCCCATAGTTCTTTGCTGAGATTGAGGGCCTGGAATACCCGGCTTTGTGACAGCCCTAACTCAGCGGCAATGTGCTCGACTGTTTTATGCGGATATTCTTTCTTGATATAGTTAAGCTGCTTTTTTGAAAGCATAAATAGAGTTTCAACCAATTTATCAGGCAGAAGGTATACCAATACAGTAAACGTGATAATCCGGCGAACTAATGAAGAGACAACTGTCTGCAAAAACAAACCTGCCCCGCGGAGCTTCTGCATCCCAGAGTTTCGCACCGGTTTTCCTGTCAAGACAGTATATCTGGTTATCAGAGCTTCTTATCAGTAACCCTATCCCGGAAATGACGGGTTGTCCTCTCATGGGTTCCCCGCTATTGCTTTTCCATATCACTGCTCCTGTCATTGCATGTAAGCAATACATCGTATCTGCTCTGATGTATAAATCATTGCCCTCAATGGCAATCCTTGGCAGCCATGAATAATTAAGATTATAGTGCCAGATAGTCGTTCCGTTTTGACCATCAACACAAGAAACTTTATCTAAGCTCACCACATATAATCTGCCGTTGGCTGTTGCATAGGAACACCACTCCTGCCCGATAATTTTTCTCCATACAATAGCGCCATCAGCAGATTTCAGACAGTAAAATTCGCCTGCAGATTCAACATACACAAATCTACCGTCTCCTTTAATGGAGGATGCAGATAAATCTCTATCCAGTTCTTTTTCCCAGGCGATTTTCCCCTGTCTGGCATCAAGGCAATATACTGCGTTGCCGTTTATGGTGTAGACAAATCCGCCGGTAACAGCAGGGGTTCTGTCTGTCCAGTTTCCTTTCCAGAACTCCCACAGCACTTTCCCTGACGCGGCATCTAAACAGTAAAGCCCGCCACAGGTGAAATAAACAGATCCGTAAGCGACAACAGGGGAAGATAGTACAGGGCCAAATGTTTCAAATTGCCAGACCGGCTTACCGGTCTTTTTATCAAGACAATAAAACGTATCACCGCCCACATACAGGTTGTTACCTGAGGCAACAGGGGCAGAACTTACCGGATACTCTGTCCTGAACTTCCACAGAATCTTTGAGCTGCCGTAAAAGCTGCACGCCTGAAGCATTGAAATAATAAGCGCTGATAAAATGTACCATCTGGTGTGCATTAAAAATTATTCCTCAGGTACGTAATCAAATTAGAACTACCAGCAAGCTGTAAATGAAGCTGCAGGAAATTCTACACCTCATTTCAAGGATTATTCAAGTGATATAATATATAAAACAAATCTTAGCAGCAAGTATCGAGCAGCAAGCCCTGGGCAAAGAGAGCTGAGTAAAGAGGATTAAGTAATGGGCCCCATTTCCTCAGCCACAGTAAAAAAGCAGGGCCATTTCTGACCCTGCTTTTTACTGTATTCTATCTGTAACTAATTAAAGCTTTAGAAAAGAATGTTAGAACCCTGATACGACAAATGGAATTGATCCGCAGGACCCAATGTTAATATTATAGGTACCCGGCTGTACACCCCAGAACAGTATGGTTGCCTGTATCGTATCACCGGCCACAGAACAGGAAATAATTCTAACGCCCGCTGGTGCATTTTGAATAGTAAGATCAGCACAGGTTATGCCAAGCGACGCCAGGTCAGTGTTCATCGTTACAGTAACCCTTCTTATTCGGGGTATCAGGCCCAAACCAATCCGTATACCACTTGGCTGAATGCTAATAATTTTACACTCTGTTGAAGCTGTGGTGGTAGTGGTAGTATTATTCGCAGCCGTCGTGGTTGTCGTGCTGGCCGGAACCGTCGTTGTAGTCCCTGCCGGAATGGTTGTCGTGCTGGCCGGAACCGTCGTTGTAGTCCCTGCCGGAATGGTTGTTGTGACAGTGGTAGTTATAGTGCTGTTATTGCCACCGCCATGGCCACCGCCGCCGCTATAGGTTATTGTTGTTGTTGTAACCGGTGCAGCAGTGCCGATCGTAATCGGGTCCTGGATTATACCTAACTCGCTGCAGCCGTCAGCCTCGCTGTTATCGGTGATAGTAAAACACAGTTTCGTTCCATCAAAGCTGGCGTTTGTTATGCCGTAGATGCTGCTGACATCGTTTGGCGGATAAATCTGCACCCACGTGCCGTTCACAAACTTATAGAAGGCTGGAGTAGCAGGTGGTGGGGTAACAGGTATCGGAGAGAAGCATACTGTTGCTGCTGTCTTAGTAATTTCGCTTGCAGTAAAACTTAAAACGCCTGTCGCGTTAAAGTTAAGGGCTGAAGGTATTCCTTCTACATTATCTGTTGTTATTACCGTTGCATTAGCAAATACTGCAGATTTATCCGGAGACGATGGCGTGACAGTCACGGCTGTACTGCCGCCCGTGCCATCCTGGGTTATAGTAAATGTCCAAGCTGTGACATTAACGTTGTTAAAAATACTGATGGTTCCAAGCCTGGAGCTGGTATCGCTGTTTGCAAGAACAGTATAGCTCACTGTTCCAGTGCCGGTGCCGCTGGCGCCGCCGGTAACCTGAATCCATGAGGCATTATTGCTCACCGCTGTCCAATCGCAGCCGTCGTCTGCTTTTACATCTACTGACCCGGTTCCAACGCCTGATGTATATATCGCATTGTAGGGTGCAATAACATAGTTGCATGTGGCGCTGCTGGGTGGTGGTGCCTGCAGTATTGACAGGGTCTCACCCTTTATGGTAATTGTTCCGTTTCGCGAGTTGGTGCCGGTATATGCATCAACAGAATAACTTACCGCTCCATCGCCAGTACCGCTGCTGCTGGTATGGAGCCATCCTGCATTACTCACCGCTGTCCAGCTGCAGCCGGTTCCTGCCGTGATGACCGTAATAGACCCATTCCCGCCTGCGGCAAGAAAAGAATCGTTGCTCTTGCTTAGACAGTAAGTACATACTGTAGCGGTATAATCCTGCGTTGAACCATCCGCTGCGAAGACCGTGTAAATTACCGGGCTGGTGAAGTTGTTGGGTGTTGTTTCGCTCACCTGTACCGTTGAGCCAACCTTAACCGATACTCCGGTCGCGGTAAAGCTTGGCACAAGAGCAGTAACATTGGTGCCGCAAGGCATGGTTACTGCGATGGTATGCGCGCCTTGATCGATTACAGTTGTGCCCTGCTGACCGGGGATAGTAAAAGCAGTAATTGCCTTCGCAGGATTAAGGCCAACTGTTACCGAAACAAGATAATCTTGCGTTGAACCATCCGCTGCGGTAACGGTATAGGTTACCGATCTTGTGAAGTCATTGGCTGTGACTCCGCTTGTTTGTGTAGTTGAGCCAACCTTGACCGATGATCCCGGCGATGCGGTAAAGGTTGCCACAAGAGCAGTAAGATCCGTGGTGCCATACGGCATGGTTACTGCGATGGTATGCGCAGTTTGATTGATTGATGAACTTTGTTGCACAGGGGTACTAATACTAAATGCGGTAATTGCCGGTGCAATTGTTACTGTAACGTCATAATAATTTGCTGTACCATTCGTTTTAGTGACGGTATATCTCACCGTATTTCGGAAGTCGTTAGGCGTTGTCCCACTTATCTGTGTAGTTGAGCCAACCGTGACCGTTTGTCCAGCAGGTGACGTGGTAAAGCTTGCCACAAGACCATTAAGACTGCTGGTGGTATACGGCATGGTTACTGCGATTGTATGAGCAGTTTGACTGATTGTTGTCGAGCCTTGTTGCCCAGGAATAGTAAAATCCGTAATTCCTGGAGCGACGGTTACCGTAACAAGATAATCTTGAGTTGTTATAGTATCCACTGCGGTTACCGTGTACGTTACCGGACTGGTAAAGTCGTTAGCTGTGACGCCGCTATTCTGTACAGTTAAGCCAACCTTGACCGATCCATCCGAGGCGAAACTTGCCACCAGACCATTAAGAGTACTGGTGCCATACGGCATGGTTACTTTGATTGTACCAGGATTAGTAGTTTTATCGATTACTGTTGCACCTTGTTGATTTGGAATAGTAAAACTCGTTATAGCTGTGGAGTTTGGAAGGGCAGTTCTTACTGAAACATCATAATAATTTGTTGTACCATCCGTTTTGGTGACAGTATATCTTACCGGAGTAGTAGTGCTATTTGTGAAGTTGTTAGCTGTTATACCGCTATTTTGTATAGTTGAGCCAACCGTGACCGTTTGTCCAGCAGGCGACGTGATAAAGCTTGCCACAAGCGCCGTAAGATCGGTGATGGTATACGGCATGGCTACTGCGATGGTATGAAGAGTTTGATCGAATACTGTTGAGCCTTGTTGCCCAGGAATAGTAAAATCCGTAATTCCTGGAGCGACGGTTACCGTAACGTTATAATTTTGCGTTGTATTATCCGATGCGGTGACAATGTATGTTACCGTACTGGTGAAGTCGTTACCAGTGACTCCACTTGTTTGTGCAGTTGAGCCAACATTGACCGATGATCCAAGCGATGGGGTAAAGCTTGCCACAAGAGGATTAAGACTGCTGGTGCCATACGGCATGGTTACTTTGATGGTACGAGGATTAGCAGCTTGATCGAATACTGTTGAGCCTTGTTGATTAGGAATAGTAAAAACCGTAATTCCTGGAGCTACTGTTACCGTAACGTTATAATTTTGTGTTGTATTATCCGATGCGGTGACAATGTATGTTACCGTACTGGTGAAGTCGTTACCAGTGACTCCACTTGTTTGTGCAGTTGAGCCAACCTTTACCGATGATCCAAGCGATGGGGTAAAGCTTGCCACAAGAGGATTAAGACTGCTGGTGGTATACGGCATGGTTACTTTGATTGTTTGCGCTGTTTGATCGATTGTTCCAATTTGACCAGAAATACTAAAAGCGGTTATTGCAGGAGCTACTGTTACCGTAACAGAATAATTTTGAGTTGTACCATCCACTGCGGTGACGGTATACGTTAGCGGACTGGTGAAGTCGTTAGCTGTTACACCGCTATACTGTACAGTTGATCCAATCGTGACCGTTGCCCCAGCATCTGACGTGACAAAGCTTGCCATAAGACCATTAAGACTGCTGGTGGTGTAAGGCATGGTTACCTTTATTGTACGAGCAGCTTGATCGATGTTTGTTGTGCCTTGTTGACCAGGAATAGTAAATGCGGTAATTCCTGGAGCTATTTTTACCGTAACGGTATATGTTTGAAATGACATACCATCAGGCGCTGCGATGACGGTGTATTTTACCGGACTTGTGAAGTCGTTAGACGTTACCGCGCTATATTGTGTACTACCTCCTGGATTAACAATGACCGTGTACGATGCTCCACCATCTGTTGAAAAGGTCGCCACAAGTTTAGTAACATCGGTGGTGCCATAAGGCATGGTTACTGCGATAGTACTAAAGTTAGTACTACTACAAGGAGTACATTCGGTTATTTTAGAGCTTACTTGGGAGTTAATACTAAATGTGTTGAATTTTGGGATCACGACTACGACTGCCGCCAGAGCATCGGTCTGGAGTCCCGCAAAAAATGTTAATCCTATGAAGAATAATAAGAACCATTTGCTGTAGTGCTTCATTATTAACTCCTTCCTAGAAATAAGGGGTTTCAGAACATGGTGTTTTTCAGCACCATGTAACCTTTTGGTAAAGCATTGTAATTCAGCCGTGCATTTTTTTGCACGAGTAATTACTAAAACAGTGCAAATTCAAGTACTCAATCAATCACAGAATGGTTTATATTTCCAGTGTTTCTCCTATATATTTTTTATTATACTAAATTTTAATTTTATGTCAAGCAAAGTAAATCTTTTGGATGTCGTTTGGTATTCCTCTGGCAAACGTCGCAGTACACAGCCTTTTCCCCATGAAAAACGCATCCGAAAATACGGTGAGTACGCGAACAATTTTCAGCAAAACAGACTCTAACCATTCCTGTACCCCTTATTGATTCACGGAATTTACCCTCCACATAAGTTTAAACCCGCGCCATGCAAAAGGGTTTACACGGCTTATGCTATACCTTTAAGCAAGCAGCATACCATCGCTGCAAAAAGCTGTTTACCTTCCGGACTGGCCGGAAAAGACATAAGAAATCAGGTAAAAATCGTTACACAACAGAGCGGGCATCTGATAGAGTATTGATAACGTAAAGTTGTTATAAACCTCATACAAGAAGGAGCCCGATGATGCAGCCCGTAGGCTGCTATAGCTAATCTTGAGCATAAAGCAACCATTCAATTCACAATGAGCCCCGTGTTAGATCTGTTTAGTAAGCATCCCAACAGAAACCTTACAGAATTTCCAAGCCATGTGTTTTTAATAAACTGTCATCAGGGGATTTATAATGAAATTTAAAAATGATCATGACCGGAAGGAATTACTGGAAGCCCTTACTATCAATATGAACGAGGAATTTCGCGCAACCCTGCAATACGTCTGTCACCGTATTCTGGCCAAAGACAAGAAAGCAGTGCTTGCAGAATCATTTAAATCTGCAGCGCTCGATGAAATGTCCCACATCCTATTCTTTTCAGACCTTATTACAAAATATGACGGTACGATACAGCTTGGCGAATGGGATACTGACCGGAGCCAGGATATCAGGGAGATGCTTAAAAAAGACGTTCAGCTTGAACAGGAGGCGAAAAAGAGGTACTCATCACAGATAGATCTCTTTAAAGACTATCCTGAAGTGCAGACGCTCCTTAAAAGCGTACTTGCTGATGAGGAGGACCATGAGGAAGAGTTCACCAGATATCTATCAGACTGTTGAAAAACACCCATCTGCTGCGTTGCGCTCATCCCTCGTCATTGCGGCGTACCATGCAGTACGCCTCATTCCTCATGATTTCGCGCGCCTTGCATCTGTATGTTTTTGACCAGCCTGTTAAAAACCACTTTCCCAACAACATGCTTGGGGAGATTGTCTGAAATGCGCCGCAGACAACCTCCTCTACGGCAAACACTTACTCCGAATAAGGATAGGTTTTATTATATTTTAAGGTACCGTTCTTCTCATATGCCTTGGTGCTGACCTTCTGACCGTTTTTAAATACGTTCAGATACTGGACAGTACCTCCGGTGTAGTACCGTTTTGAAGTCCCTTCAAGTATGCCGGCCCTGTACTCCTCCTCGGAAAATATCTGTCCGCTCTCATAAAATGTCCGCACCACGCCATCCTTTTTGCCGTCCTTATAATTTGCTTCATAGCTTACCTGCCCTTTAGGATTAAAATCTCGCGCCAATCCTTCCGGCCTGCCATTTACATAGTTCTCTTGCCTGCTTAACGTGCCATCTGTATAATAATCTTTTTTAACGCCCTCTTTTTTACCATTCGCTTCATGCCACTCTGATTTTAATTTGCCATTCTTGTATTNTA
>Ga0031655_10001527_pt1 | contig 13771 bp, 14 predicted proteins | sample FrelakmetHBP12HB_FD_55187 | JGI IMG/M metagenome (GOLD analysis project Ga0031655, IMG submission 55187) | Freshwater lake sediment microbial communities from the University of Notre Dame, USA, for methane emissions studies -HBP12 HB | ecosystem: Environmental > Aquatic > Freshwater > Lake >... | reverse complement strand
TGAAGCGATCCAGAAAATTGAGGATTACATCTCTTGGAAACAAAGAACTTCAAGTCTTGATAAGTTTGTTATGCGGTTTGGGATTGCTGCGAAAATTAACGAACCAGAATCTAAATAGACGAATCGGATTATTTTTAAGATATGTTTTATCCTTTTTCAAAAAGATTTTGAACTCATTCTTGGACTACTCATTGCATCAAATTACTATTTGATCATTACTCTCTTTCCATCTGTAATCCTCAATTCTGACAACTGCCAAATATTGTGGACTTGTAGGTGCAAGAAATAATTCTGCCGACTCAGAAACTGGATTTTTATTTCTTACTTCCTGTAATCTTCAATTTCTTAATTGATAATTTTATGCTCGGTTACAACCAGTAAGGTTCATTTTCTTGCTTTCCCAATTCATACAACCCTTCAATTAGAAATAGTCAAAAAATGGCTGAACTTTAACTTAAATTATTGTATAATTTAACAATAGTGCAGGAGGTGTTTAATGAAGAAGTTTAATATAAAAGAACCAGATAAATGTGATAATTGTCACAATAAGATTTTAAGGGAATTTTATGATACTGAATACAATGGTGTGAAACAACCTATGATTGTGTGTCCTAATTGTTTCACAAAAGGGAAATGTCATAATACTATACATTTTAAAAATATTGATGGATTCTGGTATAAGATGGATTAGGAGTTTATATGATATACAAATATGAATGTTATGAGAATGAACTGGTAAAAATTGAAATTTTTGGGTGTGTCATCGGAAGAAAAATCATAGAAGAGATATAACAAGACATTATCATTTCTTACATTTGTCAACTATGCTTTCTTTCAATCCGTAATCCTCAATTCCAACAACTGCTCTCTACTGAAACTCAGTAGGTGTAACAAACAATCGACTTCTTCCTGTAATCCTCAAACCGCCTGGCTCAATGAATATGCTGGATTTCAAGTGGTTATCAATAAAATATTCCCTTGACTTCTCAACTCATTAAGGCCAAAAATAAGCGTATGTGAATAAGGCATTGTCAATCGGTTAACAACTAATCTGAACCTTTTTCGTATGGGTGATGCCATGGAGAGATTATTGAAACCCTGTTTCTGAAAAGAGAGCGGGGTTTTTGTATTTTAAAGGAACGGTTATGAAAAAATGCCCTTTTTGTCAGGAAGATATCCCGGATACAGATGTAAAATGCGGATATTGCGGTTGCGTTTCATGGTTTGATAAAAAGAAGGATGCGGCTTTAAATAATGTTATTTATTTTGACAATATTTCAACATCATCAGAACAACTTGAACCGCTTAAAACAAGTATTATAGATGAAAACGATGTGAAAATCAAAAAAATGAGAGTAATAGCGACAGTTGTTTTGGTGGTTCTTTATATTGTGGTATTAATCTACAATTACATATATGGATCGTTTACAGGAATAGGTATTCCGAAGAACATAGCCCTTATGATTGGTGCCTTTCTTGTGCCGCCAATAGCATACACCGTTTGCATGATTTATCCGAAATATATTAGCGCCCAATATATCTACTATATCTCTGCAATATTATTATTTATACTTATTGTGCTTTCAAGTTTTTATAGACTTAAACAGAGTGAAAACCGACTGTTAGTTAACCCGTATTCGGGAAACGCAACTGAAGACCAAATTTCTGCTGCACCCGTACCTCCTCCTATTGGTCCCCAGCATGATTCCACTACATCTACAAACACTTATAACCAAATAAGGTCTATGAATGATGAACAATTTTTGAAATTTATAGAGTTAAATGATAACTCGAAAAATCCTTTGCCCGGGATTGGTTATGTTCTAGATAAGAAAAGCGGAAAGTTAATAAGAATTATTCAAGAACCGCGCAAAGTAAAATAATAGATTACTCTAGAACTTGCATTCCACACATATAATAATTTCATCAAGCAGAGAAAATACCTAAATCCAGAATTATTTATTGCATCACGACACAAGGAAAGCATTCTTGTGTCTCTGGATTGAGCAGTTCTTATCGCCAAGCTAATATTAACTTATCACTCAAACTTAATATTAGCTAAATAATTTTTTCCTTCCTGTAATCCACAATTTCCATATTTATTATTTTATGCTAGGTTACAAACAGTAATCGTTAATCGTACCAAAATAAAAGGCAGAGCCATTTGACCCTGCCTTTCCCTCCCACGGTAAGAACCACGGTTGAAGAAACCTGACAAAACGGTTTTATTTCTGAAACTTTCTCCTGACTCCTGCCAATCCAATTAGCCCCAACCCAAGCAACAGCATGGTGGCGGATTCGGGGACAGCATTATAAACTAATTGATCCTGCGCATTACCAGAATATACGCCATTGCTGTATGTGTCATAAAGGTTCATAACTTGAACACCATAAAATCCGTCGGCATTGGCCGCAGAGTCTATAAAAGCTTGAGCACCGTCCGTCAGTGTTATAGGGTCTACGGCCATTTCGCCTTCAAGGCTCCAAATTGCTAATTGCAAGTCGTTTGCATTAACAGTAGTGTGTGTTATCGCATAGGTTTCCCATTGATAATACAAATATGCAGTTTGACTACTTATCGGATCTGGGTTACCACCACTATAACCTCCGTTAATGGCACCACCCGTAACTCCTCCGACATATAAAGTTTGTCCATTGTAAAAATCTTCGTTCCTTTCCAGACAAAAAGTGTCAAACAACACTCCCTGCGAGTCGCCAACTTTATCAACGTTAAAAGCACCACCACCATTTACGGCATTCCCTATCCCAATTGTAAGAACAATGGAATCCCCAGCTGAAATCGAATAGGCGCTTGCCACTGGGCTCATTAATAACAACCCCATTGCAACCATCATCAAACCAACCAATAATTTTTTCACTCTTTTCGCTCCTTATTTTGGGAATTTAATCCTTCAATTTTACAGTTTTCAAAGCAAAAGTAATGCCATATAATGAAAGCTTATAATTAAGTACGTTTGGATTTAAAGCATTATTATTTGATTGAGCATGCCTTTTTCGGTTCTCTCTTATTATCTGTTCTATTTCGGTGCCGTATAAATTTAGTTTTCGCTGCGATAAATATTTTTCAGGATTTTTGGTGTCTTGCGCTAGTTCCAGCAAGCTTTTGTCCGGCAAAAACATGAATATGGCGCGGTTTTCTTCTTTCGCCCTATGGAAACGCCAAGCGTAAAACTTTTTGAATAATTCTCTCTGCTCATCATTGAGGCAATAGTAGCCTTTGATTTTTGTGTGTCCATACCGGTTGATTCTTTTTTCCTGCCAATTGGCGGCGGCAATTTTAGCAAAATCTTCTCTGGCGGCATCTTTCAAATCTTTTATGTTCAGTTCCGCGGATTGTTTTTCATAAAGCGCCGGAAGATATATAACGTCTTGAACGGCATACTCCAGTTGTTCCTCCGTCAATGGCCGGTTATCCCAGCGCGAGCGTTGTATTTTTTTGCTTTTTTTCAATTCCACGCCCACAAATTGTGTAATCATTTTTTCCAGCGAAAGCTGTTTAAAGCCTAAAAGAAGCGCCGCCCGATGCGTATCAAAAATATTTTTGAAATCAAACTTATAATCTCTCTTCAAAAGACGGATATCGTTATCCGCGGCATGAAGAATCTTAACAATTTGCTGATTACCAAAATATTTACCCAAAAAAGATAAATCAAGATTATTCAAAGGGTCAAAAACATAGGTCGTAGTATTGGCATGAATTTGGATGAGACAGAGTTTTTCTTTAAAATAGCGGAAGGAATCGTATTCCGTATCGATGCTTAAAACTTTCGCCCGCTTAAAATCATCGATGGCATGCTGTAATTTTTTAGGTGTATCTACCAGAAGCAATTTTGTATCCATGCCGGTTAACTTAACCGAAATGCGAATTTAAAGCTACAAAAATGACGAAGAAAAAACTTAAGAAAGTAATAAATACATAATCGGAGGATTTAAGTTTTAATTCCACTAAAGATGTGCGCTCTCCCCGCTGATAGTTCCTTGCTTCCATAGCCAGCGCCAGTTCATTCGCCCGCCGAAAAATACCAGTTAAAACAGTTAAGATTAAAGAAAAGAACGCTTTGATTCTGATAATATATCCTGACTGGCGCAAATTGTAACCTCTGGCTTTTTGGGCAATTTCTACTCTTTCCTTTTCCGTCAGCAAGATAGGCATGAGCCGTAGAGCCAGCATAATCATTACAGCGATATCATCAATCGGCACACGCAGCAATTTTAATGGCCGTAAAAAATACTTAATTGCCGCGATCATCTGAGAGGGCGTAGTCGTCAGCGTCAGTAAAATCGCGGCCATAATCAAACACAAAAAACGCCACACTACAAAAAATCCATGTTGTAATCCTGTATAGGAAATAGAAATTCCGATGTAAGGAATATTGAAAAGAGCTTCCCCTTCATTAAACAACAAATGAACTAAAAAAATCAGAACGATAAAGAACAGAAGCGGTTTAATGGCCTGCCCAATTGTCCGCAAAGTTATGCCGTTTGCCAGCGCCGCACAAAATAAGGCAATACCGACAATTACTACTATCAGCGGTTTCAACCAAAGAATAAAAATGCTTAAGCAGATAGTGACGGCAAGTTTTATGCGGGGATCAAGATTATAGATGAGCGATGGGCCGTTTATAAAAGAGCCGGTATGATACATAATCAATCCTTATTTTTACGGATTAAGAAAAGGATTTCTTCTAAAGCGTCTTCCATGTTGACAATGTCGGTGCGCGCCGGAAAACCTGATTCTTCAAGCTTAATTAACAGCTCGGTAATCTGAGGCAGCTGCATTCCTATTTTTTGCAGCAGCCCGATCTTCCCGAAAATTTCTTGCGGAGTGCCGTCCAGGTAAATGCGGCCTTCATTCATAACTACAATTCTCTGCGTGAGAGATGCTTCCGCCATGTTATGCGTAATATGAATTATCCCCACACCCTCAGAATGGAGTTTATCAACAATATCTAAAACGCGCTTAGCAGCTGCGGGATCGAGAAAAGCAGTTGGTTCATCAAGCGCTATATAGCGCGGCTGCATGGCTAAGACACCGGCGATCGCCACCAGTCTTTTTTCACCGCCGGAGAGGTTTTCGATATTGCGGCAGGCGAGCCCGGAAATGCCTACTCTAGCCAAAGCTCCGGCAACTCGCTTTTTAATTTCCACCGTCGGCAGACGTAAGTTTTCCGGACCGAAGGCGACATCTTCCTCCACCGTCATACCGACTATTTGATTATCGGGATTTTGAAAAACCATCCCCACCAGCGATCTGATGTCCGCTTGATGTCCTGCATCTTTCGTATCGAAGCCGCCTATCGTAACTTTGCCGCTTGCGGGCAAAAGCAAAGAATTCAAATGCCGGATAAGCGTGGTTTTGCCGCAGCCGTTCGGGCCGATTAAGGCAAGGTGTTCTCCTTCTCTTATTTGCAGAGAAACACCGCGCAGGGCATCAATTCCTTCCGGCTCATATTTGTAATAGACATTTTCTAATGTAATCAATTGATGAATCCTAACCCCAATAAACGGGATAAGCCCCGCCCATGCGGGATAAGTGCGTTTAAGAATTTGCTTTCTACTAGAAAGCGAATTCTAACTTGCTAAACTTTTACGCGACCCTTGAGCTGCGAACTGATAATGGCGGCAAGCAATATTTTTATTATATCGCCCGGAATAAACGGCACAACACCGACAGCCAGCGCCTTGTGAAAGCTCATCTTCGCCACCAAAGAAAGCTGAAGGCTTCCCAGAAAATAGATTATCAGCATTCCGATCAGCATGGAAAAGATATGCCAGAAAATGCCCGCGCTTTTCCTCATTCGATTAACCATCCCGATGGCAAAAGCCGCGATGATAAAGCCCAGCAAATAACCGCCGGTAGGGCCTAAGATAACGCCCAGCCCTGCTTTGCCTCCGGCAAAAACCGGGATGCCCACAACTCCCAGCATGACATAAATGAATTGACTCATGGCTCCGAGTTGGCCGCCCAGAAGCACAGCCGCAATATTTAAGAAAAATGTTTGTGCGGTGATCGGTACAGGCGGCAGAGGAATAACTATAAACGCCCCTGCCGCGGTAAGCGCTCCGAAAAGTGCCGCGTAAACCAATCCTTTAATCGATGTTTTGTCAGCAGCCATAAATTGAATTCCTATAATAATTATATATAATTTTTAAAATATAAATGAAAGTCCCGCCTTAAATATAATCCCGGGCATGGGATAATAGAAGTTATCCATTCCGTACTGAAAGTAATCAATCCCGAATGAAGAATACTTCACGTCGGCAATATTATCAATACCCAGAAAAGCCGTCAGCCCGAGTTTTCCAAAGCTTGGTTTGTAATTAAGATAGATATTCAAGAGCGTATAAGATTCCAGTTTTTCGGTGTTGTTATCGTTATCGCCGGAGAGGAACGCATCGCCCACATACTGTATTTCGGGTCTCAGCGTTAGATTATAAGGCAGATAAATTTCCAATCCGGCATTGGCCATATGATTGGGAACCATGGGCATCTCTTTTTTATTGTTAGCGCCGTTTTCAAAAGTAGCCATATGGTATGTGTAATTTCCGTAAATTTTGAGACACTTCGGCCAGAGATAGGAAAGAGAAACTTCCACGCCGTCATGTCGTGTCTTATCAGCATTGATATTTTCACCTAGAAAAGTATGTGTCGTCGTGTCATAGACAGAGACCCATTCGATTTCATCCTCCATGTCAACGCGGAAAATGGTCAGTCCTATTTTCAGATTTTCCAGAGGATAAAATTCCGTACCCGCTTCCATACTGACTCCTTTTTCTTTTTCCAATACGTTATTAAATAAGTATTTTACATAGTCTACGCGATAACCATTAAAAGAGGCCACTTCATCAATAAAAGGAATGCGGTAAACAGTCGCGTACTTCGCAAATACTTTTGATTTCTTTCCCCAAAGCCAGGTCAACCCTGCTTCATATGCTTCGGCAGGATAAGTATTTTTTGTATCTGTAAAACTGTTGCCGGGGTAGGAAAAATCCATATTTGAACCGCTGATGGATGTTCGTTCGGACCGGTAACCGCCGCTGAAAATAAGATTTTTCAAAAGACTGAATTCATCGCGGATATAATATCCCAGCGATTCCCGTGTAAAATCCGCTGTGCTTAATTGTTTCGTTCTCTCCCGATCATTAAAAATATTCTTTTTGTATGGTTCGTTATAATAATCCACGCCCATAATAACTTTATTGCCAAACCCGAAGATTTCTTTTTCCAGAATATATTTCGGTGTAATTCCGTACGTGTCGGCGTTTGTATCGGAAAAAACGTAGGGAAACCATGAGGACAACGATGACGGCATATTCATTTGCAGATCTTTTTTACCATACAGAAAATTGACTTCCAGTTGTCCCCATGAACCCCAGAAAGATTTGATGCCCAAATTAACGTTGGTATATTTATCCGAACCGTCATCATCCGGATGAGCGCTCATAAAATAGTCCGGCATGGCAGGCTGATATTGACGTCTATCCTGCTCCATCTGTTTTTTCGTCAGGGAGCCCGGCATTTGATAATCCACTTTATTAAAAGAGATACCAAGCGAAACATTTAACAAGTCGTTGGCGGAATATCCCACGTCAAAACCGCCGCCCTGTGAGGAATATTTCGAACGTTCCCGATAACCGAAGTTAAAATTATTTTCTCCGTTTACTGCGTATGTCCAATGACCTGTCGCGCCTGTTACGCCAGCCCGCTCGTCGTCGAGACCATAGCTTCCAGCAAGAAAAGATACGTTAAATTTTGGTTCACCCTTGCCTTTCTTGGTTATAATGTTAATAACGCCGCCGATAGCTGCGTCGCCATAGAGGACACTGCCCGGTCCCCGGACTATCTCGATTCTTTCTATAGTGTCGACCGGCATTTCCAGCCAGTTGATCGAAGCCATATCCGTCCGGTTCAACCGTCGGCCATCCAGCAAAATCAAAATTTTACTATAAGGATTGTCACCTCCGATACCGCGCATATCAACCATCGCCTGCGAAGAGTTGCCGCTGTAAGTGCGAATTTGAATACTTTCCAGCTTATCCAGTACTTCTACTACAGTTGTCGCGCCGGAATTATTTATTTCTTCGGCGGTAATGACGGAAACGTTGGCAGGGGCTTTGCGGGTTTCCTGGTTATCGCGCGTCGCGGTGACAACAACTTCTCCCATCGTGACAATCGCATCGCCATCTTTTTTATCTTGAGCTTGTACTGGTGAAAAAATAACTACGGAAAACAACAGAACTAAAACTAAGACTTTCTTCATGGAGCTCCTCCTTTCCCCCTCGGGATTAAAGTAAGTTGGACTCACCATAAAGTTTCCTGGCTTGCGGCGACCTACTTTCCACTCCTTCCCGATGCAGAAGCATCAGTGGATTAACATGGATTTCGTTCCGCTTACAGTTGCGGGGCAGCGCCGGATTATAACCGGCTTCCTTTATTGGCAGTCTTTGCTAATTTCTTCCTTCGGCTAACTTTGTTGGCTACGTCGTCGGCTTCCTCAACGTATGCACACACAATACGCCTCGTCGCCTCCTCCTTGCCGCCGCGTTATCCTTTGAATAAATTAGCAACATTATTTACTCAGGTTAGCAGCGTCATTCTGGGCAATCCGCTTTGCGGATTTTGATCTATCAGAGAATCGACGTCGTAAACCTCTTTTATGTTTGCCGCGGTAATAACTTCCGCGGGTTTCCCTATAGCATAAATTTTTCCGGAGTAAAGTAAAATTATCCGATCGGCATGTTGCGCGGCCAGATTGATATCGTGCGTAACAAAAATTACCGTGAGTTGTTGCGCTGTTTTTAATTGCTGCAATAAAGTTAGAAACTGTACTTGATGTTTCAGGTCTAAAAAAACGGTGCTTTCATCCAGCAGTAATACTTTCGGCTCTTGAGCCAGGGCGCGGGCAATCAAGACACGCTGGCGCTCCCCGGCGCTGAGCTCGTCAAAACGCTGGGAGGCAAAAGAAAGGGTATCCGTTTTTTCCATAGCTTCACGGACTATCCGGTAATCTTTTTTATCCTCAAAACGATAATTACTTAAATGCGGAAATCGTCCCATAAGCACAATTTCTTCCGCGTAAAAAGGAAAAATAACGGCTGTTTCCTGCGGCACGATGGCTACTTTTTGAGCAATATCTTTTCGCAACCAATGACTCGTGTTTTTATCGTCTATAAGCATTTGACCGGTATCGGGGAAAAGTGTGCCATTAATAATTTTCAAGAGAGTTGTTTTGCCGGAGCCGTTCGGTCCGATAATCGCTACAATCTGCGCTTCATCGATAGCAAAAGAAACATCTTCCATCACCGGTTTTGCGGCGTAACTGAAATTTATATTTTCGGCGCTGATTATGGACATGGTTAACGTGCCTTTCTTTTTAAAAGAAAGATGAAATAAGGCGCGCCGCAAAGCGCCGTGATAACTCCAACCGGCAATTCAGCCGGCGCGAAAACAACTCTGGCGATAGTATCGGCAACAATTAAAAACGAGGCGCCGAACAACGCGGTAACAGGCAAAAGCAAACGATGATCGGAACCGAAAATAAAGCGCATAAAGTGCGGCACCATAATTCCGACAAAGCCTATAATCCCCGCCAAAGATACAGCGACGGCTGTAATCAGAGAGGTTACAATCAGAAGCCATTGTTTTGTTCTCTCTACATCGACGCCTAATTGCAGAGCCGTATCTTCACCCTGCACAATCAAGTTCAGTTTTCGCGCCTGTGCGTAAAGCAACACAAAACCGGCAAGCAGACAGAAAGCGGCCACGCAAATTTCTTTGATTGATGCCCGCGAGAGGTCACCCATCAGCCAAAACGTGATGCTGTGCAACTCCATGCTATTGACAATAGATAAGAAAAAGAGAATCGCTGCGGAAAAAAAGGCATTCACGACAACGCCGGAAAGTAAAAGAGAATTATCCAAGAGGGGACCTCTGGTTCCTCCGGCAACAACGAATACCAAAAAAACTGTGGCCAGCGCTCCCAGGAAAGCCAGCAGCGGCACACCTAAATAAAAAGAACTCGCGCCGAGGAGGATGCCTATAATTGCTCCCAGCGCAGAACCTCCCGATATACCTAAAATGTAAGGATCAGCCAGAGGATTGCGCAGAATCGCCTGAAAAATAACTCCTCCCAAAGAAAGCGCGGCGCCGACAATTCCCGCGAAAATAATTCGCGGCAGGCGCACGGAAAATAAAATTAATTCTTCCTGAGAAGTTATGGAGAAGTCTCCCGTAACCGCCTTGGCCAGATAGCGCAATACATAACAAAAATCGATATGAACACTACCGGCCAAAAGGGAAACAGCGCTAATGATCAAAAAGATTAAAATCATCAGAGCGCTGATTTGCAGTACTCGCGATAAGGTAACACGGCGGTAAATGGGCGTCTTCCTCCTAATGATACCCAAACTTCAGAAACAAATAATCTAAAGGTCACTATAGGCGCACTGAAGCTTGCAGGTCGTAATGAGGCTAAAATTTCAAAAGCAAATAACCTAAAGGTCACTATAGGCGCATTGAAATTTTTTAGCCGAATTATCCAATAGCCAAAGGCTATTGGAAATTAATCCATCCGCCGTGGCGGAAGGGATATCTAGCAAAGCTAGGTTTATACACATAGGGACTTATACATTCTCTTTGATTTGTTTTCCACCACAAAAGCGCGGGTCTTGGCTATGGCTTATCAATCCTGACAAAATCCGTCATCTCTTTGAATAAAGAGGCATCAGCGTGCATCGGCCAATCGTTATGGCCCGCTCCCTTGATTACCCACATGCGCTTTCTGCCTTCGGGAAGAGCGTTATACAAATTGATTGCGTGCTTAATCGGCAGGATTTTATCGCGCTCCGCGCCGACTACGGAGATTTTCTTTTGAAACGCTTGAAGATTATCAATGCTGTCATACTTGTCGGTCAAAACCAGTTTCACGGGAAGAAAAGGAAAGAGCGACTTGGCTACAGATGCCAGCGTGTCCCAGGGTGTAATTAATATTATACCTGCGACGGGAACGGATGTCTGTTTAGCAACAGCGGCGGCAACGCCGCAGCCCAGTGATTCACCCACAAGATAAAGCGGCTCTTTATATTGCTCAAATGCGAGACGAACAGTTTCCAATCCGGCAGCGACAAATGGTTTTTCCCCAACTTTTCCGGGACGGCCTCCGTATTTAGGATACTCGGCCAAGACTACGCGGAAACCCAGCTCCATAAAAGGCTTTAAATAGAATCCTCTGTCGAGAGCCGTGCCGCCATTGCCATGGAAAAGAACGATCGTGCCATTGGGCGCGGGCGCATCACTCGCGGCGATCAAACCCTGATAATCCGCAGTCGTCGCTTGCCAGAGTTTCATATTTTCATACTCAAGCATTCGCGCGGAAGGCCTCTCCGCACTGGGAAAATAAAGAAATCTGTTTTGCATATTACAGCCTCCCAAAAACATCGCGATGATTAGAAACAACAGAATTATTTTTAATGTTTGCTTCATTTATCGGGGAATCAGTTAGTCACTGCAGCGAATTGTTAAGTGTTTATCAATTCGTCCCAATTATCATTAATAAACATAGCTAGCCTCAACAAAAGAGCTAATGATGTATATGCTTCGTTGTCTTCAATTTTTGAAGCTTTCCCGTGAGCTGCTTCGTCTCTCCAGTATTTTAGCAATGTTGAGTAAGATTTGTAATCATCTTGGACTTGGCTACGAACTTTGCCAATCAGAATGTTTTCAATCGCGCGTCGACCATTCGCGGAGGAATATTTTTTTTATATTTCTTTCTCATCTTTTTCTTTTGCGATTGCCGCTGCAAGGATTATAGACTCTGCAGAAGCACCGCACATAACACAACAAGCTAAATAGGCATGGGCACCATAACACCGAATAGCTTGTTGAGCACGTTCATGGAAGCCTGCACCAAATTTTGATTTATATTTTTCTAATATCTCTGCAAATCTTTCCGGTTCAGTTGGGACAAAGTCATCTTGACCACCTTCTTTAAGCCAAATGTGGCCAAATGGTGTAATAGAATAACCATTTCCGGCGCCACCATCGGCGGTTGCTTGTGCTCCAGAATGTGTAACACCAGGACGTAATACACCCCTTCTGCAAAGCTCCCAACCTGCAGCATAAAAAACAGGAGATAGTTTTTGCCATTCTATTTCCTTATTCTTGATTCCTTGTTTTCTAAAGTAAGTTATAAGTATATGCGGAAGGTAGATTTCATATCCATAACTTCCATATTGCCCGTGATCAGGGTTTCTTAAAAAATCAATTAATAATTTTGTCGCATCTTCAAGTTTCATATTACTTTCACCTAACAATTAATATATGATGTTCGTTTTTTCCGATTTTTTCGTCACAAGCGTAACAAATCTTGTTTTTTTGTAAAGAATATTTTTCTGAACTTCCGGCTACCAATGTTTAGGGGCTGTTCAAAAATGCTCAGATGCAAGGCGCGCAAGAACCGGAGCGCGAGGCGTATGCCTTTTATACGTTGAGCGTTACGGTTTGCAGCGCAACGCAGTAGATTGGTATTTTTCAACAGTCCCTACTTCAGTTCCATACAGAACTTATCAATCTTCTCCGGCGGGGCGATGGGATAACTGCCATTAAAGCAGGCCAGGCAAAAACAATCTTTCCTCAATCCGGTGGCCTTGATCATGCCTTCTACTGTCAAATAGTGCAGCGAATCAAGACCGATGAATTCGGCGATGGCTTTTTCGTTTTCTTTTTTAGCGGCGATCAGTTCTCCCTTGGACGAAAAGTCAATGCCATAGGGACAGGGATAAATTGTCGGCGGACAACTGATGACCATATGAATTTCTTTCATTCCNATGCCGCGCAGATTTTGCACACGATTACGGCTGGTGGTGCCACGGATAATTGAATCTTCCACAATCATCACTTTCTTGCCGGCTAATAATTCCCTTACCGGATTTAATTTTACTCTTACACCAAAATCGCGCATCAACTGGGTCGGTTGAATAAAGGTTCTGCCGATGTAGTGATTACGAATCATGCCCATCTCAAAAGTAATGCCGCTTTCTTCCGCGTAACCCAGAGCGGCGTAAACGCCGGAATCGGGAAAGGGCATGACGATATCCACGTCCGGACAGTATTCACGCGCCAGTTCATGACCCAGTCTTTTGCGGTACAGATAAACATTCTGGCCGAATATCTGGCTGTCGGGACGGGCAAAATAAATCAGTTCAAAAATACAGTGACAATGTTTCATCGCGGGGAAGGGTTTGACGCTTTTAACGCCTTTGGAATCAATAATCAGAATCTCGCCGGGTTCTACATCGCGAATATACTCGGCGCCAACCAGATCAAAAGCGCAGGTCTCGGAGGCGACAACCCAACTGCCGTTTAGTTTTCCCAGCGCGAGCGGTCTAAAACCCCGCGGATCACGGGCGGCAATGATTTTATCGCGGGTCAGCATGATGAAGCTGTAAGCTCCTTCCAAGCGCGAAAGCGCGGCTATCAGGGCTTTTTCCAGGCCTTTTTTCAAATGGTGCGCCATCCGATGAACGACAACTTCGCTATCCATCGTTGATTGAAAAATAGAGCCGCTGCCTTCCAGCTCTTCACGCAATTTCTGCGCGTTGACAATATTGCCGTTATGCGCCAGAGCATAATACTCTTCGCCAAAATGAACTAAAAAGGGCTGGGCATTGAAAGAGTGGAAGAACCTGTTGTGGAATAACGGACATGTCCGATGGCCAATTTACCGGGGAGTTTTTGCAGGGTTGCTTCTTT
>Ga0031655_10001525_pt1 | contig 13783 bp, 10 predicted proteins | sample FrelakmetHBP12HB_FD_55187 | JGI IMG/M metagenome (GOLD analysis project Ga0031655, IMG submission 55187) | Freshwater lake sediment microbial communities from the University of Notre Dame, USA, for methane emissions studies -HBP12 HB | ecosystem: Environmental > Aquatic > Freshwater > Lake >... | reverse complement strand
ATGAGAATTTTAGAAACTTCTTTTGAAAATTGATTGGTGTGCGCAACCCAGCGGATCAAATGCTGAATAAGTGTCTTGGGAACGCTGGCATTAACATTGTAGTGCGACATGTGGTCGCCAATGCCGTAAGTGCTCCAACCTAAAGCCAGTTCACTTAAGTCTCCTGTTCCTACGACTAGAGCATTGCGCATATTCGCCAAGCGGAAGAGGTGTGCTGTGCGCTGACCGGCTTGGACATTTTCAAATGTTATGTCAAAAACTTTTTTGCCGCAGGCATAGGGATGTTTAATGTCTTTCAGCATTTGTAAGCAAGCGGGCTTGATATCAATTTCATTCGCTTCTACACCCAGAGCTTTCATTAATTTTAGGGCATTGTTGTAGGTTTTTGTAGAAGTGGCAAAACCCGGCATGGTGTATGCCTTAATATTCGACCTAGACAATCCTAAAGAATCCATCGTCTTGGCGGCGACAATAAGAGCATGGGTGGAATCAAGGCCACCGGAAACGCCGATGACAATATTGGCAATGCCCGAAGATTTTAAACGTTTCGACAAACCCTGAACCTGAATATTATATGCTTCGTAACAGCGCTGGTCGCGCTTGGAAGGATCGGCGGGAATGTAGGGAAAGCGTGGATAATCCCTGTTTAAGAGAATACGACTGTTTACAATATTTACATTAAATTCCACCGGACGAAAGGATAAAATGTTATTTTTATGAGTGACCGCATTTTGACTGAAAGAAGTCAGACGCATCCTGTCCTGTGCCAAACGGTCAAGGTCTATATCGCTATAAATTATTTGAGCCTGCTGTGAAAAGCGGTCTGATTCGGCAAGCAGATTTCCGTTTTCATAAATCATGGCATGTCCATCCCAGGCTAGGTCGGTTGTGGATTCGCCGGGACCGGCGGCGGCGTAAAGATAAGCGGCGACACAACGCGCCGACTGGTTGGCGGCAAGTTGGTGACGGTATTCGGATTTGCCGATGGTGATATTGGACGCTGATAAATTGCCGATAACAGTGGCTCCAGCCATGGCGGCAAAGCTCGATGGCGGAATGGGAACCCAGAGATCTTCACAAAGTTCGAGGAAAAAATTAAAATTTTCAATATTGGCGATTTTAAAGATTATATCAGCGCCAAAAGGTATATCTTTTTGTCCGGCTAATTCTATTTTGGAAGAAAACGCGGCTGATGCGGGCGTAAATTGTCTGGCTTCATAAAATTCGCGATAATTGGGCAGATATGATTTTACGGACACACCCAGTATTTTTCCGCGGTGAAAAACAACAGCACAGTTGAAAAGCCGGCAATCAACCTGCAGAGGCGCGCCGGCAACTATAATTATGTTAATTTTTTCGGAAGCTTTTTTAATTTCTGCAATGGCTTCTCGGACGCTTTGTAAAAGCGCGTCCTGATGAAATAAATCTTCATTGGAGTAGGCAGATAGTCCCAGTTCCGGAAAGATAGCCAGAATTGCTTTATTGGATGTGGCTTCCCAGGCCAGTTCAATTGTTTTTTGCGTGTTGAAAGAAGTGTCGGCAACCTTAAGTTCGGGGATACAAACGGCGGTACGGATAAAACCATGATTATACAAATTAAAAAACTTGCTCGCTTTTTTTGTCGACATGAATTTATCCTTTCTCCACACAGGCGTAAGCGCTGTGGTTATGGATGCTTTCGAAATTTTCCGCTTCAATGCAATACCAATTGAAATTATTGTCCTTATTTAGTTTCACCGCGATACTGCGGACAACGTCTTCAACGAATTTAGGATTTTCATAAGCTTTTTCCGTGACATATTTTTCATCCACACGCTTTAATAGAGAGTATACCTCACTGCTGGCGGAATCTTCCACTATTTTTATTAAATCCTCAATCCAGAAAAATTTTCTAAAGCGCACTTTTGTGGTTACTATACTGCGCTGATTGTGAGCTCCGAATTTGCTGATTTCACGGGAGCAAGGGCAGACAGTCGTGACTGGAACCACGACTCCCACCTGGAAATCAGATTGCTCGGCGCTGCTTTCTCCGGAAAAGATACAACGATACTCCATAAGGCTTTTGGCTTTGGAAACAGGCGCCGTTTTTTCCAGAAAATAAGCGAATTCAATTTCCATGTGGGCGGAATGAGCATGCAGTTTCAGCCTTGTTTTTTCTAAAATTGATTGAAAAGTCTTAATGCTGATTTGTCCCTTGAATTCATTGAGCGCCTCCACAAAACGGCTCATGTGCGTGCCTTTGAAGTGGTGTGGCAGATTGACGTACATATTTATTGTCGCATTAACAAGTTGAGTCCCCCGGGCGCGATCAAGCACGATAATTGGATATTTAATATTTTTTACACCGACTTTTTTAATGTCAATATTGCGGAAATCTTTTTGGCTTTGAATGTCAATCATAAAAAAATAATTTTCTTAAGAAGGATTTGATGGTTGTTTTGGTATATAAGNAACCGCTGCGTTTTCTGATTCCCAAATTTTAACTCGAACGACATTGACCTTGGCCGGTTTGACTCTTAGTTCCATTTTTCCGCAAATATATTTAGCGATATTTTCCGCTGATGGATTTATACCTTCAAATGAAGGGAGGATGTTGAGATGTTTGTGATCNATATCTTCAAGGATTCCGCCAAGCCATTTTTTAAAGACGCGGAAGTCAATTAACAAACCGGTCGAGTCTAACTCTGAAGCGGCAACAGTCACCTCCACTTTAAAATTATGACCGTGTAAATCTTCACATTTACCGCCGATTTCAGCCAGAACATGCGCCGCGGAAAATGACTTTATAATTGTAACTTCGTACATTTCCAACTTCCCCGATTTTTAATTGATAATTAATATCATATTTTATGTTGATGGGAAATAATTAATTAGTTCAAGATGAAATCCACAGTGTTTTGGTGAAAATAACCATTTTGGGGGTAGATGAGGTTATCTATATTTATTCCTACGCAGGCGTTTAATAAATATTTATCTTTGATTTTACATGCTAAATTAAGTTTTTTTAAATTGGATGGATATATTTATTGCATTTGGCATATCAGTTGCAAGGTATAAAAACGAAAAAGATAATTAAGCCAGGTAGAGGAGGTGACAAAGGCACAAAATAAAATATTGGACAAATCAACTGTAATGGTTTAATTNATAACAAATAAAGCACAAAAATAAAACGCTGTACATTATAAAAGGAGGCATATTATGTTAAAGATTTTTTGCAAAGAAGGACAGAAGGGTTTTACGTTGATTGAGTTGATGATCGTTATCGCGATTATCGGTATATTGGCAGCCATTGCTATTCCGCAGTTCGTTCAGTATAGAAAAAGAGGCTATGTTGCCGCTATTAATGCTGATGCCAAAAACGCCTACACTGCAGCCAATGCATATCTTGTAGATAATCCGAGTGGAGCTGCTGATAGTTTGGCTAAACTGCAGACCGCAGGCTTCACACCGTCGCAAGGAGTCACCACTGTCGTTACGACTTGGACTAGTAGTGATGCCTATACAATAGATTCAACAAATGCAACTGTAGGTTTGACAGCTGGTGTTGGTCATGACACAGCCCGATATGCGGTTTTGAGTGGTCAGTTAACTGTGACAGCTGCAACAGCAAATTAAATTTATCAGACAGAATACTTATGAAAAGGGCGCTTCCGGGCGCCCTTTTTTATGTCCGGTCACTCTTCAATCCCGTAAGTATTTAGTTGGAAGCGTGTTAAACTTCCTAATGAAGATAGAAAGCGGATGTGTTATGATTAGCAAAAGGTTTAAGAATATTCTGAAAAAATAATTGCTGGCGCTGGCCTGAAAAAACATTTTAGATTATCGAAAGGTAAAAGATTGAAAATTTCTAAATCAGGAATTATCGTTGCACTCATCACTGGAATAATTGGATTATTTTTCCTTTGGGAAAGCTGGGAAGGCTATTCAGAATATGTGAGAGTGAATGAATATGCCGGATATGCCACTGGCCACGTGACAAAAAAACATTTTTCCCGAGCTGCCGACGGCAACGTCATATATTATCTTGACTATTGGTTTTTACTTCCTGATGGAAATAGAGTCACCTCGACTAGTAATATGTTTCAGCAAAACTGGGATGCTTTAAAGATAGATGATACTCTGGGAATTAGATATGACCTGTCCAATCCTAATCGTAACATACCAAAATACAGTGGAAGCACATCACTTGTTTATGTTTTTTTTGTTTTCCTCCTCGGCGCTGTTTTTATGATCTTCGGAGTAATGCGTCTGATTAACAGTTTCAAGACAGGATACGATAAAGAGAGTTAATAAACTTCCATCGTCAGGAATTGATGGGTATTATCATCCCCCTCTAAACTGAAAAAATAAATAAGATAATTATAAATTACACTAGGGAAACTGGTACGATAATAAATTCCCATTGAAGAAAAGTGATATGAGTATTTCTATAACTTATAAACTACCTGTTACGAAAAGGGATGTGGCAATATTGTCCGTTCTGGTCATGATCGCATTAATACTGGTTGTTTATTGGCCTTTGCAGAATTACGATTTTATTAATTATGACGATCGCGGGTATGTTACCTCAAATAATATTGTCCATGCAGGGTTTGTCTCTAATAGTGTTTGGGAAGCATTCAGTAAAAATTACCTCGGGAACTGGCATCCTTTGACAATGTTATCGCACATGCTGGATTGGCAGTTATTCGGGCCGCGTGCGGGAGGACATCACTGGACAAATGTAATAATTCACATTCTCAACACGATTTTACTTTTTTTATTGTTTAATAAACTTACGGGAGCAATGTGGCGAAGTGCTTTTATTGCGACCCTGTTTGCAATTCATCCGGTCAATGTGGAATCTGTGGCCTGGATTTCTGAGCGAAAGAATGTATTAAGCACTTTTTTCTGGATAGTAACTATAATGTTTTATGTCTGGTATGCGAGGTTCCCAAACTGGAAAAGATATTTAGCTGTGGTGATTGGTTTTACTTTAGGATTAATGTCCAAGCCAATGCTGGTTACGTTACCATTTACTTTATTGCTTCTGGATTACTGGCCGTTGAGCCGGATGAAAATAAAAAAACAACTTGAATATCAAACAAACGAAACGACGGGCAATACGCTGAGAAAGGAAAGAATACTCTTTTTGGTTTTAGAGAAAATTCCTTTATTTATTTTATCTGCATTTTTCAGTTATATTGTTCTTTTAGCTCAAAAAAATGTAGGTGCCTGTTTAAGCCTGCAATCTTTTCCTTTATCATACCGCTTGGGCAATGCTAGTATCTCATATTTATTATATATCACAAAGATGTTCTGGCCGTTTGATTTGGCGGCATTATATCCGTTGAACTATAATATNTNTCTATGGCAAGTTGTTTTGTCCNCNGTGTTATTAATCGTTGTTACCATTTCCGTGTGCNCTTATTTTCGAAAATTACCTTATTTACTAATGGGCTGGCTCTGGTATTTGGGTGTCCTGGTTCCCGTGATTGGTATTATCCAAGTTGGCGATCAGGCNATGGCTGATCGTTATGCCTATGTACCNTTTATCGGGTTATTTATCATGCTAACATNGGGGACCTTTGATATACTGAAAAAATATATTTCTTCAAAAATAATTTTAATAATTGCATTATCAATCATTGTCAGTCTGACGATTATTGCAAAACGGCAGGTCCAATATTGGCAGAATACATTAACTCTGTTTAATCATGTCCTTGATGTTACACGGAATAATTCTGTCGCGCATAGTGTTGTGGCTGGTGAATTGCTTATGCAGAACAAGGTCAGTGAAGCAATGACCCATTGTAAAAAGGNTCTTTCATTAAATCCCNATGATTACAATGGACTTGTGCATATNGCCAGGGCATATGACTTGCTGGGTGAAAAGAACAAGGCAATTGATGCCTTACGGTTAGCAATTAAAGTTCGTCCTGAATATGCTAAAGCCCATAATGATCTGTGTATTCTTTTCCTGAAGGCGGGTAAGGTACAGGATGCAATGAAGGAATATCAAAAGGCAGTTGAGCTTAATTTAAATAAGGATAATTTGGAGCTTCATAATAACTTCGGGAATATTTTGGCCACGCAAGGTCACTACGATGAGGCAATTATTCAGTACAATCAAGCATTGCTTATTCAACCTCATGGTGCGGTTGTCCATTTTAATCTTGCNTTGCTCTTATTGCGGCAGGGGNAAACAGATGATGCTCTTAACCATTTACGTGAGGTTATTAGGTTGCAACCTGATAATGCAAAGGCTCATTATCAATTAGCATTAATTTTGAAACAGAAGGGCTTCGCTGAAGAAGCTAATCGTCATTATCAGGGCGCGATACGCATTAACCCTGGATATAGGGATTACAAAGAAGGAAAATATGAGGATAAAAGAATTGACATTTCTCAATAATATAATTTTAGAAACAGCAATTGCATGAACAGCAATAATTGTTGGCGATGCCGAGATTTGTGTGTTTCTTACACAGGTTATAAAAAGTGCGCTTACGATNCGGGGATTATTTTATATACTGCATATCCATCTTTATTGTATATAAAATTCATTGTTTTTCCCATACGCTTAATTAACAAGTTACCCGTATCGGGAGNATAATTATCTTGCAGAAATTGATGAAATAAATCAATTCGGACAAGTAAGTGCGTATAACCAAAGGAATGAATGTAGTTTAGAAAAGTTTTATCGTCGTTGGAAGCCGCAGCAAGACCGCGAATAAAATCCATTCCCATAGTCGGATCATCTTCGTATGTCCTCTCCAGATAATACCCGCGTGCNGCAAGTAAAATCAATCTGATCTTAGCATTTTCCGGCGTATTCTTATTTATATATTTCATGACCGGGTAACTATGATCGTTACGCGAAATAAACTCATCTTTAGATTCTTTGCCTAAAATATAACTCATGGGGCTGATGTTTTGATAATAATTTTTTATATAAAAGATATTTTTACTCATGATTATAATGAAAATAGGAAGCAATACTAACGCCAAAACATTTCTTAATCGAATGGGGAGATTCATTATCCAGTTTAAGATGTTGATTAAGCCCATAACTGTCAGGATAGATAGAATGGGNACTATGGGTAAAATATAACGTATTCTTATTTGATCAAGGAAAGAAGCCATGAGAATGAAGAAAANAGAAAAAGATATAAAAAAAAGTTTATCGCGGATGAATGATTTGTTCATCAATGAAAACGGGGATAAGATGATTAAAATCGGATTCAAGACACCGTCGAAGTAGCGATCACTATTATCCTGGCCCTGGAAAAAAAATCGGATTGGAATGAGCAGTGTTTCCCAAAAGCTCTCTCCAAATTTCATTTCCCGCATTTGAAATATACCTCTGTATGTATCCCCGGATACCATAGAATAAGTGCCATCTTGAGTCTGAAAGTTGTTTGTGTCAAAAATTCCCCTAAATAGGGGATATAAAGGATTGCCTGTCAGAATTATATTTTTAATAAACCATGGAGAAAATACAAAAAGAGAAATAAGAAAGAAAATTAAACCATACTTGATAGCTTCCCACTGCCGCCCGGTATCCTTGGAATAGACAAATACAACAGCCAGTGAAAGAAAAAACCAGGCAATTAAAGCATTATATTTTGTTCCCAATGCCAGNCCCATGGCGACGGCTGAAAGAAATAGCCATTTGAATTCTTTAAACTCGCCATCTCGATAGCGAATAAAAGCGAGAATGCCGGCTGTCGTAAAAAATGCCAAACCAAGATCAACATAGGACTGTGTAGACAAACGAACCACAATAGGTATGCTGAGAAAAATAATAATACCCAAAAGTCCTGCGATGCGGCTTATCTTATTATTCAAATAATTATAAATTAGTAATGCTGTTCCTATGCCAAAGCTCATATGGATGAAATTGGCAATGAAGTCCTTATTAAAATAAAGAGGGATGATGTAAAGCAGATCAAAGTTCATTGGGTAGTATGAAAAATCCGCCCATTTAGTTTCATAGAATCCGCCATTTTTGAGCCAGAGTTTGGGAATAGCTAAATGATGGATGAGAGCATCGCGGGCTATCGGTGGAGTTAAATTTAATATGATTTCAATTAATAATAGTAATAAAATGGCTATACAGAGAATAGTTACAAATAGATAATGTGATACATGACTCCTATTTATTGCCATGTGTTAAAGACACTCCCTAGGGTATAATAGATTTACTTAAGTAAATAACCAAAGATGCTGCCAATCAATTGTACTCCCAACAATAGGTTTGAAAACGTAAAGAATATTTTTTTATTGACAACTTGCTTATGTAGTAAAGGATTTAACAACATATATAAATGTATGTCAATAACATACTGAAATATACTGGTTAATCCGGAATTTAAGTATTACTAATGAATGAACGTATCCGTATTGAGATTACAGCTACAAAACGCGGTGTTGTTGTTCTTTCTGAATCTTCATATCCGGGCTGGCGTGTTACCGTAAATGGGAAACCGTCAAAGATTATTCGGTTAAATTATTTTTTTCAGAGGGTTGAAGTTGATTCCGGCAGGCAGCAAATTCAATTCGAACATCACCCATCCATTTTTCATATATACTTATGGATATCGTTTTTTACTTTTTTAATTATAATGCTATTATGATTTTTTCGCCACTCATTGAAACGCAAGATATAGTGAATGTTCATGAATTTTATCTGAAAGGATTTTTTTACAAGAAAAAATTATTCTTGACAGGTTTGCTTGGAAAAGTTAAAATTATAAATATAAAAAACTTAAGGTAAATATTGTTTTTAAAGGGAATTGTCATCAAGCTAAATTTAATTTTAAAAGGGTATTTTTATAAATTCAAAAATATTTTTCTGTTGGGATAAAAGCCCTCCTTTTTTAATTGAAGGAGGGTTTTTTTTAAAAAAAAAGAAGTACACAAAAGATAAGTTAGTTGATTGAGGTTATGAAAAATTAAGAAGCTAACGCCGGGATTAAAGATGCAAAATTTGATGAAATCAAACAGTATTATGGTGAAAATAACCGTTTTAGCTAGGTTATTCGTTACCAAATTTATTGCTTTAATAAATATTTGTCTTTGATTTTACATGTTAATTTCAATTAGCCTTAGCTAAAGGAATATATTTGTGTTTTATTGGTATATAAATTGCTTTAAATAACCCGTTTGTTTAGTGATTATATAAATTTAAGAAAATCTCTACAAGGATAATGCGCTAAAGATGTTTTTCGACAATCTTGATTAATTGAGGAAGGACTCTGATATGAATTCAAAACTGACGATTGCGAAAAAAGCCCCCGACTTTAAATTTAAAACACCCTGGGATGATGAGATTAATTTTTATGATGCTGTCGGCAATAGTCCGGCTGTTTTGATTTTTCTGCGCTATTACGGATGCCCAGTCTGCCAGATGGAAATGGCAAAAATAAAACAGGAAATCGAACTGGTCAGGAAAAAAGGAGGGCGCGTATTTGTAGTTCTGCAAAGTGCGCCGGAAACGCTTGCTTCTTTAACTAACAAAGGAGATTGGCCCTTCACTATCATCAGTGATCCTCAAGGGAAAGTTTTCCAACTATATGGTGTGGAAGTCGGCGGAATTATCAAGTATCTGCATCCCGCCGGTTTGATTGCGGCCATCAAGGCCATAAGCCGGGGGTTTCGTCACGGCAAGTTTGAAGGGAAGGAAACACAACTTCCTGCCGCGTTTGTCATGACAGGGGATAAACTCATTAAGTACGCTCATTATGGAGAAAACATCAGCGACATGCCCTCTTCGCTGTCAGAAATGATAATAGGCATATAAAAGATAATGCGATAATCGGGCGCATGTCATCTGCGACCGGAATGATGGAGGGGAAAGGAGTAGCATCTAATCCCACGTCCCGGCCAACTGCGTTGGCGNGATTGTTCCTCCTACGCTTCGAACTTCACTCCATTTGCTCTCAGCNGGAGTCACGATCACTACGTTCCTGGGATAGTTCCACTTGCGCTTCNAGCTTCACTTCGTTCGNTCTCAGCGATGTCACTAAGTTTCATTGTGAACGCTCGGCCAGATATTCCCANTGGTGGTAAAATTTTTCCAGGGCTTCTTTATTTGACGTAGTAAGTAAAGNGTTGTCAGGAAAACATCTCATAGATTATCACCTTGATGGGTTTGATATCCTTGCTCAATGTGCTGAGCNGTATTTTTCTCTTGATAATTATCCGGCATATTGCTATTTTTATAACAACTTATTTTTCAAGGGAACAAGGTTGACGCCAGCAACGCAAACCACTTCATCGGAGCTTTTTGAGGCCTGCGAAACAATTTTTGGGCCTGACGTAAATTTATCCATTGAGTTTCTGGAATATCTTCAGCCCATTAGCATTAAAACGGCTTACCGGAAAAGAGCGTTTGAGACGCACCCCGACCGCGCAAAAGCGCTGGGTTCTTTAGCCAGTGATTTAAATACGGAATTCATAGATGTCCAGCAGGCCTATGAAAAGCTTCTTTCGTTTGTTGAAACAAACGAAAGAAGCACTGTAAGCACTTTGTCCTTCAACGATTTCAAAACACGACAAGCGCCCTCACATCAATCTCAGGAAAAATCGTCATACACCTCGTCATACCAAAACAATCGGCAGCACAAAGGCAGACAAAAAAAAAGCACTCACGACCAAAAATATGCCAGTAAAAAACACAAAAGTTATCCCGATCATTTCTACACCGGCAGTTTTCCGAAGGGAAGCCTTATGATCGGCCAGTTTTTATACTACTCCGGTCTTATTTCGTGGCGAACGCTTATAGGAGCTATTTGCTGGCAGTGGCGGCAGCGGCCCAAAATCGGGCAGATAGCCACAGTTTGGGGGATGATTTCCCCCCAGGATGTCATAAGGATACTAACCGTTCGGAACCTTAATGAAAAATTCGGCGAATGCGCACTTCGCACCGGGTATATTTCAAATTTCGAACTTTTTGCCCTTGTTGGGAAACAGCGACAACTCCAGCGACCTCTGGGTGAATATTTTATTACAAGCGGTATCCTTTCCGCCACCGATATAGTGAACATGGCCAATAAACAGCAACTTCACAACCTAACAGCATACATATGAAAAAAATAATCCGGGTTCTGTCTAATTATGGATTCCCGCTGGAGGGTACAAGTGGCAAGGGTTATATCCCCGCTGGTTACGTGAGGTCATCTATTATTGGAATGATAATGTGAGCATTAAATGGCACATCACAATACTATCAAAGCTAACAGTTACAACAGTCTGATTCAGAGATTAAACATATTTCCGCAGGGCGCTCCACCTTCAGAGCTATTCTTCAAAATCCTTAAGATTCTTTTTTCCGAAAGGGAAGCAAAACTTGTTTCTCTCCTTCCCATTAAGCCTTTTACTGATAAAAAGGCGGCCGCAATCTGGAAACTCAATCTTAGTGATGCCAAAATTATTTTGAACGATCTAGCTAATCGTGGAATTCTTCTCGATTACGAAAATGATGGAAACACCACCTATGTTCTGCCTCCTCCAATGGCGGGATTTTTTGAATTCTCCTTGATGAGGTACCGCAACGATATCGATCAAAAAGTCCTGTCCGAACTATTTTACCAGTACCTGAATGTTGAAGAGGATTTCATCAAGGCTCTGTTTTTTGATGGAGAAACTCAGTTGGGGAGAGCTTTTGTAAATGAAGGTGTTCTGACAAACGAAAATGCTCTTCATGTTCTAGACTACGAAAGGGCATCGGAAGTTGTAAAAACAGCTTCACAAATAGGAGTTGGTGTTTGCTATTGCCGGCACAAGATGCAAAATTTAGGAAAAAATTGCGACGCGCCGATGGATATCTGCATGACTTTCAATGGTCCCGCTGAATCATTGATTCGTCATGGTATTGCCAGAGAAGTAGATGCGGCGGAAGGGCTGGATTTACTAAGTAAGGCTCAGAATTGTAACCTTGTTCAGTTTGGCGAAAATGTTCAGGAGGATGTTGGCTTTATCTGTAATTGCTGCGGCTGTTGCTGCGAAGCATTAATTGCCGCCAGAAAGTTTGGTTTTTCCAACCCCGTGCACACTACTAATTTTATTCCGGCGGTAATTGAAGAAGAATGCACCGGATGCGGAAAGTGTGTATCACTTTGTCCGGTGGAGGCGATGGCGCTTGTTACTGCAAGTGATCCGCATAAACCGGGAAGAAAAAAAGCAAAACTGGATGATGAGCAATGTCTTGGCTGCGGAGTATGCTTGAAAGGCTGCAATGTTGAGGCCCTCAAATTGGAAGCCCGTAGAGAGCGGGTTATTACACCGGTGAATTCAGTTCATAGAATTGTACTGATGGCGATTGAGCGGGGAAAGTTTCAGAATCTTCTGTTTGATAATCAGGTATTATTAAGCCATCGGGCTATGGCTGCGCTGCTTGGTGTTATTCTTAAACTTCCACCCGCGAAACAAATATTGGCCAGCAATCAGTTTAAATCAAGGTATCTTTTAGCTTTGATAAAACGTTCCAAACGTTAAGAAAAAAAATCGGGAACAATAAAATTAATTCATGACGGTAAGGCCGACGGCTTAAATTTGCAGTGGTCTGAAAATCCGGCGGGCGGCACGCCCAATGCCTGCAAGAGCCTAGCCCAGTAATTAGCCTGCGCGGCAGTGCCGGCCAGAATCACAATTTCCCGTTCTGTAAAGTTGGCCTTTAGTTTGTTGATGAATTCCTGAGTAAATTGCAAAGGAGTACGGGAAATTAAAACAGCGTATTCCATCGCAATAATTTCCCGAGGTGAAAATGTTTTTACTGTCGCGATAGCAGTTCTTCCTTGCAGTGCCGCAAGCTCTTCGGATGTAATACCGTATTGGTCATGGTCATAATAATTCATATCGATGCAAAAAGGACAGGCAACGGAAAAAGATGTTCGCAGACGGACAAGTTTGAGTATCCGTTTGTCCAGATTGGCATCTTTGTGCGCAACCATGGTTTCCATGATTCCAGAGCTTATGGCCATTTTGGGATACCAGGACAGCAATTTGCCGGGCAGAAGATCACGACCGGTCACTATTCTGGAAATCCAGATGCCAATTCTCAGATAAAATGGAATGTGATTGGGCGGGTCGATAAAAGCTTTCACAATTAACTCCTTAGCTGTGATTATTTAAAGATCAGTTTTAACAATATGCAACTGATCTTTATTTATTGCAATAAGTAATTTTATGATTTATTAAGGCAAGTAATCGGTGTAACGCCTATGTAAATTTTGTAAGAGAGTTTTATGCCAAACACAGACAGCAAACAAAAGATGCCGGATGATCTCAAAAGTTGCGTAGANTTTCACGGGCATATTTGCCCCGGCTTGATATACGGTTACCGCGTAGCCAAAGAAGNGAATAAATTGATGAACATCGGGCGATCTGTTGATGAGGAAGTGGTCGCCATTTGTAAAAACGATTCCTGCGCCGTCGACGCTCTTCAGGTAATTTTGGGCACTGTGGCGGGTAAAGGCAATCCGATCATCAAAAATTTCGGGAAGAATGCTTATACGGTGCTTAGCCGCTCCAAATGTCAGGCTTATAGATTTTCTCGTAAGACGCACTACGATTATACGGATAAGGATAAAAGCGAATTTGACCGGCTGGAAGCGTCCGTCGCCACCGGGACTGCGTCGGAAGATGATAGACGGAATCTAAAGCGCCTGAAGGTAAGTGATTTGCTTGCGCGTCCTTTTGAAGAAATATTTACAACCACGGAAGTGCCCTTCGATGAGCCTCTCTGCGCGCCGCTTGCGTCATCTGAACCTTGCGCTATTTGCGGCGAGATGACTATGGC
>Ga0031655_10001524_pt1 | contig 13785 bp, 16 predicted proteins | sample FrelakmetHBP12HB_FD_55187 | JGI IMG/M metagenome (GOLD analysis project Ga0031655, IMG submission 55187) | Freshwater lake sediment microbial communities from the University of Notre Dame, USA, for methane emissions studies -HBP12 HB | ecosystem: Environmental > Aquatic > Freshwater > Lake >... | reverse complement strand
CAACTCGCTTTTTGTAACAAGAGGTAGCCGAGATCGACGAATGCTTTGATGCGTTGTTGTGGTGTGGTCACCCCTGATGATCTTTTGAATTGTCCGTTCTGAAGCATGATGACTGCTGTGTTGCTTGATTGTTGGATCATCATGTTGCAGATGTAGCCGAGTGCGCCTCCGCTGTATCCTTCCCAGGGGTCGCCGCTGATGTTGAGATGAACCCACCCTAAGCCATGGTGGACGACCCACCCAAACATCAGATGGGAACTGTTGGGGTATTGGACGGTGTGCATTTCGTCTAGGGTGGATGCGTTGATGATTCGGACGTTGTTCCAGACGCCGTGGTTCATGTGCACGAGGAGGAAATGGGAGAGGTCGGTGACGGTTGTTCTCAGGCCAGTGCAGGCGTCCAGGCATTTCGTGTCGTAGTTGAACAACGGGATGTACAACCCTAGGATGTGGAAGTTGGGTGGGGCCATTTGGCTTTGGTTCAGGTCTCCGACGTTGAAGCTGGTGTGGTTCATTTGGAGAGGGGTAAAGATGTGTTGTTGGCAGTAGTCTTCGAAGCTTGTATGGGTGATGCGTTCGACGAGGAGTGCGGCGATGATGTATCCCATGTTGGAGTAGGAGCAGTTTGCTCCCGGAGGATAGTTCATCCAGTTTTCTGGTCGGTATAGGGGTTGGCCGGGGAGGAGGCGTTCTTGGATCCATTGGGTGCGGTTGGTGCTGAGGGGGAAGTAGTAGCGTAGGTCTGAGATCTGTCGGTAGTCTCCGAGGCTTGCTTGGTGGGCCAGCAGCATACGGTAGGTGATGTTGACGGTGGGGTAGTTGGGGTTTTTCAGGTCGAAGGGGAGGTACTGGCTGACGTTGTCGTCTAGGTTGAACATGTTGTTGTCGTAGAGTTGCATGAGTGCCATGGCGGTGACGGTTTTGGAGATGGAGCCGGTGAGGTAGATGGTGTCGAGGGTTGCTTTTTTGCGGAGGTAGACGTTGCTGTGTCCGTAGGCTTTCATCCAGACGACGTCGGTTGTGTTGAGGACGCAGGCGACGAGGGAGGGTGTCTGTTCGATTTTCATGTAGGTTCGTACTTTGAGGTTGAAGAAGGCGTCGGTGAGGAAGCTGGTGTCGGTGGCGTCTGGGTGTTCAGTTGCGGATAGGACTGGGACAAGGACGAGGAGAAGGAGAACAAAGGCAAGGGTGTGAACACGATGGTTATTCTTCATACGATTTTGATACCAACGCATCCTTACTTCAAGTTTCGCTCAGGGAGTATTTAAAGACGGAGAGAAGGGTTCTTTGAGGGGGGAGAGATGTCAGCATGTGACGTGAATGCACTGATGAAGGAATCGTGGGGTTCAGCGGTTGTTAATGGAGTCCCGAGGTTTCTAGGGGACGGTGTCTGAGCATGAGGGTTACGTGTCCGTCGTGTAAGCGGCGTTTGCGTCTGCCGAAGTCGCGCAACGTGCATTGTGTGTGTGGCCGTGAGCTGGTGTACATGCGCCTTGCGCACAGGGAGAAGCGGTATTTGGTGGATGCGAACATCTTGTTGTACGCACGCAATCGTGACGCGGTGCGTGGGCGGGACTGCGAACGAGTCCTGGTAGTCGCGAAGGTCGCGGTGACCAAGCAGGTGTTGGATGAAGTCAGGCCGGCGTACGAGACGCCGCTGAAGGTCTATGCGGTGAAGGAGATCTCCCCGAGTCTGCGTGAGTTGTGGACGGAGGATACGAAGCAGCCGTCGTTGGCGGACTTGTCTTTGATTCAGGCAGCGTTGGAGAACCCGGAGATCATTGGGATCATTACGTACGACCGGGATTTCAAGACCATAGCCACCCGAGGGTTCATCCGCAGCCAGTCGTCGAAGTCCGCGGATGATTTCTGGGTGGGAACAGCAAAGGAGTACTTGGAAAAGACGAACAAAAAAGTGAAGGAAAAATATGACTGAGTGAGAGTAATGGGAGAAGAAGCAAGTTTTGAAAAGAAGATTCGCGAGCCACGATTTCAGTGGATTGATAGCTATACGACACCTGTCGAAGTTTCTCGTGCGGCTGCCGATTATCTTATTGCTCACGCGGGAGCGCCGTTGAATTTTGATAAGATCCATAAGAAGTTAGGAATCCAGATGGATAATGGTGGCGTTGTTTTCCCCTATGTTAATCTCAACTGGCATACGTGGTTATGGTTGGATCATCTTGGGTACGACTACAAGTTGTTCTGTGTCGAGACACCTGCTGGGGAGTCGTTGTTGTATCCAAAAAACCCAGATCCCATAAAGTATATTCTGGTAGAGAAGAAGGAGAAGATGGTCTGGGGTAATACGATGGAGAAGGAAAAGCGGTCGTTCAATAGCGAATTCCCCATTTACTATGGAGCGTTGTACAACTCGAAATTTGAGTTAGTAAAAGATAGCAAAAGCATTGATGGAAAATAATGTATTTCTCTTAAACATTCAACCTAGTTCCAAGTCAGAAATACCATCTTATACTCTACGTATTCAAGGGAAAAATATTCCTTAGTCAAAAGGTCAATTGCAGTCTTGTTCCCAGTAATTCTTGCGTCGCAAGCTAATCATTAACCAAGGATAGAAGTCTCCTGTAGCCTTGAATTTTGATAGAAGTTTTTCAATTTTCATCATTACAGCTTCACAATCAAAGAGTGCAGTTTAATTTGATAATTAAGGTTGATCTTACTAAACTTTAATTAGTTTTTAATCATACATTCATCTAGTTGAGGAAAGGATTCAATGGAGGTACAGTCACCCTCTGAAGTTATTTCTCTCGTACAAACAATCGTAGAAGAAATAAAAAGATCCCGGTTTTACAAGAATGTTGGGTATATCCTTTATCCTATTATTGTTGGGTATTTTATTGTAAAAAAGGCTAACCTGACCATTTCTCTTAAAACCAAAGAGCTACTTTTAATTGAACCAAAAGTAATTGAAAAATATCAACAAGTTTCACAAGATCTAGAGTACATTTCCAAGGAGATCGAAATCAAGGATACCTACTTGATTTATTCATTAAGGTCAAAGTACCTAAATCAATGTAAATTTTTTTTACAGGAAATTTCTTTTTTTACAAGAATTGAGGCACCTTTTTCAACTGAATTTAAAGAATTTATCATGGACTGTCACAAGAAATTTACCGCTTTTCAAAATAAGATCCTAACCTACAATGATCTTTTTATAAAGCGGAGAATAATTGAATATGAGCCTCTTTTTAGTCTTGGACCTTTTCCGTTGGACGACGAACAAAAAATCGCGATAATTACGGATGATAAACATAATCTCGTCGTAGCTGGAGCAGGATCTGGAAAAACCGAAGTACTAACTACTAGGATTGCATATCTGATTAAAAGAAAACCCGATGCTATCCAATCTGAACGGATTCTTGCTCTTGCATTTCAACGAGACGCTTCGCAACAAATACGGGAACGACTGATCGAACGATATAACCTTGTAGTTGAAATAAAAACATTCCATGCATTGGGCCGAGAAATCCTGAAGAAAGCCGGATCTCGTTCAGACTTATATGGCGGAGATAATTATGAAAAGGCAACAAAAGACCTGATTACGGAATTGTACAATCAATCATTTGAAGATCCTACTTTTCAAACGAAGGTCATTCATTACTTAGAACAAATTGGATCGCCGGAAGAAAAAACCGAAGCTGATTTTCAAACCAAGGAAGAATTTTACCGTTTTCAACGTAATTTACGATATACTGCTTTGGACGGCACTGAGGTTAAAAGTCAGGGTGAACGGAAAATCCTAAATTTCTTTTTAACACATAAATTAAATGAAAAACCCATCAAAATCTTCTATGAAGACTATGCAGACTGGATGGCATACTACGATGCTAACGGACAAAGGCAAGTTCCCAAACCTGATTTTTTCTTGCCGGAGTTCAATATATACATTGAGCATTGGTCAATTGATAACAATAACCAAGTTCCCCCTTGGTACGCAGGAGATTATCTAGAAACAATGAGGATGAAAAAAACCAAATTTGCATCTCAAAACAAATATAGCTTAGTTGAAACCACCTTTGGTGAATTTATTAGTAATCAAGATTTTATTCCAATAGTAAAAAAGAAGTTACTCGAAGCTTTGGCAAAGAAGTATCCCAATCAATCTTTTACTTTTACTCCAATAGGTTATCATGAATTAATAGAAAATGTATGGGAAGACTGTAAGGCTTCAGAGAAATCGATTTATCGCAATATCAATAATTTTATCACGATCGCTAAAACCTACTGTATTAGCCCAAAAGAAATCCAAGAAAAATTAGCCAAAGAAAAATGGACAACATTACAGCAAACATTTAGTCAGGTCGCTTTAAATATTTATTTTAACTATCAACAAACCTTGAAGGAAAAGGATAAGATTGATTTCGCTGACATGATCAACGAAGCAATCGAAATTCTAAAGAAAAACGACCTCTTGTTCAAGGATTCCTATGATCATATTCTCATAGATGAATATCAAGATATTAGCACTCAAAGATATCGATTAATTCGGACACTACTAGAGAAAAACCCTCGATGTAAATTGTTCTGTGTTGGGGATGACTGGCAAAGTATTATGAGTTTCGCGGGTTCCAACCTCTATTATTTTATTGATTTCGAACGGCATTTTGATCACCCCGCAATCAGCTACTTAACAAAGAATTATCGTAGCATCAAGTCAATCGTTGATACAGGAGCCACGATTATACAAAACAATGGAGACTTACAACTACAAAAAAAGACGGTTGCATTGAAACCTGATGAAAAGAAAATCATAGTTTATTCATTATTACATAAGGAAAATTTTCAATCTAAATATTATCATCAGGTTGCTACCCATTGTAAGGAGATGATAGAATCACTTCTTGCTAAAGGTTACAAACCAAATGATATCATGGTCCTGACAAGAATTTACAATAATCCAGCCTTTAACGAAGACTTCGAAGAATATGCTAAAACAAGAGGTATTCGATATTCATCTGTTCATCGAAGTAAGGGACTTCAAGCAAAACTCGTGATAATACTAAATGTGAATAAGGGATTGTATGGATTTCCATGCGAGTTGGAAGATCCTTCTATTTTCGAGCCAGCAAGAGAATCCAAGCTAATCGATAAGGAAGCTGAAGAGCGACGACTATTTTATGTGGCAATTACTCGAGCAAGGGAAGATGTTATAATTTATAATCAACAATGTGCGAGGAGTAAATTCCTCGATGAAATAAAGAACCATATTAACATTGAAGAAGTTCCTTATTGATTTTTATTTTTGGCAGAAGAGCTCTTGAATCCTTATTCCAAATATTCAAGAAATCTGATTAGTTTATTCGTAGTATCTTTCTTTAAATTAATTATACTACATCGGATTTTGAATGTAAATTATTTTCTTTTTTGTTTGATCATACTCTTTTTTTAAGAAATTATTTCGTACAAGTTTTTCCAAGGCTCTGTAAGTTGATTCTCTATGAAGATAGCTTTTTTTCATAATTTTTTCGTGGACTTCATCTAAGGAAAGAGGTTTTTCCTGTAGAGAAAGGAGAATTAAAAGATTCTTTGGATTACCTAGAACCTTTATCTGTTCGGCTATCTTTTGTACGTTATCCTCTTGAATATCCAGTTTTATCTGCATCTGTTTATTCCAACAATTTACCAAAAATAATATTTTGTAGCTATCTTTGGTAATTAGTTACTAATTAATGCTACAGAGAAAGATAGGATCCTTAAAGATTTCCATTTTATAATGAAGTTCCAATCCTATTCATATCGATTTGCTGAACAATTGCTTAATAGTAAGTTGATCTTGAAACACGAAATTGAAGACACAATTCGAAAAATTGAAATCTCTAAGGAATTATCAAGGCCAAAATTAAACCAAATTATAGAAGAAGAATTTGTAAAATTGAATTGGATGCGACAGCCACCGGTATTTAGTAGCGGCGAAGATGCATACGCGAAAATGGATTTTTTAAAGGAGCGAATAGGAATTGAAGTTGAATTTGGTCATTCATCTTTTATTGGCATTGACTTGTTGAAATTCCAAGTTAGCTCTTATTCTGCTCTTGACAAAATTGACCTTGGAGTTTACATCACAACAACAAGAGAATTTCAAAACCACATGAAGAACAATTTTCACCAAAATTGGGAGGGAAGCTTGACTTTTGAAAAGGTGATCAAGTACTTACCTCGATTCAAAAGCGCAATCCAAGTTCCTGTTTACGTAATCGGCCTAGAAGCATAATTTGAGAATTAAGAAAATGAAACGATCTTATTATTCAAATTTATTATCCCAATTCCTGAAGGATGACCCTGAAAGAATATTAGGAGAATTAACTAGAAATCATGAATTCACTTTAGAAGAGCAACAACGAAACGCTTGGATTGAAGAAATCAAAATCTTGAAAGATCAATTACAATCATTTGATTCAGGATATCTTATTTTTGAATATTCCATTCCAAGGATGGGAAAACGTGTTGATGCAATTTATATTTTTTCAGGGATCATTTTTTTGTTGGAATTTAAGGTTGGAGAAGATCATTATCAAAAATATGCGAAAGACCAAGTATTGGACTATGCAGTTGATTTGAAAAATTTTCAATCTGGCAGTCACTATGCATTACTGGTTCCCATTCTAATAGCGACAAAGGCGGATATTAGAGAAAATATTATTCAAATGTATGAAGATAAAGTCATTCATCCATTTTCATGCAATGCTTCAAACATACAAGAAACAATCAAAAAAATTTCATCCACATTTAACGAACTAAAAATTGATCCTATCACCTGGGAGAATTCTGAGTATAAACCTACACCGACAATTATTGAGGCTGCTCAAGCATTGTACAATGGACACAGTGTAAGCGAAATATCTCGATCAGATTCAGGTGCGAGTAACCTAAGTAAAACTGGTGAAGCAATAAAGGAAATAATTGAGCGGTCAAAGTCAAGTAATAAAAAATCAATTTGTTTTATTACCGGAGTACCTGGCGCGGGAAAAACACTCGCCGGATTAAACATAGCGAATGAACGTCATAAATATTCTGAGGAGGAGCATGCAGTATTTTTATCAGGAAATGGTCCTTTAGTAGAAGTTCTTCAAGAAGCCCTCGCTAGAAATGATGTTATAAATTCTCAAAAAAGAATATCGAAACCCGAGGCTCTACGAAAAGCAAAAACGTTCATTCAAAACATTCATCATTTCAGAGATGAAGCATTAAGAAGCGAAAATCCTCCTTTAGAAAAAGTCGCCGTTTTCGATGAAGCTCAAAGAGCGTGGACACATAAACGAACATCAGATTTTATGAAAAGACGGAAAGGTGTCCCAGAATTTACTATGTCTGAACCCGAATTTTTAATCAGTTATATGGATCGACACAAAGGATGGGCAGTTATTATTTGTTTGGTTGGAGGAGGACAAGAAATTAATACCGGTGAAGCTGGATTGGTAGAATGGTTTGCCTCATTAAGAAATAGGTTCCAACATTGGAATGTATTCATTTCAACCCAAATTACCGATAAAGAATATGTTCGGGAAAATAACCTACAAGATCTATTTCACGGATTGAATGTATTTTCCTCAAGTGCTCTACATTTGAGTACTTCGATTCGCTCGTTCAGAAGTGAAAACGTTTCTAACTTTATCAAAAACCTTCTTGACTGTCAAGTAGAAATTGCTCAAGGACTATTAAGTAAATTAAAAGGTAAATATCCCATTGTGTTGACGCGTGATATTAACAAAGTAAAAGATTGGTTAAAGAAAAATGCAAGAGGTTCTGAACGAATAGGTATGACGGCAAGTTCTGGAGCATTACGACTAAAGACATTTGGAATCTTTGTGCAATCAAATATAGAGGCAAAAAAATGGTTTTTGAATGAAAAAGATGATGTTCGATCTTCATTTTATTTAGAGGATGTTGCTACTGAATTTGACATTCAAGGCTTAGAGCTTGATTGGACATGTGTTGCCTGGGATGCAGATCTGCGCTTCATCGACGGAAATTGGTCTTATAAAATATTTAGAGGAACTAAGTGGCAGACTATCAAAGATCCGGAAAGAATCATTTATCTAAAGAATGCCTATCGCGTTCTTCTTACCAGGGCAAGACAAGGATTGGTAATTTTTATTCCTGAAGGAGATTCAAAAGACCTAACCAGATCCCCGGAATTTTATGATAAAACCTACAATTATCTTAAACAGATCGGCCTTGAGGAAATATAATTATTCAACCTTATAGCGGATTCTTGATTTAAAAAATTCCTCGGTATTTTTATCTGTAAAATACACATAGCAACCTTTCATTCCACGAGAAAGTAAAACCCGATAGACCTGTTTAACGTGGGTGATAAAATTAGCTTTATCCCGTTTTACGACAGGATCACATGAATTTTCTGGCTTTCCTATCCACGTTTTTGAAATTGGATCATATACAATATCGTTTCCGATGATTACTCCGATATAGTCGAATTCAAAACCCTGAATAGTATAAATACAGCCGCATTGGTTTACACCATTAGGATTATAAGCCCATTGGTACCAAGGCGGAATCCCTTTGGCTAACCGTTTCCCTTCTCTTCCCTCCCAGGAAATTTTAAAATCTCCTATAACAACATCATTGACCAACGTTCCATCAGGATAAGGATCACTCCATGGCCAACAGAACCCAGCTACCAATCGAGCCGAATTATATTTTTCCTTATTTCTTTTTTTTATTTCGGCATATAATTCTTCAGGGGAACTAAAGATGCGAAAATCCATTTTTTCTTCGCTTGTATGAAATTGATTGGCGGTCTCACGAATCTGCAGGGTATTATCAATCCAATTAAGGTAGCCATCGGAACCATTACATCTAAATTGACTTTTTAATTCAAATTCAAAGATCTCTGCATTAAATTTTGTTGCCGTTTCTTTGAGAAGTTCCGAACTTCCAACTTCCCCCGGTCGGACAACCTGAAAATCGTCAATGAAAAAAATGGTTAGTTTTGCTGCCTTAATCAGCTGTTCAACTTGGGGAAGTTCAGATTTTTCCGTCTTAGGAGTATATCGATTATTGCTAGTGGTTCGTATTCGATGCGCCTCATCACAAATAAGAACATCGATTTCATTGTCCAGAATTTTAAGTTCAGAAAAATTATTAAAATACCTAAAGAGATTTGATGCTTGGGGTCCAACGATTTTCTTCAAGGTTTCTGTAAATGATTTCGAACCTGTAGAATGAAAGATGGACAATCCCGAAGATGCCAACTCTGCTAGAGCATTGAGAGCTATTACGGATTTACCAGTCCCCGGTCCTCCTTTTACTATAATCACGGATTTTGTTTGTTTTTTAGCACACTTCTTCGCTCGGTCAATAATTGTATTATTAACAATTAATTGGTCATCTATAAGTGTGAAGGCTTTTTGGCCTTCAATCATTGTTCGAGCATGTTCAAGAAGTTTTTTTGACGGGCGAATATTGCTTTGTTCAAAACGATTAAAGATTTCAAGACCGTCCCCTTTCTCAAGACGTTCCCTGAGATACTCACCAATTTTTTGAAAATCATCGCGAGTAAAGACTGGAAATCGTTTTAATATGGATTCAAACTTTGGTGAAAATAATATTGTGTTTGTGGATTTTGTATAATTGTGACAATAAACAATAGATGATAAATCGATATTATCTTCTTCGAAGATTTCGTAGAAATCCTTGAGGAAAAAATGGTATCCCTCTACTTGAAATGAGGGATGAGAAACCATTACCTCAGATCCACCAAAACGAGTAATGATGTTATTTTCAACATCACAATCTTGTACCTCGGACCATTGTTTTAGCTCAATAACAACAACGTTGTCTTCATTGTTCTTATCCTTTCCAAAGAACATACAATCAATACGATAAGAGGAATATGGAAGCTCCAGTTCTAAGACTATCATGTTTGATAACAGATTGTTTTCATCGACAAGATTAGCAACGTATTGGAGTGAGTTATTCCATGAATGCAATTCGGATAAAGCTACTGATCTTCCGTAGTAAGATTCGAAAGCTTTCCTAAGCTTTTCCGATAAAGTGTTGTATCTGACATCTTTGAGAAATTGGTCCCCAAGTCCCGAATATAATCTCATTCCATGTATTTGGTAATTTAATGTTAAATATAAAGATGCTTAAGAAAAATAATCAAAAAGCAAAAAAGCTAAGACATACTTTCCTCGACTCGAAAGAAGCCATTTGAACTAATAATAATGTGATCAAGAACCGAAATTCCAAGAAGATCTCCAGCCTTCTGTAACATAACGGTTACCTCTTCATCTTGTTTGCTGGGAACGCATTCACCGCTTGGATGATTATGGACAAGAACAATCGATTTTGCATGATTCTTTATTGCTGACGCAAACACCTCGCGTGGATGGATCAAGGACGCATCCAGCAGTCCCACGGAGATCAACTCCTCGGCAATGATCCGGTTCTTCGTATCCAGCAGCAGCGCGTAGAAGTACTCCTTCTTCTTGTCCGCAAGACGCGCCGCGAAATGATGGTACACATCCTCCGCGCACGTAATCTTCGCAGAGAACCCTTTCTGGCGCACCTGCTCCGTACGCCGCAGCACCTCAAACATCGCCACCAGCTTCAGCGCCTTCACCTCATCATGCACCAGATCCTCAAGTTCCGCAAGCGACAACACGGACAGCTTCGGCAGGTTACAGCTCGCCAGCACCCGATGCGACAAATCAATAGCGTTCTCCCGTTGGTCCCCGCGCCACAACACGATGGCAAGCAACTCCGCATCAGACAGGGACTCAGCGCCTTTGCGCTTCAAACGAGCACCCGGCCTCTCAAACCACGGCATCTCCCGGACTTTCATCTAAACTTACCTCCCAAACGACATTAGTAATTATTGAACTACTATTAATATTAATCTGAATAATAATATTCTGGAAAAATCTCGTTTACGGATGAGTATACTAAACCTCGTGATGGACAACGAGGATTTCCGATTGGTTTTTCCGCAAGAGAATGAGGTTTGCATTGTTAACTTCAGTGAGGGCTTTCTCAAGCGAGAAGTCGCTTAAAAACTTCATGGCTGGCCTTTTTTTAAGTTCCTCAATAGCAATCCAGGTTAAGCCTATTTCCTTGGTATGCTGATCAAGATCAAGTAGTTCGTGGTATACTTTATTAGCATCGATGCTAAGATTTTGCCGCGGGGAGAATGGTTGCATGGGGATAGTCCAGCGTGCTTTTCCACCACCAATAAGTTGGTCCCGATAGGTATCCGCGTATTCTTTAAACATCTCCAGTAGCTCAGCTTTAATCGATGGGAGGTAATCCTCAGGTAACTCGTCTTTTAACTCGAGTCTGCATGCGGCGCACGCGATTTTCAGATGAGCCATACTGTCCAACGCGATGGTTTCTTCAGTATACTTTTTATGGATGTAGTCTGAGGTTTGTAGTGCGAGGTCTGCGAATTTTTCGATGTCGGAAGGCTTAATAATCGGTCTGATAAGCAAGGCACGCATTTGATAGTCCATTAAATCTCTATTGAAATACTCCCGAGGCCGATAGGAAACATCGGTAGGGAGGATCAGGGGGATTTGTATACCGATTTTCGCAACCTTTACTTGATCCGAGAGTCTGGACATGTCATTAAAAGAGACTTCATGAGAATAAGGGTCATTGCGCCTCTGATATGTAATCTTGGCTTCTCCTTCTTTTTGAATAATGTGGTACTCGAATGTGTCGTTTTGTTTCTTGAATTGATCAGGGAGTAAGCTATGTATTGAGGATTTTAGGTACTTAAGAGTCCGACTACTTCCGGCTGGCGCGAAGGTCTCAACACCAATTCCACCTATCCCAAAAAAATCCTTCTGGCATGAGAGGAGATTATAAGCCAGCTCTTTTTGGAACAACGGGAAGTTGTCAGCTCCATGCCAGCTATCGACCGCATAATAAAGGAATTCATCCTTTGTGATACTTGGTTTAGGGAGTGAATTTACATTTATGGTCTCGTAACTTTCAACTATGTATGTCTGCCTCGAATACTGTCCCACCATAGAGTCTGAAGGAAAAACAGCATCCTTCACTAGATCCCCCGGCATTACTCGTATCAATCCTTGTTCAGGGATCTCTGAACCTTCAGGTGCCGCATAAAAGTAAGGTGAATAGTGTTCGCTGAATGGGGTATACTTCAGTCGGAATATATTGCGGTTCTTCCACTCAATAAATCCAACATTTTGCTCTTTCATCAGGTGGCTTTCGAAATTCGCCCAAGGGCCCTTCCAGCGAGCATTAAGGTTGATACTGCTCTTCATTCTCCCTCCTTATTCCAATGATCTGTAAGCAGCCGCGGTTTTTCAATATGACGGCCTTTACTCACGCCGAAAAATATTTTCTATCAAGCCTCCAAGATGCTTCCTTTCCCAAACGCCCCAACAAGAACAATGAGTGAACCTAGGAAACGTTATATGCCTTCCTTTTCATCAGAGGCGTGAAGAGAACCATGGCTCGTATCTGTGAACACTGCGGCAAAGAAGGCACATTCAAGGAGATCAAGACCGTCGATCTTCCCGTGAGCGGCAGCACGAAACTCTGCCACGCATGCGCCACGGCTCAGCACAAGGTAGAACAACAAGAATTCAACCACCAGCAACGGTGGAAGGAAGACGTCCTTCGCCGATTCCCGGAAGCAACGTTGAAACAGTTCTGCCGCGAACACGACATCGCGACATCGGACCAACGGTCCGCCCTCGCCGCAACCCGCAGGGGAACACGACAGAAAAAAAGCTATACGTATCATTACAACTTCGACGAACTCCTCCACGGCGCACTCCAAGAATCTTCCTTACCAGATGTTCTTGATTTCGCCCGTAGGAAACACGTCCCCATCGACGACATCACTACACAGATCGACCGTCACAAAGCGAACCGCGGCAGATAGTTTCTGACCGAGTCAAGCATCCATGATAGAGCCAGATACTTTCGGTGACCCTCCCTCTGCTTTTATAAATTCTTAACCTCTGCATTTCTACATAACTTGGGAGGTGTAAATATGGTTCGACTCAGAATTAATCTTACTGAAAGAAGCGAACTCATTATTCAACGAGTCATGGAAAAATATAATTTGAAAACACGAAGCGAAGTTATTGAATTGATGCTGGAACAGTATCAAGAAAAAATTATGGTTGAACCTTCCAAGTAAGACTAAGGGGGAGATGCAGATCAGGGAAGCGTATACATTTTGTATACGGTTGAACACTTTGTGTATACACCTACTAATCATTGGCTACTGATGGCCTATTTCGACTCTTTCAGCAGTGCCATTACGACGTCCCGTTTTTCCCACAGCGCGCAGCTCCCGCCCGTCCCATGCAGCTGCGCATGACTCTCACGGATCTTCCGCAGGAACTCCGACCGGAGCGCCTCCTCAAGCGACACCTCCGTGAGGTTCATGTCCGAGTACGGCGCGAACGGGCACGGCTCGACGTCGCCTTCGGCACTGATATGGATGAACCCGCGTCCCGCAGCCAGGCATCCGCCGACCGAGTCCTCGTCCCCGGGGACCGCGATGAACAACGCCTTCCACTTCGCTTTCGCCTGTTTCATCTTCTCCATCAGCTGCGTCCGCTGACCCTCGGTNNTCATGAGGTGTTCCGTCCCCGGTTTGATCGGGTTATATTCATCGAATAAGAAGAACTTGCAGCCGGTGTCAATAAGACCNTGNAGGAATGAATCACTGGTGACGGTCGCGAAGTTCGCACTTGACACGGTAAGTGACGTCCCGAAGAACACCCCGTTCTTTTTCAGCGTCTTCATCGTCGACTCCAA
>Ga0031655_10001517_pt1 | contig 13823 bp, 12 predicted proteins | sample FrelakmetHBP12HB_FD_55187 | JGI IMG/M metagenome (GOLD analysis project Ga0031655, IMG submission 55187) | Freshwater lake sediment microbial communities from the University of Notre Dame, USA, for methane emissions studies -HBP12 HB | ecosystem: Environmental > Aquatic > Freshwater > Lake >... | reverse complement strand
CGAGGACTCCCTTGACCTCAGCATCAAGTTGATCTGGACGGACAAAGAGGTGGGCGTCGTCCTGGGTGAAGCCACGCACGCGCAGAAGACCATGAAGGACTCCCGACTTCTCGTAGCGATACACGGTGCCCAGTTCAGCCCACCGAAGGGGAAGATCACGATAGCTGCGAACCTGCGACTTATAGATGAGAATATGGAAGGGGCAGTTCATCGGCTTGAGCATGTACTGATCCTCATCAATCTGGAGCGGCGAGTACATGTTCTGCTGGTAGAAACCCCAATGGCCGGAGGTTTTCCAGAGCTCGAGATTCGCTATGTGGGGTGAATAGACGAACTCGTACCCACGCTTGATGTGCTCAGCGCGCCAGAAATCCTCGATCTCCTTGCGAATAATGGCTCCCTTGGGATGCCAGAAAACCAGCCCAGCGCCAGCCTGCTCCTGAATGCTGAAGAGGTCCAGCTGCTGCCCCAACTTGCGATGGTCGCGTTTGGCGGCTTCTTCCCGGGCTGTGACAAAACCAGCCAGCTCTTCCTTCGACGGGAAAGCCGTGCCATAGATACGTTGAAGCATCTTATTCTTCTCGTCCCCTCGCCAATATGCACCTGCGATTGACAGAAGCTTGAAGTGCTTAAGGTAGCTGGTGGAAGGAATATGCGGCCCACGGCAGAGGTCTGTGAACGATCCCTGCGTGTAGAGCGATACGGTCGTCGCAGGTATCTCCGAAAGGATCTCGACCTTATACTGGTCGCCGCGTTCCTTGAAGAACTCGATGACTTCGGCTATCGGCTTGTCTTGCCGCATGAAATGCTCGCTGCGCTCAGTGATCTCGTGCATCTTCTGTTCGATTGCAGCAAGATCGTCGGGGGACAGCGTCTTCGACATGTCAATGTCGTAGTAGAAACCAGTGTCGATAGATGGCCCGATGGCAAGCTTGGCGTCCGGGTACAGCTCCTTGATCGCCTCAGCCATGACATGTGACGCACTGTGGCGAAGGATTCCCAGCCCCTCGCTGCTCGCGGTGTTCACCAGCTGGATATCATCGGTCGTGGATGGAATCGTCGTCAAGTCCACGAGCAAACCGCCAACCCTGGCGGCAACAATAGATCTCTTCTGCTGAGGAAAGAGCTTCTGAACAGCTGTGAGGATGGATTCGCCATCACTGAAGGAGTACTGAGACGATGCGTCATCGAAGACAATTCTGATATCCATGTCCGCTCCCTGGAAACACAAATGGTGGGCGATAGAGGAATCGGACCTCTGACCTCCTCGGTGTCAACGAGGCGTTCTACCTCTGAACTAACCGCCCACAAAACCGGACTTGCTGCAGTATACACAAAACACGCTCAGCTGCAAGCCCTCCGACCTCGGTTTGCCCACATACCACAACCCAAGCGGCCTTTAACCCTTGCCTCTCTGTTCGAGCGGGTCAGAGCATCCAGCTTGCTGTTGTAACAAATGAGTATACTGTTGTTTACATGCAAACGTCAAGTGAGGAGGCATGGAGATGGCATTCACTGCGCAGAAACACGTTCGACAGGTGGTGGCCGCACTCGAGAAAACGTATCCCGACAGAGGCACCGCGCTGGAGTTCAAGGACCCATGGCAGCTGCTTACCGCCACCATACTCAGCGCACAGTGCACAGATGTCATGGTCAACAAAGTCACCCCACGTCTATTTGCCGCCTATCCCGGCCCATGTGCCTTAGGTCACGCTGAAGTTCAGGCTGTTGAAGAGATCGTCAAATCGACTGGCTTCTTCCACAACAAGGCAAAGGCGATCATTGCCGAATCTCTCGAGCTCTGCGAGAAATGGGGAGGCACAGTGACTCCCGAGATGGATTTCCTCACTGGACTCCCAGGCGTCGGACGCAAGACCGCCAACGTTGTCCTCGCGCACGCGTTCGGCAAGCAGGCTGCTGTTGTCGATACGCACGTGAAGCGTCTGACCTATCGCATCGGCCTCAGTGAAAGCCTCATTCCCGAGAAAGTGGAACAGGACATCATGGCTATAGTTGCCGAGAGCCACTGGAACTCACTCTGTGACGCACTCATTGCTCACGGGCGATCCGTCTGCAACGCTCGCAGACCGGATTGCAGCACCTGTGCCATTACTGACCTTTGTCCGAAAAACGGAGTGCCGGATGCGAGGTCACCACGCTGACTGGAACGATTCCTAGTTGAGTGGCCTGGATCCGCCAGTGCTTCCCTTGCTCAGGGTCGCTCCCAGTTGCCGAAAGGGTGTCTGAAAACGCCACGTTCAGTGACGATGCCCGAAAGCAACTCGTTTGGTGTCACATCAAAGGAAGGGTTGAAGGCATGTGCGCCGTCTGCAGCAACTCGCTGACCAGCGAATGACAGGACCTCGTTCTCATCGCGCTGTTCTACGGGAATTTCGGCACCTGAGACAATTGAAAAATCGAAGGAGCTGAACGGTGCCGCCGCGTAGAACGGCAGCCCGTGGTACTTGGCCAGGACAGCCAGTTGGTAGGTCCCAATCTTGTTGGCGAAGTCACCGTTCGAGGCGATGCGGTCGGCGCCTACGATGACCTTGGTGACCATCCCATGTGACATCATGAAGCCAGCCATTCCGTCGGTAATAAGATGGAACGGGATGCCTGCTCTCACGAGTTCCAGGGCCGTGAGTCGTGCTCCCTGAAGATACGGTCGCGTCTCGAGGGCAATGACCTCGATCTTCTTACCTTGCCTGAACGCTTCGTTTATGGAACCAAGCGCTGTGCCGTATCGATACGTTGCAAGAGCGCCGGTATTGCAGATGGTCAGGATGGTGTCTCCATCTTCGAATAGTTCGGCTCCAAACTTGGACAGAGCGAGATTGTGGTCTTCGTCGTCCTGAGCCAGCCTCCCGGCGAACGCAGCAAGCTCATCAGCCGCTGCCCGTGGGTCCTTGCCGAGACTTGGCGCTCCGTCGACGAGAGACCAATCGACAGCCCAAGCAAGGTTCACAGCAGTGGGTCGTGCACTCTTGAGGTAGACAGCAGCGTCGAGCACAAACTGCTTTGGCTGCGGAGCTGTCAGTGCTTCCCGGGCAGCGAGAGCCATTCCATATGCGGCGGCGACACCGATTGCGGGAGCCCCGCGAATGTTCATATTTTTGATGACCGAATAGACGTCTCTGAAGGACGTACACTTGATCCACTCAAGTTTGAAGGGAAGTCCGAGCTGGTCGAGTACACATAAATTAGAGCCTGTCCACAACAGGCTCCGGAGTTCCTCACTCATTTGTCAAACTGTTGAATCAGGCCGTGGCCTTCAACTTCTTGAGACACTTGCCGCAGACACGAATCTTCTGAACCTTGCCGTTCATCTCTACCTGCACTGAGTGAAGATTAGGTAGGAAACGACGAGAACTGCGCTGAATAGAATGGCTGACCGTGTTGCCTACCATTGGACCCTTGCCACAAATAGTACATACTCTGCTCATTTCGATGGACCTCCATGAAGAAGTACGTTAATTCTACGTCAAAGGCCAACGAATTCAAGTTTGGTGGTATAATCGGGTACCACATTTTGCTTGGAGAGTGGATATGACAGACACAAAAGGTAGGGTCGTTCTCAGCAGGAACGCGATAGAGGAAATCCTCCGGCTGGCCACATTGAATGTCTACGGAGTAACGGGACTGGCTCCCGTTACATTCGCCGAGCGTTTCACCCGCGCTCTTGCGCTACCGTCCACACCGAAGGGGGTCGACGCCCAGATCAAAAAGGATGGCACAATCGAGGCGACCGTTCATGTTCGGCTCCAGTACGGCCTTCGCGTTTCCGAAGTCGCCCGTACCATTGCGTCACAGGTTCGCTATGTCTTCTGCAGCATGACAGGCATTCCGCAGGAGAGAGTAGAGCTGAACGTCGTGGTCTGGTCTATTCGCGTCGAACGCGAAAACGAATAGCAGCGCTCCCGGAGGATATCTTGAAAGAAATCGGTTATAGTGAGCTTAAGGCGCTGTTCACGGCTGCTCTCGCCAGCCTCGAATCCCGCAAAGCCTTTGTCAACGGTCTGAACGTTTTTCCGGTGCCCGACGGAGACACTGGCACGAATATGTCCCTCACCCTCCGAACTGCTCTGGAGGAAGTCCAGAAGAACCAGCCCAAGTCCATGAAAGAGTTCATCTCCACGTTGTCTGCCGGATCCCTGATCGGGGCGCGCGGGAACTCAGGCGTCATCCTGTCTCAGATCATCCGCGGCATGGCAACGGCAGCAGACAACAAGTCGGTGCTGACGACGACAGATTTCACACAGATGCTGACCAAGGCGACCGAGGTGGCATACAAGGCGGTAGTCACTCCTGTAGAAGGGACCATCCTGACAGTTGTCAGACGTATGTCCGAACGTGCGGCCGCTCTACACCAGGAAGACTATGTGGAATACCTGACGGAGGTGATCAGGATGGGAAGACGGGCGGTCAAGGAGACGACCGGACAGCTCCCTGCACTGGCGGAAGCCCATGTAGTGGATGCCGGAGCCGAAGGCCTCGTGATACTCCTGGAAGGTATGTTGATGAACCTCCGGGGTGAGTCGGTCGCCTCCGAGAAACTGACGCTGGAGGATGAACCCGAGGAGCATATAGGCCCACAAGACCTGACGTATCGCTATGACACAGTGCTCCTGGTAGCCTCCGATACGCTGCCGGAAGCCGAGATCCGCGCGAAACTGACTGAACACGGCGACAGCCTTGTCATGGCCTCGGCGGGCGGCCTTACCAAGATCCATGTCCACACAAACGAGCCATACGATGCTATCGAGTACATCATGAAGTTTGCCCCAATACGGGAGGGGCGCATCGAGGACATGCAGTATCAGGCGGATGAGTATGCCGGTGGCCCAGCATCCGGGGCGGATTCTTCGTCAAGGACTCTTGCTTCGACGGAGGGATGCACTGACGAGAATGTGCAGCGTGCGTACGTCGTAGTCTCTCCGGGACCCGGATTTGACGAGATTTTCCGCAAACTTGGAGCGCAGATCGTTGTGAGCGGCGGCGACACGATGAATCCGCCGACCGAGGCTTTCCTGGGTCCCATTAACGCGTGCAAGGCTAAGTCCTTTATTGTCTTTCCAAACAATAAAAATATCATCATGGCCGCACAACAGGCCGCCGACCTCATCGACAAGAACGTGCAGGTGCTGAGCACTCGCCACCCAGTGCAAGCCATTGCTGCGCTGGTCCAGCTGGCTTCCTGTGGTCCCGATGACGACTGTATGGCAGTTGCAAACCAGGCTATAGATGCGACAGACTTCTTTGCAGTCACGCGTGCAACCAAGAATGCTACGGTCTCTGGAATGCTTGTCCACGAAGGCGACTACATGTTGCTCGTTGACGACAAGCTTGTTGGACTGGGACAGTCGATCGAGGAAGTGCTGGCGCACCTCAGCGAGGCTCCTGCTGCTTGGGATGACAAGTCTCTGGTATCGGTCTACCGGGGCGTCGACCTGGCCGAGGCATCATTCGACGCGCTCGTTGCGACGTTGACCAAACAATTCCCCAACCTTGAGATTCAGCCTTACTACGGAGGGCAGGCTTTCTACGGCGTCGTGGGGTCCGTCGAGTAATGGACAGCGCTCAGCTGAGACAGCAGGTGACCATCGCCGTCGAAAGCTTGGAACGGCGCATCGGGCAGCCGTATGAATTTACTGTCGTCCTCGGATCGGGTCTGTCGAGCTTCGTGGACCGGATGCAGGCGCAAACGATCGTTCCCTATGCTGAGATTCCAGGGTTCCCTGTATCGACAGTCAAGGGGCATGCTAGCAAGATTGTCGCAGGGAGCATCTGTGGGCACAGAGTATTGTGCTTTGCGGGTCGCTTTCACTACTACGAGGGCTACGACGCTGCCACGGTAACAATCCCTGTCCGGGTTGCCCAGGCTCTGGGCGTCCATACCGCTCTCTTTACGAATGCGGCAGGCGGCATTGCGGATCGTCTGCGACTAGGGGACCTCATGGTCATCGAAGACCACCTTAATTTGCTTACTGCAGACAGCCCACTTCGAGGTCTCGCGGATGAGGTCTTCGGCTCCAAATTCGTGAATATGTACACTGCGTATGACCCGGCAGTCACCCAAGCGCTCAAGTCGGTAGGCGAGCGTCGTTCCTTGCCAATTGCCTCCGGTGTCTATGCAGCGCTGGCCGGGCCCCAGTTTGAGACCCGTGCAGAGATTCGAATGCTGCGGCTTCTGGGAGCCGATGCGGTTGGTATGTCCACGATTCCCGAGGTAATTGTAGCAAATCAGGCGGGCATGCGTGTTGGTGGCGTCTCGGTCATTACCGACCTTGCGACCGATACAGTCACCGAACTGAGTCATGACCAGGTGCTCGCCACGGCGAGACGTGCCGATGGACAATTGGCAGAGTTGCTGACTGGTGTCATCGAGGAGGCTAAGTAGTGGTCAGAACCTTTGTAGAGCTCATCGAGCAGAAGAAATCCGGCGGCGAGCTCTCGGAAGAAGAGATCTCCTGGTGGATTGATGGCTTGGTGAGTGGCTCCATCCCCGACTACCAGACATCGGCAATGCTCATGGCCATCTACTTCAGGGGAATGAACGCTCACGAGACCTCGTGCCTCACGCATTGCATCAGCACAAGCGGAGATGTCATCGACTTCTCTTCCTTGAGCGGAGTGAAATGTGACAAGCACTCATCGGGAGGTGTTGCCGATACAGTGTCCATCCCTCTCATCGCCATTGCTGCAAGCTGTGGTGCCGTGATGCCCAAAATGTCGGGAAGGGGTCTCGGTCACTCCGGTGGGACAATCGACAAGCTTGAGTCGATCCCGGGTTTCGACGTGAACTTGACGCCGCTGGTGTTCGCGGAGATCGTCAATCGTCTTGGTGGAGCCATCATGGCTCAGACCGGCGATGTCGCTGTCGCCGACAAGAAGCTGTACGCCCTCCGCGATGTGACGGCAACGGTGGACTCTATGCCCCTTATCGCATCCAGCATCATGGGCAAGAAGCTGGCGTCCGGAGCCGACGTGATCATCCTCGACGTAAAGTGGGGATCGGGAGCTTTCATGACAGGAAAGTCGGAGGCCGTCGAATTAGCGAAGACCATGGTCGGCATAGGAGAGGACAATGGCAAGACGACCGTGGCCTACGTGACGGACATGAATGAGCCGCTGGGCAATGCGGTAGGCAATGCTCTCGAAATCGTCGAGGCTGTGCAGGTTCTCAAGGGTCGCGGTCCAGCCAAACTCATTGATGTCATTCTGACGCTCTGCGACGAGATCCTCATGCAAAGCAAAATTGTTCAGAAGCGCGAAGACGCCAGAACAATGGCGATGAACGCCATCGCCAGCGGAGACGCGCTGCAACGCTTCGCGGATATCGTCAAGGCGCAGGGAGGCGATCCCGCATTCATCGACCGGCCCGAGGTTCTACCGCAAGCCGCGGTCAGGCTGCCGGTCTGTGCCCCACGCAGTGGATTCGTCACAAGCATCGATGCGAAAGGCATAGGACTGGCCGCCATGCACCTCGGTGCAGGGCGCCAAACAAAGGAGGACGTCATCGATCTGGCCGTCGGGCTGGTGCTGGACGTCAAGACTGGCGATGCAATGATTGCCGGGCACCAAATTGCGACCGTCTACGCACGCACGGAGGGCGACGCACGCACGTGCGAGCAGGAGATCTTGAGGGCAATCGTCATTGGGCAAGCACCTGTCCCTCGGTGGCAGACCATCGTGGCAAAGATCAGCCGTGCGGACGGCGTGGTGACGTACGAGCATTCGTGAAAACGGTTATTCTTGGCCATGCAGGTGCGGACTTTGATTGTGTAGCCTCAATGGCCGGACTGTCTCGGCTCTACGCGGGGGCAGTTCCAGTGTTGCCTGGGTCCCTCGAGCCGAATGTGGAGGAGTTCCTCCGGCTCTACGAGGGACATTTTCGTTTTGTGCGCATGCCTGCACCCGCTTTGCTGAGAGAAGATATCGAGACAGTCATTCTTGCCGACACAATTGTTGCATCTCGTCTCGGTGAGTACAAAAAGGTTCTCTCGCTCCCCGGGGCAAGGCTGGTTGCCTATGACCATCATGAACCAAACTCCGCGAGCCTGGCACATATCGACGAGGGACACATCCGAAAGTGTGGGGCGACCGCGTCGCTTGTGACCGCCGCGCTCCGCGAGCAGTTAGTCCCCGTGAATCCGGACGAGGCTACACTTCTTGCACTTGGCATCTACGAGGATACGGGCTCGCTGCTGTTCCCCGAGACAACAGCGTTCGATGTCGAACAAGCGGCCTACCTGCTCAAAGCTGGGGCAAGCCTTTCCATGGTCGCCCGCTATGTCACCACCTACCTGGCCCCAGAACAGCAAACGGCTCTCGAGAATGCGCTGAGCAATGCACAGGTCAGGATTGTGGCTGGAGCGCAGATAGCATTTGCCATCGTGCACGCAGAGCGAAACGTCGGCAACCTATCGGTCATTGTCCATCGGCTGGCTCAGATTATCAAGGCAGAAGCGTTATTCCTCATCTACCAGACCCCCCAGGCACTCTACGTTCTCGGGCGCAGTGACCGGTTTCTCAACGTCGCAGAGTTGCTCGCTCCTCTGGGAGGGGCAGGTCGGATCCATGCGGCAGCATCCATTCTGCGGGACGGCACATCGGCTGAGGCTGCACAGGAGCGTATTGTATCCGCGATAGCCGCGAGGCGTACTCAGTGGCGTCAAGTCGTACGCGACATCATGACCCCCAATCCCGCGACAGTCTCGCAGGATCGGAGTGCCGAAGAAGCCTTCCAGACAATGGTTAATCTTGGGTTCTCTGTCCTGCCGGTCGGTCACGACGGCCGAGTTGTCGGCGTCGTAGCCAAGAAAGCTCTCGAGAAGACTTCGCTCGCGCGACTCCAGCAGAAGCCTGTACATTACTTCATGAATACGCGCATTCCGGCTGTCACTGTCACTGCAACCGTCGAAGAACTCATACAGGCGTTCGGTACGTACAACACAGGCCTGCTGCTGGTCATGGAGCAGAGTCGTCTTCTGGGTGTGGTGTCGAGATCCGACGTCCTGCGCTACCTCAACAGCACGGCACATCCACAGCATATCGTTGGTACGCCAGGCCTTTGCGTTATCGCGCGTTCCGATCTCGATCGCCTGGGGGGCAGCGACACAGCAGCGACACTGGCCAAAATCGGCCAGATTGGGGATGCGGAGGAAAACCGTGCCTACCTGGTCGGCGGCTCGGTGCACGACGTCCTCCTCGACAGACCTCCTAACGATTTCGACATCGTCACGGAGAAAGACGTCTCGAGCGTTGCCGCGGCAGTCGCCAAGTTCTTCGGTACGAAGGTGATCTCCTATGGGCGCTTCATGACGCACAAGATCCGTATCCGAGAGCGGGAGTACGATTTTGCAGGTGCTCGCCTCGAGTACTATGACTTTCCGGGCTCGTTGCCCACAGTCGCCCCTGCATCATTGATGAAGGATCTCCTGAGAAGAGACTTCACCGTGAATGCTCTCGCCATGTCCCTCTCAGAAAGAGATTTCGGCATGATAGTCGACGCCACCGGAGGATTAGAGGACCTCAAAACTCGGGTCATCCGGATGACCTATTCTGACAGCTTCATCGAGGACCCCGCGCGGATACTGCGTGCCGTGACAGCCCAGACACGTCTGGACTTCAGCCTTGAAGACGGCACGCATGTGAAGGCGAGGGAGGCCCTTGAGCTCGGGCTCCTGAACGTCCGCCGTAACAGACGTGCACAGGATGAGTTCAAGGAGCTGCTCTCGGGAAAAAGCAGCGTTGCACGCATCAAAGCACTTTGCTCACTCGGATGTGGGCTCATCGGTCTTCCGCTGATTCCGCCGCGAGCCGCAAAACTGCGACTCCTGTTGGCCCTCGAGGAGAGCCTCTGCACGGCCGTAAACAGTCTGGGCACTCCTCCCTGGGTTGCACCGCTCCTCGTGTGGCTGGGCAACACTCCTCCTGGGGAATTGCAGGAAATCCTCAAGGACTTCGGATTGAGCGACAGGGCAGCATCGGCGTGCCGGTCATGGCAGCGAAAGGAACGGGCACTGCGCCACCTTCTCGAACAAACGTCACCCAGGGTAAGCGCGGTAGCAGCCGAGCTCGAGCGCATTTCCCCGCCGATTCTCTCAATCTTGGAGGCTCATTGTTCAGGGCTCGCGACCACTGGACCACGCGACTTCCTCATGACAGTTCTTTCACGCATGGACGAGCTGCCGCTGGTCTCAGGCGAGGACGTCGTGAGTCTCGGCATTCCAGAAGGACCGCAGGTCGGACTGCTTCTCGACCAGGTACGACGCCTCCAGCTCGACGGTATGATCAGCTCCAGGGAAGAGGCTGTGGCGTATCTGTGCTCGTCGAAAGGTTGACGCACAGCCGCTCACTCCTATAATGAGAACCGCGCAGGCCCTTTTGCTGACGTGCGCACAACGCAGGGGCCCATAGCTCAACGGTAGAGCAGGTGGCTCATAACCACTTGGTTCTTGGTTCGAATCCAGGTGGGCCCACCATGATCAATAATCGTCAATGAGGTGTATTGATGCTAATAGACAAGCTTTGGGAGCTTCAGGAACTCCAATTGGATTATCGGCGGAAGGAACATCTTCTGCAGGAGTTAGATATTTCTTCATCGCTGAGCCACAAGATCGATGAGACGCAGGAGCAACTAGCAGCGTTACGCGAGCAGCTAGAGACATTCAGGGCCGACGAGGCCAGGATCAGCGAGAAACTGGATGATCTCTCAGCGAAAGTTCATGAAGCTGGTGCCAAACTCGGGAAGGAAGAGATGTCCGAGGACAAGGTTCAGAAGCTCGAGGAGAAAATGAAGAAGCTGACCCTCGAGAAAGAGAAGGTCGAGGATGCGCAGGGGAAGAATTTCCACGACCGGCAAGATATCGAGGACCAGATCAGAGCGTCGGAGTTGCTGGCGGAGAAGCTTCGTAAGGAGCTTGAGAGCATTCCGCAATCGGACGAAGCATCGAGAGCGACCGTGAAGAAGTCTCTCCCGACTTTGCACAAGGAGATCGAGAATCGCAAGTCGAAGCTGCCGCTCAAAGCCAAGCTCATTTTCGAGAGCCTGTCGGAGAAATTCAGCGGGGCTCCTGTTGCAAAAGCGGTCAACTCAACCTGTGACTACTGCCATGTGAGGCTTTCGCAGAAGACACTGTTTGGTCTTCGCAATGCAGAGGGGAGCGGCGGTGATGCTGAAGAGCTTATCCGTTGTGAGATCTGCGGCAAGATACTGTACGCCGGCACCAAGGACCGCGAATGAGTCAGTCGCAGGCAGGAGATTCTCCTGCCTGAGGAAAGTCCGGGCTCCAAGAAGCGAGTTGCTCGGGAAACCCGAGTGGGGGTAACCCCAAGGAAAGCGCAACAGAAAATATACCGCCCCGTAAGGGGTAAGGGTGAAATGGCGGTGCAAGAGACCACCGGCAGACCAGCGATGGGCTGCGCATTGCAAACCCCAACTGGAGCAAGACAAAATAGGAAGGCACACAGGGCTGCTTCTCCCTGCCTTCGGGTATGTCGCTCAGATAAATGACTGGCCACGACAGAACCTGGCTTATCATTCGCGGAACATGAAGAGACCCCGACCGTACTTCGGAAGGGGTCTCTGCGTTTACGGAACATGAAGAGACCCCGACCGTACTTCGGAAGGGGTCTCTGCGTTTACGGAACATGAAGAGGCCCCGACCTTACGGAAGGGGTCTCTTTACTTACCGGATGCTATGGAACCCCCTACCTCATGAAAGGGGTTCTATCATTTACTGGACGTCTTGTCAGTGATATCTCAGTATTTGCGTCACGGTCGGTATGGGGTAGAGAGAGTTACACCTGCTCCGCTATCTTGATCAGCTCGGCGAAGGTGGACGGCTTGAGACTGGCTCCTCCGATCAATCCCCCATCTACCGAAGGGAGGCCGGCGATGGATGCGAAGTTGGCCGGCTTGATGCTGCCGCCATACAAAATTGCGACCGAACCACCGATTGCCGTTCCGAGCGCCTGCTTGAGATGCTCACGGATGAGATGATGTGCTTGCTCTATTTGCTCATTCGTGGCATTCACCCCAGTTCCAATAGCCCATACCGGTTCATAGGCGACAATGAGCTGGGCGCCGTTGGAGAGCCGGATGTCACTGAGGGCGGTATCTAGCTGCTCAAACACGACCTCCAGAGTCTTGCCCGCATTGCGCTCCTCGAGTGTCTCTCCAATGCACAATACAGGAATCAGGGACGCATCCAGGGAGTTGACCAGCTTGCGATGAAGCAGATCGGCTGACTCACCGATGATGTGTCTGCGTTCCGAATGCCCTATGAGCACGTGGGTCGCCCCTGTCGAGCGGATCATGGCCGGCGACACTTCTCCGGTGAACGCGCCTTCGACCTCGGCTGCGACATCTTGAGCGCCGAGCAGCACCCAGGCCGGGGCCACACAGGTTTCTGCCAGGGCTCCTAATGCGATGTAGTTGGGGAAGACGACGACCCGCACCTTGTCCCCCTGTGGGGCCGTGGCAGTGGCCAGCTCGGCAAAGTATGCGTTGGCCTCCCCAACGGTCTTGAACATCTTCCAGTTTCCTGCGACGATTTTCATGTTGTTCTCCTATTGAGCAGTCACGCCGGGAATGCGCCCATCATGACTCTTCATCCTGCGTCGATCGTTGTGGAGCCGGCGGCAGTCTCTCTGCACGCACTCTCGAGATTCTCTTCCCAACAACGTTCACTACCGTGAAACCAATGCCGGCGCGCTCGATCCTGTCGCCAACACGAGGAAGGCGTCCGATTTCAGACAGCATAAGCCCAGCGACGGTATCATAGTCCTCACCCGACAGCTCTGCCCGAAAGAGCTCCGAAACCTTGTCGGTCGACACTGAACCCTTGATGAGGTACGCATCGGCTCCTACGTTCTCGATTTCGGCGGCCTCTTTGTCATACTCATCCTGGATCTCGCCGAAAACCTCCTCCAGGATGTCCTCGACGGTAATGAGCCCTGAAACAGCTCCATACTCGTCGAAGAGAACAGCTGTCTGGATGCGCTGCCGCTGCATCTCCTGGAGCAGGCTGCTGATCTTCTTGGTGTCGGGAGCAAAGAACGGCTGCCGGAGGATGCCACTTGACTTGACGTTGGGCCCGGCCCCGCCCGCCATGGCTCTAAGCGCATCCTTAGCATAAACGACTCCCACGACGTTGTCGTCATCCATGACCGGCAGACGCGAGTGACCGGTTTCGTTGATTGCCTTGATCACTTCACTGATCGGTGTGTCCTTCTCAACAGTTGTCACGTCCACAAACGGTGTCATGATCTCATACGCCAGGGTGTTGGTATAGTCGAAGATGTTGTAGATGAGTCGCTCCTCCTCTTTGTCGATTACGCCGTCTTCCTGCCCCATCTTCAGTAGATAACGAAGGTCATCGGAATCGTTGAGGTAACCCGTGTGCTTGGCATGTCGGAGCAGCGGCCCTGTGAAGAACCCGGAGACTGCCGCAAAGACACGTGCGGCCGGGTAGAGCAGCAGGTAAAGTGGATAGAGCGGAATAGCCGTGGCGCGAGTGACCTGTTCAGGGAACGCCTTGCCGATGGATTTTGGGATAGTCTCGGCGAAGATGACGACAACCACTGTCAGGGCGAGTGTAGAGAGCACGGCAAGCAGGTCCGCGTTTACACGCGTGAACATAGTGAGAACAACCCGCGCAAAGATAAAGGACGCCCCAAGATTGGCCATGTTGTTGCCCAGGACCACCACAGCGATGAGCATCGATCGGCTTGCCGCCATTCTGGCGACCAGCCGATCGCCGAGAGCCGAAGACCCTCCCGTCTTTTCCAGAGCCATCGGGGTGATGGTCACGTAGCCA
>Ga0031655_10001512_pt1 | contig 13839 bp, 12 predicted proteins | sample FrelakmetHBP12HB_FD_55187 | JGI IMG/M metagenome (GOLD analysis project Ga0031655, IMG submission 55187) | Freshwater lake sediment microbial communities from the University of Notre Dame, USA, for methane emissions studies -HBP12 HB | ecosystem: Environmental > Aquatic > Freshwater > Lake >... | reverse complement strand
GCGTAACTCCGATATTTCCTCTCGTCCATTGCTTCTCTCCTGATGTTTTAGTCTACTCCATCAGGACATTTTTTGTGTCCATTAATTCAGGGGAAGCCCAGGCCCATTGGAATTATTCCCGGCAATGGCCCGGTAGGGTCGGGAAAGTCGGTTGACATTAACTCCCCAATATTCCATTTGGTCTTTCGGGGCGGTTTTACATCCCTTATCAATTCCGTGTTAATTTCCTGTACTTCCTGAATAATGGCCTCTAGCTGGTTCATAGTTGCCTCAGCGGTGTTTCAATGTCAAAAGCAATGCGAGCCATATTTACAGCCGCCTTTACCAATTTACGTCGCTCCCGGAACTCCCGGAGTAGGTCAGCCATTACTAGACCTTCTATTTCGGTGGCTCGTTCTTCCGTTCCGGTTGGTTCCGGGCAGTAGGTCAGAATTTGTGAGATGTAAGAAACCCCTCCAATGTCCTTTAATTCCTCGTCTGTTAGTGCGTCTGCTACAGTATTGGCGTCTATTTCCTTCCCTTGAAGTCGGGAAATTGCCCTACAGACTATGCGGTTACGGTCAATGTGGAAGTCGCCAGGTACTAATTTCAATTGAGGCCATATATCCGGGTTAATTAGTAGGCAAGCGAGTACAACCCGCTCGGCCTCGGAGTTAAAGGGCATTTCAGACATGGCGACCTCCAATTAAGGCGGCTACCCGTAAATCTTCTTCTTTCACCCATGAAAACCTCGGCTCTTCTTCGGGGGTTGGTACATCGAAAATGGAAAGCTGAGATAGGGTTGGGGGTGCTTCCACGTTGCGCAACGTGCAAGGGACAGGCTTTTTTAGTTGCGGGTAATTAGCGTCCCAATGGGCAAGACAACACCCCAATTGCTCACCATACCCACGTGAAACCCGGAAGGCATGGGCCATGAAGTCGGCTAGACCAATGGTATAGGTGATGTTCGTCTCTGTATTTCTACATTCAATGAGCTTCACTCGAAAAACATCGGCCTTTTCTAGGACTTCTTTATCCCAACAAATTGCGGGAGGCTGGCGGAGCAGGTGGTTAGACCTAATTGTCTTTTCAAGGATTATGACGCCTCCCCTTTTAACAATCCTGCCTATTCGTTTCTGTGACATACCGCTGAATATTTGGGTTATAATCTTTTCTGTAGTCATATCACTCCTTTACTGTGCTTTGCCCCTCCGAAGCTGACCCAACAGACCCCGGAGGGGCATTGCATTTACGCTGGAGATAAGTCAGAAGATTGCTTTTCAGGTTCAGGCTCCTGCTCGGTGTTCGAGACTGTCATAGCGAGGAGGTGAAGACCTTTACGGATGACATCGGTTTTATTCAGGTGGAGGGTCGAACAAAGAAACTCCACGAGATAAAGGTCGGCGGGCTTTACATAAATAGTCATGTACTTATAGGCCATATCAAACTCCTTTCAAAAATTCTTAAAAAAAAGAGCGACCAACCACGAGGCCTGAAAATTACAGGTCTCCGTGGTTAGCCGCTCTCTCCAAGTGTTCGTCCCCCCCACTCCCCTTTTGCTAAGTCTTTTTTGCTCGGCGGGAGTACCGTTGACACTGAAGGGATGTACGTGCTAACTATGGTACATTATACCAGACCCGCGGGGAAAGTCAAGTCTTTTTTCATATTGCTATGGTATTTATATGGCAATTTGTAATATATATTCGTCGCAATTGTAATATTACATTTTAGCGGGTAATAAGTTCATTGTACTAATAAGGTCTTATTACTCGTTTTATAAACAGTTTTAACCATAAAACCTCGGGTCAAAGCTCACCCGCTTTTTGTGACTAAAGGTAGTTATCTTTTATATGGGGAAAATATAGACTGGAAATTGACCGCTTAAAAAACCATAGGATTATCTTAATTCACCTAGCCGCCATATATACGGGAGAAACCGCTCTAAGGGACGCAAAAATCTATATATAGGGGTAAAGTCGAAGGAGTCATTAGCAAGGGCATCATAATCCCTAGGTTGTGAGTTCAAATCTCACCTTCGCCATTTCTACCCCTTTTGCCATTGGCTGATTATTAATATAAGAAGAGTGATTACCCACCGGAAACCTGCCCACAGCAGGTTTTTTTATCTCCGATCAAACAATTTGCCCATCCTGTTTTATTTGTTGATATGTGTAAAATACTCTTGGTGACTATTAAGCACGTTTTATATTTTAAAACTAAAAAAGACTTGGCTACTTTCATTGACTTCCCTTATCGATTTTATAAAAATATCCCGCTCTATATTACGCCATAGCATGGTGAACAACGGGGGTAGTTTGACCTCAAGCATAATTCCTTATTCGACTATTCTGGTTGGCAGCTCTCCCCGCTGGATGATTTCCCCCAATAATGAGGCATTATCAGGCATGTTATAATTCTTCAAGAGAGGGTATTACCTTGCTATTGATCCACCTCTTCCAGTGAAAGTGAGATTAATGATCGCAGGGAAAACTAGCACAGCCTCTTTAATGGATCGAATTGCCATTCTTTTGGACGAGTTGATACTGGCTATAAAATGGGATCGACCCTGTATATTATATGCGGTCTATCAATCTGAATATGTCAAGGAAGATGTCCAATCCTTTATAAGGCAATCTCTTAAAGATCTGGGGAATGTTGCTCTGAATTATGAAGTCGATAAAGTTCATAACGATGTTGCCTTGGATCTGCACGATCACCCTGGGCGGAAACGAACTGTCTACTTCATCACTGGATTGAGTTGGGGAGGGGGTAAAGGTCGTTCAAATGCTTACCATGCTCTGAACATGCATAGGGAATACCTGGTAGAAGAAAAAATCAGATCGATCTTTTGGCTTACAAAGAACGAAGCCAGACTCATACCGCGATATGCGCCCGATTTTTGGGCTTTTCGTTTCAACGTTATTGAGTTCTTTGATTTTCCATCCAAGCTTAAGGGCAAATCAACTGATCGTACAGATGTGGATTACCAACAATCCGTTGAAAGAATCCTTGCCAGGCTGGAGAAAAATCCCCGTGATATTCTCCTTCAGAAAAGAATAGCCCGCTTGTATAATAAACTGGGATTCTTTGAGGACTCTCTTGCACACTATTACAAGGCCTTGCGGATTTCCCCGAAGGAAATAAATATCTGGTTTGATATCGCTGATGTGTATATGAAAATGGATCACGCTGAAAGTACAGCTCGCATTTTAAAAAAAGTTTCCAAAATGTCAGGTAAGGATGTAACCTTATTGAAAAAACAGAAATTTCCTAGCCGGGTAGTTCAAAGGATTTTTAATGAGATCAAGTCATGATTATAATGATCTCATTGTAAGAGAAAACTCTCAGCCCTTTTTATATTTGTGAGTTCCGAGAGCCTTGGTACCACAGAACAAACCAGGTTGTACATGTTATCACTAGTCTATCTCGCAAAAATCGCCATCGAAATAACAGCTCTTATAGTTGGTATTGTATTAATCCTCCTACACAATAAAGCAGTAAGCGGTTCTTCCAGTATCCTTGCATACGCATCCTGCCTGGTCCCGGCTACCTTTTTGTATTTATTATCAGAACTGGGAATTGTTCACAATCAAATCTACTCGGACATTATCAATGCGGTAGCTTACTTCTTTATTTTCTTATTACCTATTTTTATTTTTACATTTGGGCTTGAATATAAAAGTCATCGCCGCTGGATTTCTCTTCCCATCCTGGCTTTATTGGGTTTTTTCCCACTTCTCACACAATTATTTCTGCTTGTTGGGTCAGGATCGATTGCGCTGTATGCCGAGACGACCAAAACAGGCACAATATTTATATCCGCTCTTAGTGCCTGGGGATGGTTAAATCTTATCTATTCCACCGGTATCTTATCGGCCGGATTGGTGCTTTTTGTTATTCCATATAACGTCATAAATATAACTCCGTATACAAGCCGACCAATGAGGTATTTTACTGTATCCATAATCCTGGCCCTCCTTATTAATTTGATCGGTTTTAGTAGTTTGATACCTATTCCAAATCTGGATCAAATGTTAGTCGGATTTTCCCTGATCGGCGTTTCTTTTATTTATTACAAAGTTAAATATCAAACCAATGATATCAGCCTTATCTCACATGACGAGATCTTTCTCGGCTTAGGCGATGGGGTGATTGTTTTAAACGGGCGGGAAAATATCATAGACATGAACTCCGCTGCAGAACAAATAATAGGCACCTCCATCGGCGATGCATACGGTAAACCAATAATTCAAATCATTAGCAATTGGACCAACCTGATACATAATAAAGATGCCAAAGAACTTGAATTTAGAGGCAGTGTATATCTTAATCGCCAATGGCGTTACCTAAGTGTACGCCTTTCTTCGATAAAAAATTCCGGAGGCGATGATATTGGGAAAACAATTATTCTTCGAGATATTACAGACCGGAAAAATGTCAACGAAGATCGTCAACGCGCCAGGGATGAAATGTTCGCTTTCCTGCGTACTCTGTTTAATGAATCTGGTAATACCCAAACGATAAGTGATTTTTTAAGAAGCGCACTTTTCCAAATTGCTTACACATTCCACGTCCAAAATGGTGCCATTCTTCTTCTCGAATTATCCTCTGATATTGAAGAACCAAAATTCAACCTTTTAGCAAATTATGGACCGCTGACAGAGAAAGGAAGTTTCTTATCCAGGTTGCTTAAATCATTGGAGGCGGTTTCATGGGTCACTAGAAATAAACAACCACTCATCATTTCTGATGCCAGGCTTGAGCCGGGTCTTCAGGAAATCTCCAAACAATTTGACCACCTTTCAATTGGTGTTTTTCCGTTGATTGCGAACCAGCAGGTATTGGGATTGGTCATGTTGGCGCGAACGGAGGCTCCCGGATTCAATTCGGACGAAAATATCCGCCTTAATATTGTCACCGAAGAATTGGCATCTTATCTCTATGCCGATCGTCAAAAACAAATGAATATCATCGTGGCTGAAAGGCAGCGTCTCGCCAGGGATCTGCACGACTCGGTCACTCAAAAATTATATGGTCTGGTTACTTTATCAGAGGCGATCCAGATCGGATTGGAGACGGGAGTCACCGGTAACACAAGTGCCCATGTTGCCAGTATCAGTGTGTATGCCCGTCAGGCACTCAGAGAGATGCGGCTGTTTCTGCATGAACTTCAACCAGTTGATCTTGAACATGAGGGCTTTATATCAATTTTGCAACAGCGGCTCGTCGCAGTCGAAGGTCACTCTGATATTCAAGCTCAGTTTCTAACTGGTAAAAATATTACCATCCCCAAGGATAAGGAAGTCGCTCTCTACTTTATTACACAGGAGGCATTGAATAACATCATCAAACATGCCCGGGCAAAAAATGTACTGGTAAAATTAACTCAGAGAAAGCAATTGCTCCACCTAAGTATCGTTGATGATGGTTGTGGCTTTGATACAGGTAAATCCGGGCAAGGCGGTATGGGTTTAAAAAATATGTTTACCCGGGCAGANCAAATTGGCGGAAAGTTGAAAATCACNTCTGCAACCGGAAAAGGTACTAAAATATCTCTGACTCTATCTATATAAAATAAAAGGACTTGCCATGGATAAAATTCGTGTCATTATCGTAGAGGATCAGGCTCTCATGAGGGANGGATTGGCAGCAATTCTCTCCACACAACCTGATATTGANCTGGTCGGACAAGCATGCGATGGGGTGGAAGCAGTAGAAATGTTGGAATCTGCACGGCCAGATGTAATNCTGCTTGATTTGGTTATGCCAAGGCAGGATGGGCTTANAACCATCCCCATCATTAAGGAAAAATTACCACAGGCACATATCCTAGTACTGACCAGCTTTGCCGACAACGACCATGTCTACCAGGCCATCAAATCGGGTGCAGAGGGATATATGCTTAAGGATGCCACCCATGTACAGCTCTTGCAAAGTATCCGTGATGTGGCAAACGGGCAGGCAACCCTATATCCGTCGATCGCAATGAGGGTTATTCGTGAGATGAATAGTCCGACCGAAATGACTTATACTACCGACCCACTGACCCCACGAGAACTGGATACGTTACGCTTGATTTCCACCGGATTAAGTAATCAAGAAATCGCCAAGAAATTATTTGTCCAGGAACGTACAGTGGCAAAATACGTGAGTAATATTCTGGAAAAACTGCACCTCGCCAACCGNACCCAGGCAGCTTTATACGCTCATAGTAAAGGATTAACCGAAAAACAAAAACCAATGGACTGACTCATATACCGGGTAAATCGCCAAAATTAATTCAATAAGGTAGCATCTCCTGCAAGTAATTTATGCAGGNGATGCTTTTTTTANTCTTTTATCGGGGATGAAAGAGTAAAAAACCGCCTAGANATCCAATTTCACGGACATGGCATGGCATTTCTAACACCATTTATATTTGCAATGGAGTATTTTGATGACTATCTTCGCATCATTTCTATGGGTATAAATTCGTAGTTAAAGAAACCTTTTTTTATGGTTTACCTGTTAATGAAGATGCTAGATAATAAATTTACACAAGGCAATTACAGGTTCGAATGATAAAGGGAAAAATGATACTTCTTGGTCAATCCATCCTACCAATAAATAACCAGGGGCAATTCTCACTACCGTCCAGTATGTGTGCAGCTTTGCATAATCACGCCTTTCTTACCCAGGGGTTTGATCGTAATCTATTACTCATGAGCTCTGAATCCTTTGAAAGAATGTACTCATTTATTAAGAATACTAGCATATCTGACCCACTCGCGCGTCTTCTGGGTAGATTGTTCCTGGGAAATGCTGTTGAATTGAATATCGACGGTTCGGGGCAAATACAACTAACTTCAGATTTCAGGGAGTATGTTGGAGCTTTAGATAAAATCGTCCTGGTTGGGCAAGGTGATTACTTTGAAATCTGGTCCCCAGTGTCTTGGGACCAACAAGCTATTTCCATTCGTGATTATCAGGCCAATGTCGATCGCTTTGCTAAATTTAACCTGGCTACTGTTTAATCACAAAATCAAAACAGTCAGGCGATAAGATTCATTTTTTGTAATATGGAGATTTACCATGACCGCTCTCGGACCCGTAATAGGAATTGATATTTCCAAATGGGATGGAAATTGGGATGCAAATAAAGCAAAAACGCAAGGGGCGACTTTTGTCTTTATTAAAGCGTCCCAAGCCACATATACAGATCCTCAATTTTTATTGAATTGGCAAAAAGCCAAGGATGCCGGTTTATTACGTGGCGCCTATCATTATTTGGATTATACAAAACCAGGGAAAGACCAGGCTAATGCATTTGCCGATCTCATTAAAAGTGACCCGGGCGAACTTCCGCCAGCTGTTGATTATGAACAGAGCCGATCAGACAACAATCCCGCGGCTGCAATTGGATTTCTCCGCGATTATCTGGACCAAATGATGTCACGCACTGAGCTATTTGCGGATGCGGCGATTAAAAAACCAATGCTCTATACATCGCCAGGCTTCTGGGCTGAATATGGTGATATGACCAAAGCAGATTACTGGCTGCAGTTTCCTCTTTGGCTGGCTCATTACACTACATCGATGACACCTCTCCTCCCCGCGCCCTGGCCAATGTGGAAATTTTGGCAATTTACTGCCAAAGGACCCGGGGAAGTCTTTGGCTCTGAATGCCTGTCCGTGGACATGAATCGTTTTAATGGAACCTTGAACGAATTGCTGGAACTTGCAGGGGTCAGGATTCCGATAATTAATCTGAACGAACTTTATGAAACACTGGCAAATAGAACTAAAGCAGTTGAAGATGCTGTTACCAAACTTAATCCAACGACCAATCCTTCTGCAAATGATCTGGTACAGCGCGTAACCAGCCTTGAACAACAATTAGCAACTGTAACCCAATCCAAGTCATCCTCTATTACTACCTATGAGCAACGTCTGGTCGCTCTTGAGCAGAAACTCGTCAGTGTGGGGGCATCTGTTTCTTCTCCTGTTCCTGTGGCAAGCAGCAATACCAATCCGACTCCCGCTATCATCCCTGCAATAACTCCCGATCCCACTCCCTCTCCCGCAACCATCCCTGCAACAACTCCCGATCCCACTTCCTCTCCCGTGACACCCGCGGCAACTCCTGAAACCACGCCTGTTCCGGTAACTAATCCAGTAACCACGCCTGTAACCACGCCAAGTGTAGTTCCCGCAACAACGGGAAATGAGATCTATGCCATTTGTAATACCAGCGCTTTGAATGTTCGTAGCGGGCCTGCTGCAACCTATCCAATGGTGGCAGGTATATATATGGGTCAGCGGGTAAAAATACTCAAGCGACAGAATGGTTGGTCACAAATTGAAAATCCTGCTGGTTGGAGCAATGAGTCTTACCTGACATATGAAACCGACACCACGACGCCTGTCGTTAATCCCCCCCAACCAACTACTTCTGATATCTTCGGTGTTTGTAACACAAGCGGATTGAATGTACGCGGAGGCCCAGGAGTTGCTTATCCCATCGTTGGAGCGCTGACTTATGGTCAGAGAACAAAGATCCTTAGCAGAAAAAGTGGGTGGGCGCAGATAGAGATTCCGGCCGGTTGGTGCAATGAAAGTTATCTCAGTTTCGCGTAACCTCGCCAATATTTAACTAATATTTTTGGACTACCTGCGTAACCCTTCTTGCGTTACATCCTTCTAATTTACAAACCTTGGGAAAAGGGACAAAACGATGATAAATTACGAATATATTACCGCCAGGGATTTTGATCGGGCATGGCTTAATTTTGAACTGGACCTTCCCCTTACCCCGGGTAAAAATGGGCAGGCCAATCCATTTTATGTTGCCAGGCCGGGAAATCCCATCAATGAATTGGCAGATGGTATTCTGGCACCTTTTTATCGCCCTCCGAAATTTTATTTTTCAGGTCACCGTGGATGCGGCAAATCAACCGAACTTTTGCATATTCTTACTCACCCAGAAATTCACAAAAAGTTCTGGCCGATCATTTTTAGTATCCGCGAAGAAACGGATATTGTTGATCTTGATTTTCGGGATGTATTACTTGCCATCGGCAGCCGGATGTATCGTTCCTATAAAAAAGCCGGAGGTGTGATCCCCGATCAATTATTGAAACAACTTAACAGCTGGCAAGGAAAGATTGAGCAGGAGGTCAGGACCGTACTTTCGGGTCAATCTTCCTATGAGTATAGTACCTCCCTGGATGCGTTCTTCCTCAACGCAGGGATGAAAATGAAAATGGAGCCGAAAACCCGGATTGAGTTAAGACAGGTCTTCGAGAAGGACATAACCGGTCTGATAGATGTGATCAATACGATATCAGCCGCAATCTATGCCAAGGAAAAACGGATCCCGTTGTTATTAATTGATGACATGGATAAACCTGATCTTGAAAAAGCAACCGCTATTTTCCATGATCGGCGTGAAATCATGATGCAACCCAATTGTGCAATAGTCTATACCATTTCGAGCGCTTTGTTCTACTGCAAGGAATTTGACGCGATTAGAGATAAGGCGATTTTTCTCCCAAATATCAATCTGCATCATCCCCAGGAACCGGAAAGACACATCGTTGAAGGTTATGATACCTTGAGGAAATTCACATTCGTCAGGATGGATCAATCCCTAATCGACAGTCAGGCCTTGGAGGATGCGATCACCTATAGCGGTGGGGTCTTCAGGGAAATGGCCAGGATCATGCGTTCAGCGATCGGATCCGGTAGACGCCGTAAAGCGAAAAAGATTGACAGTGTCGATATCGAATGGGCAGCGACAGAAATTCGCAATGAATATCGCCGAATTCTGGATAAAGACGACCTGACGTATTTAAAGAAAATCCAGGAACATAACCGCCTCGAATACAACGATCGTCTCAGGCCTTTACTCCAATTGCTTGCCATTCTTGAATATCGTGATGGCGAGAACTGGTGTGATGTTCACCCCGCGCTTAAGAGGCTTCTAAATGAACAGTAGAAATTCCCTGGAAGGGCACGAGGCCATGCTTACATTCGACGAGAAAGTAGATATCCTGTTTAATGAAATCGAACTGGCTGTTAAGTGGTCGCGACCTTCCATTTTGTTTGCAGTTTACAGTTCCGGGAGCATCCGTTCTAAGGCAAAGGCTGAGCTNGAGGACAGGTTATCCCATCTCAACCAAAAGACCCATATTATTGAGATAAGCGGGAAAAACCAATCCAACTTTTCCACAGAGATCTTTCAGTTACCACGAATATCTCATTCTGTTTTATTTATTGATGATATTAAATGCAATTGTAATGAAGAAAATANCGGTTTTTTTANAGAACTGAAAAGAAATCTTGAAAAATTTATCGATAATCGGATTCGAGTAATNTTCTGGTTATCTGAAGAAGAAGTTCCCCTTTTCGCAACGAATGCGGTCGAGTGTTGGATCCTTCGTCATCATGTGGTCGAATTTCAAGACGACCCTCTCCAGACAAATGCACTGTTACAGACCATCGAAACGACTTGGCGGGGGTTGAACGAAAACGATTTTGTGAATTCTTCATCGTCAACCGCCATCAGTGAAATTATAAATTCGCCTGAGAAGGTGGAAGCAAATTTCTTTCATGGAAACCTGATCCTGATGTTGGGGATTCTCTATTGGAGAAAAGGTAATTCAAAGGATGCTCTGAGATTTTTAAATGTGGCCCTGGGTATTGCCAAACAGATTTCCCATCAAACACTCGAATCACAATGTCATAACGCCCTGGCACTTGTTCAATCAGACCCAAAAAATATTAATGATGCAACCGTTGCGCCAGAAAAATCAATTCCTCTGTCATCCAAACAAAAAGTCGATGGAGGTGCCTTCGTACAACCGGCTTTACACCCAGGCGTGACGGAACCATTGGGCAATAAGAAGAAAACCGAGGTTATTAATTTAAAGTCACAAGAAAGAGGCGTCTACATGAAAGAATCGGAAAATATATTCGATCGTAAAACATCTTCAGAATGGAATGAATTAGGAAACAAATTCCTGAGGACCGGTTCGTATAATGACGCCATTAACGCGTTTACAAAGGCGATCGAATTGGCGCCAGATCTAAATTGGCCCTATATACGGAATTTGGCTTCAGCTCATTACCATAAGGGCAAAATAAANGGNAAACTTTCCAGCGGGAAAACAGAGGAACCGGATGTTTGGGAGGTAGAGGATGATGATACGGAACCTATCGCATATTTTAGCCAGGAGAATATTCCCGAAGCCAAACGCGGTGACGATAATATGGAAGATGAAAAAAATCAAAACCGCCAAACGCCTGCAATTCTTTTAGAAGAAAAGGGTACGCCGAAAGGACAAGTGAACCTATCTGCGAAAAACCCCATTGACCCTACAAATTCCACCTCGAGCACGCAACCTAGGACAAGTTCCGCCATTGGTATATCATCTGTTGGGCACTTATCAATGGAGCAAACACAGAATATATTCGACGGGGAATCTACACCTCCTCCACCTGGTTTTGAGCCTATTCCAAAAGCTGAAGGAACCGGCCCGCAAAATGCGTTTGATTGGAACGCCTTGGGGAATTCTTATGCAAATAGACAGGATTACGATAAGGCGATCAATGCCTATAAAAGATCCATCGAATTGGATCCAAGTTTCGGCCAACCATACTGTAACCTTGGTTCTGTCCTCTTTCATATTGGGAAAAACGAGAGCGCTGTTTTGGTTCTAAAAAAGAGTCTTGATTACCTGGAAACGCCCGAGGAGAAAGCGCTGTCCTGGAATAGGCTGGGTGATGTTTATCGCCGATTGCGTGATTATGGAAAAGCTATGGCAGCCTACCAAAAAGGGAGTCAATTGAATCCGGATACAAATCCGGTATTGACTCGAGCCCGTTTATCATTAATGGATAGTGTAGTAGTAGGATGATGAAGGTCCAGAGGTCAAAATGAACGATGCATTACTTTGGAATGAATTCGGGAATATTTACCTGAAGATGGATCTCTATGATGAAGCCATCTCTGTATATCTTAAATCCATTGAACTAAATCCTGATTCCGGCTGGACATATTCCAACCTGGCTTATTCATATTATAAGAAAGGGGAATATGGAAGAGCAATATCGCTCTATCGTATCGGTATCCCTTTGCTGGATAATTCCAAATATTTAGTCATCACTTGGAATAGACTCGGGGATGCTTTCCGGGCATTAAAAGATGTAGACAATGCCATGGCAGCCTATAAAAAAGCGGATGATTTGGAAATTGGGTCATCATTATCGTCAGCTTTAGCGAATAAACAGCGGACGTCCGCGGGAAAGGTCTCTCCACAATTCACCCCTGCCCCTCCTGCAAAAGTACTTCAATCATCGGAAAAGAATACGGTTGAAGGGAAAAAACCATCCTTGCTGGGAAATACTGGCGTCAACCGGCATAATATGGAAAACTTAAATCAGGGAAAAGAAGTTCAAAATTCACCTGCTTCCGCGTTCTTTGATAATAATCGACATCTGGAACTAAAACAAAGCACAGGTGAACGTGGCGATGTACCCATAAAACCTTTTGACAATAAAGTTATAAATTCTCCTGAGAGGGTGGNGGGAAAAGNAGCGGATAGGTCCNCAAATGGTAACTTTTATGAAGTGAAGAAGTCNAATCTTTTTGTCATTCCAACGCCGGATATTGATCAAGATACCGTCAGGGAAGAACAGGTGACAAACAGGATCGATATAGAGGCTCAGCGTGTGAAATTGGCCGCGGAAGAAAAGTTGCCTCCTGGGCAGGCTGAGGCCGGTTTCCATGAATCGCCGGATTTACAGAAGGCAATAAATAATTCCGCAAATAATAACGCCCCTAAGGCGGACAGTAATATCAACCTGGAAGAAACTCTTGCCAAGGTGCATATTTACGAGAATATCACCCATGCAAATCCTAACAACGACCGTGCCTGGGATACACTGGGAAAATTATACAAATTATTGGGCAGGTTCGAAGATGCAATTCAAGCTTACAAGCAGGCAATTGAAAAGGCTCCAGGTCGGGAGGTTTATTACTATTACCTCGGCCTTCTTTACTCTGTCACAAAACAGGACCAAGAGGCTGCATGGGCATTTGAAAATGTTCTTAAATTAAACCCCGATTATGTTCTTGCACATAGTGCTCTGGCAGGGATCTATCGCCGCATGGGCCTTGAATTGAAGGCAAACGATCATATCAGCATTGCCCTCCCTAAAATGGATAATGAAAGCGCATATAATCTTGCCTGTTTCTACGCCATCTGTGGTGAGGCCGATAAGGCAATAGACTATCTCCAACTTGCTTTAAAGAATAAAGACACAACCATTGAGTGGATNAAATCAGATCCGGATCTAGAATTACTTCACAACGATCTTCGCTATCAGAATCTGATCCGGGAATTGGAAAATAACCAGACCCAACAACAATCAAACGAAAATTATTTTTCTTCTGAGATGGATCGAGCAAATAATAAATTACTACCACTGTTGAATAATTCACTTGCGAGGTGATCGGTTATGTCACTAACCTTAATACTCAATGTACTTCTCGGACTCATCTTCACATGGTTCCTTCTCAGCCTGGCTGCCATGAATATCCAGGAATGGCTGGCATCCCACTCCAATTGGCGCTCTCAGATGCTGAAAAAATCAATTGGAAAAATGCTGACGGATGTGGTGCTTGTAGACCAGTTCTATAATCACCCCACGATACGCAGTTTATATACAGGGGCCAACAATGCACATGAGCCATCATATATCCCTACCAGCCAATTTTCCCAGGTGATGATCGATATGTTAACGACCAGCGGGACAGAGGCATCCCTCATCCAGGAAAAATTATATGAATTATATAGTAAAACGAATCACCTCCCCACG
>Ga0031655_10001508_pt1 | contig 13872 bp, 10 predicted proteins | sample FrelakmetHBP12HB_FD_55187 | JGI IMG/M metagenome (GOLD analysis project Ga0031655, IMG submission 55187) | Freshwater lake sediment microbial communities from the University of Notre Dame, USA, for methane emissions studies -HBP12 HB | ecosystem: Environmental > Aquatic > Freshwater > Lake >... | reverse complement strand
GGAAAAGCGAATAAATAGAAAACGTTTTTTGACTTAAAAAGTGCAGCCCTTACAGAAATTTTGACCTGGTGATAATTGGTAGTAATTCTATTGATTAACCATTACTCGACTATAATAATCTTTCATTTGTAGGTTCTGATAACTTCTCGGGACTTAGGATAATTTCTGCAAATCGTTACGTCGTAAAAATTCCTGCCTTCCCTGATTTACTCCACGATGTCCCGTCAACTTATCAGAGCCTAATCTATGACAGATGTGCATCTACCGTAGATGAAATTATAAAAGAGACTACTCTATATATGAATCCTAAGGAAAGATTTCATTGGTGTATAAACAAGGATCTCCAGATCCCAAATCTTCAGAAGTTGTTTTCTTTTTGGGTGCAGGTGCATCTGTCGCTGCGGGGGTTCCTGACACAGGTTCCTTTGTTAAAGAGTTCAGGAAAAGTATCCAAGATACTGCTAAAAAAGCTACAATAGATAAAATAATTACAACTTTAGAAAAAACGGAAAAAGATAATATAGATGTGGAATTACTTTTAGAGGTATTAACGAAGCTCAATGAAAAAGACCGGGAGCCCTTGTTGCAGTTTTATACTGATTGTAAATTTATTTTGGAAGAATATTCTGAGAAACAACCTCTTATAAATGATTTAAAAAATTTCCTCAAAAAAAGAACGATCGTCTCGGAAGAAAAAATTTACTATCTAAAACCCCTCCTCGATTTAATTGAACAATACAGCACTTTGGACATTATATCCTTAAATTATGATACTTGTATAGAACAATTCTGTCACGTGTACAATTTACTTTATCAGGATGGTTTTGATAGCCATTGGAATCCGGAGGTTTTTGATAGAGAAAATACCGTTATCCGTCTCTATAAAGCACATGGCTCTGTAATGTGGTATAAAAGCGAAAAAGGCGATTACAGGAAATCAGATGTTTTTACAGAGAATATTGAGATTCAGCTTATGGCAGGTGAGAAAGCTGAAAATCTCATACTTTACCCTTATGCAAAAATGGACTATGCTGGACCACTTTTAGAATTGTTAGTATATATTAAACACATTCTTGAGTCTGACACATGTAAATTTCTTATTGTCGTTGGGTATTCTTTTAGAGACCCTCATATCCAAAGAATTCTATGGGAAGCCGCAAAGAAAAACACACAATTTCATCTTATTTTGATAGATCCCAATGCATATGAAATTTACAACAAACGGTTAAAATACTATAATACGGAATCCTCAAATCGCTCTCCCCTTTTCGAGAGAGTTGTTTGTCTTCCATACTTCTTTGAGAAAATTCTTCCTGAAATCAAAGATTATATAGAAAATTTAAGGCTGGGTCTAGAACATGAGTTTTCTCAACATCAAGAAGAGATTAAGGGAAAACCTGCCAGTTGGATATCTAGTGTAAAACATTATGTCGATGCAGAATATATTGAAAAAGCAGAATCTCTTTTGCAGAAAACTGTTTCCGAACCGGACAGAGATTTGAAGTTAGGGTTTGAGATTCCATTAAAGATGGCTATGAATCTAATTGCCGGAAAACAAGAAGAAAAGGCAAGTAAATTTTACAAAGAGTTCAATAGCCACCTGACTAAAGTGGCCGTTGAAGGAATTAATGCTAATATTGTATATGGGCAGAGTCGTAGTGATCGTCTTCCGGGCACTCCCCAGGATTATCAAATTGAATTCAAATTCAATTATAGAAGTACAAGTAACGACGTCAGAACACCATTTAAAGAAACCATTGAGAGTCTATCTGTATTTTGTGAAACAAGGACAGAATTAAGCAAATCTGGAAATCTTCAGAAAATCTCTGAAAAATTAAAAAAAGTCAAATATTATCTTGAACCATTTAAGGATGGTAAAATTGGGTTTGAAGAGTACATTAAACTTCGAGAAAGTGAGATACGAGATATTAAGATATTCAGAAATGAGTGCAAAAAGCTCCCAGAGGCTGGATCTTTATCTAAACAACAATTATCGGAACAACAACGACGTTTAGAAGCAAATATTGTAGAAGTTGAGAGAAGTATTTTAAAAGGAATTATTGAGGAGGAATAAAAAAATCGCCACTAGGTATCAGACATAAAAATTGATGGGAAAATTTTGCAAACGAATCATTATAAAAATATCTCAATGAGTCAAAATATTTTTTTAGGCATTTCATCTAGTTCAACTACTGAACAGAAAGGGGGTTCGGAGTTCGCCTGGAATTATTGGAAGGTAGTCTAATCAATTAGACGGGCATTCAATTAGATGCATCTGAATTAATCTAAACAGACAATAAATCACTGAACAGAACGTTAGAGAGCCTATCTCAAGATGTGAATTAGTCCTTTCGGTTAATTAGAATTAAAGAAGTGTTGTAGTAACGATTCTGTTTCATCCACGGTTATCAGCGGATTTTTAATTATGAAAGAATTTGCCTATCAAACGCACCGCAACAGAACCGTTCAAATTCATTTGTTTTTTTTATTTTAACAATTTTAAATTGCTGCATTCAACACGTCTTCACGACAGGTCATAATTATCTTTTTGTTATTCCTCTTGTATTAACTTAAGTTATATTCTGAAAAAGACGTTGGATAAAGTAATTCCATAAGCATAATCGTCTTGAGGTATTTTCTTGCAACTCATTTGCAGATCCGCATATTCAAAAAGGATTATCTGAAATTCTCTTATAGACAAGCCACATACAGCTAAGGTATAGGGACTTGAGACTATGGATATGGGTTACTTATACGCGATAATAACCATAATTTTTGGGCTGATGCTTGCGATTCTTGCGCGAACTATTGTTCGCTGGCTGGAGGCAAAAGCAAGCGAGACCGAAACGAAATGGGATGACATCATCATTGCGTCTATCGGGACTCCTGTACAAATTGCAATCATTGCAATTTCAATCTATATATCGATAAAATATTTTGGCATACTCCCAGCAAATCTGCAGTGGATCCTCGATCCCCGGTACGTAACCGCATTTTATATTGTCATGGGCGCTTGGATAATTTCGTCATTTCTCTACGACATCATCTCGATCTATGGTACTGAGCTTGCGGGAAAAACAGAGGGAGACCTTGACGACCGCCTGGTAGAACTGCTCAAGCTTGTCATCAAGTACGTGGTCTGGTTCGTCGGATTCATGGCAATCCTGTCTGTATTTGAAATAAATATTACACCTTTCCTTGCAGGTGCCGGGATAGCTGGTCTTGCTCTTGCGCTCGCAGCACAGGATATTATTTCCAATTTTTTTGGAGGGGCAATAATCACGGTCGACAAGCCTTTCAAGGTCGGAGACCGAATTAAAGTTGATACCTACTACGGGGATGTAATGACTATCGGGCCTCGCAGTACCCGGTTAAAAACGCTTGATTATCAGATCGTAACTATCCCAAATAATAAAATAACCACGGATGTGATTGTGAATTATGCAGAACCGGACCAGAAACTCCGCATTACGATCCCGGTATCAGTCGCGTATGGGACTGATCCAAAGAAAGTAAAGGCTATCCTGCTGGAAATAGCACATGATGTTATAAAAAAATCTGATTACCTTCTCGCAGATCCTCCTCCAAAAGCATTTTTCATTGAATTTGCCAACTCCAGTCTAAACTTTATTCTGTATGTATGGGCAAGAAAATACAATCTTCCCGATGAGGTAAAAGATGCCATCAACTCGCAGATATACGAACGATTTACAGCAGAAAATATCGAGATTCCGTTCCCGCAAATGGAAGTACGACTAAAAAAATAATTTTTTATTGTTTAACAATGCGCTCGGTTCTGTTGCGTTCGCGGGACTTTTAATATTTCAAAAAATGGTTTGCATTGCGGGGCTTTTTTGAAAAAAATAGTATTTGTTGATTCTCTATTTTTTTGACCGACTTTTCATTATTATAATTACAATTAATACAATAATTGAAATTCCAAATATATACAAATTATACAAAAATTGATTGTGTTTTGCAATGATCAATGCAATATTGACGAGACTCAAAATCATTATTCCTAACCAAACACCGATCCACATATTCCAATTCCAACCTTTGAAATTCATGGTAACTACATGCGGGTATTTTCAAAATAAATCTTTTTAAAGGGTCACAATATGGAGTCTTACCAAACTTTCCTACTTTGTCCATCTCCGGTCCATCAGATCACATTTCCCGTCATTCCATCGCTCACGCATTGCACCGATACAAAGCACTAGGGCGAAATTATGCTCTTTGTCCCGATCCGGTTTCATCAATTCCTGCATTGAATTATGTTTCGTACACCAGAGTTTTTCCATGTCCAGTTTTCTGAGTTGCTTAAGAAGGTATCATGGTATGCACGATGTGAAGATAAAATTAGAAAAATGGTAAGTTTTATTTTTTTAAATAGGTATTATTTAAAAATTCTTTTATGGCAGGTTTAATACTGAATCCGAAGTAAACGTTACAGAGAATTAAAGTTGTAATAATTATGATGACTATCCCGGCGATAAAATAGTACATGACGAAGTCTCTTTGTGATCGATCGCTTGCATTTTCTCCAACAACGATAATTGCAATTATTTGAGAGAGAAAGAGAAGTAGACCGAATTCCAATAATAAAATTCCAAAAAAGAAAGCCCATTTATTCGAAAAGTAGAATCCTAAAAAAATGAAGAAGCACCCTAATACAAACGAGCCATAATCCCACTGATGTGGGACATTAAGGAAATTCATCAGTTGGTATCAAAGTTTAATTTTTATTTACGGATTGCCATTTGAATTTTGAAAGACTTCTTCATGATCACTAAACCAACTCAGGAGCTTTTGGGTAAGGGATAATTCTTTATAAATTTTTTAGCTTCTTGTTCTGATATGTAGATAATATCCCGAATGGACCTATTCTCGTTCGCAAAGTTTTCGTCTAAAATCCAATCCCTTTCTTTCGATGACCAAAACCAATAAAAACCGTCAAATTTGATCAATAAATTTTTCTTGCGGAAATAAAGCACTGGTTCACCCATGAGTTATCACATTGTAATCGGGAAGATCCGAAAACAGGTGATGTCTGGCTCGCTCGGATCTTCCTTGAGTAATTACCCGTTTTTAGAATGATAAAGTCTGGCAAGGCACCAATGCAAGGCATAATCGATTTTTTCCCGAAAAATTACGATTCGTCGAACAAATCATCTAATTCTTTTTTGCAGGAGTCTATGGTCTCTTTTGCCATTTGGGTAGCTTTTTCAATTTCAGAATAATTTTTTTCTTCGAGTTCCCTGACATCTAAAATTCGATTGAAGAGAAGATCATATGTTTCACCCTGCCTTTTCATTCCCCTTAGTCGGTTGAGGGTTATTTTCCGGACCTTAACCGATGAGTTGAGATTTTTCTCCGTCATTTTATTTCCTTTTCTGATCTCCCTTCTTGTAGTACTCGAATCAATAAAATTTTCGATTTAATTGAAAAATTTATTTCAGAAAAATAAATGGCGAAAGATTGATTAGGAATAATAAAAAGTCATTTTCGCATTAAATAAATGGATTCAAAATTAGATGATAAATTGCCTGAAAAAAAAAGGAGATTAAAGATGAAAAAGTTGTTATTCTTAATTTTAATTTTGATAGTCGGGTTATTGGTATATTTTACGTACTTTACCGCCAATACCAGGCAATCATATGAAAAGTCTTTCTACCGTTTGTAATTTATTTATTTTTTGCATTCATTCTCTTCCTGATCATAAAAAAAGGATACGATTTCATGAAATCCCGATAAAAGAATTGTCAACTTGGCCTCTTTTCTCTTAACGTCTCAGAATCCGGAATTGCTCGAAAATTATATTAAACATTAATTCTATTTAGGGATTTTACTCCTTTTTAAGAGGGGATGTGTAGAGATGAAAAGAAAACTTATGCTAGGGTTAAGCCATAATCGATAAATTATCGAAGAAGTTCCTAGAGCTTGAGAGAGTATAATTCACTAAGATTATTTTTAATCAGAATTAAAGGCATGAGGGTGCTGTAAAATTTCAAATAATAAATCAACAAACCTGATATACCGGTTTGCTGACATTGTCTTGTCTGCTTTTTCGTTATTTGCATAACAAAGTAAGGAGGCACCGTACCTTAGCTTTTGTGGTCAGTTGTTTACTTCGAAGAATGTAGGATTTCAACAGAGCCGAAAAATCATTCTAGGCTCATATAGAATAAGTCACAGCTAGATTCCGTCAATCGGTTTTGCCTCTTTTAAATACCATTCACATAATAACGTTGAGCATGTAATTATCAAAATTTCTACTACTATAAAAAAAATTATTGACAAAATATCCATTTCTGGTTTGAATGGGGAGAACCATGTGATGACATCATATTGCGTAATAATACCGCTCAATTCAAATGTAAAAACGAATAAAATGGCCGTTCCAATAATAAAAGAATAAAAATATGATATGACTTCTCCTTTAAAAACTCGAACCCGATAACGCAGTTCTTTTTCAGAAAAATTTTTATTATTCAAAGAGGGGATGAATAATCTGACTGCAATGGGTGTTGGATTTGCAAAGACCCTGAGGCCAAGGAGAAAGGCAGGGACCAACATTAATGTCAGATCAAATGCCGCCGTGGGTTGTTGAATAGGTACCTTTGGGGTTTGAATAAGTGATAGATGGAGACTGAATGTTTGATTGACGGGACTGTTAAGAAAAGTAGATGGGACAGTATTCAAGACGTAAATGAGAGTCAAAAAAAGATAAAGTCCAACAATAAGGTTCGATAATAATACTTTTCGAGTTTTATCGTCATAATATTCTCCAAATTCTGAAGATTCTGAATCTTTATTGATTATATTTTCGTTTATTATGTTATGATATACACTTAAACCAACAATGCGATCATAGATTCGTGGAAGAAGCATTAATGCAATAATCACAGTTCCAATAGCAATTAAAATAACTTCTAAAGCCCAAACAACGCCCAATAATCCAAATATGCCAATGACTAGATAAATTTCTCCTAATATTGGGAAGTAATTTTGTAATAAATATAAAATGATAAGTAATACTATATCCACAAATCCACTTTGTATACACGAATATTAAGATTTACTCATCGAATGGCCAACTAGTTTTAATTTAACAAAGTCGGTCCAATTCAAAGTGATTTAAATTAGTAAAAACATAAGTTTAGAGAAGAGTGATTCATTTTTACTTTTATTACAGTCAACAGTGTTTTGTTTAATAAGGTGCTAACGCGGGTAAAGGAGATAGTAAAAATCCACAAATCAAAAAGTTTTAGATTTGACAAATGAGTTCATACTTGCAGTCCCGGTTAAGAAGTACATGGATACCCTGTCTCTCATCTGAAAAAGTTAAATAATTATGGTTTCCTTGATATTCCGTTAGGTTTCCATTCGGATATTTTTTAATTAGAATTAAATGAAGAGCGCTTTCAACCAAACACGCATCATCTGTTGATAAATGAGTTCAAAGCCGGACTCTCGCAAGGTGAATGGGGGTAATAGGTATCTCGTAAATTTTGAACTCTTCTAGTAATCTCACACTGTTCTGAAAAGTTACTTAAGTAGCGGCGCGCTTGTATAAAATCCAAATAGAAATCGATACTGTCATCACTTCAAAAAAATATTATCACATGAGTGGGAACGAATTGAATTTTGATATTGAGCCTTCAAAAATTACAAATATTGAAAGTGAACAATTTTTTAAAGATCTTTTTAGGTCAGAAGATTTTAAGGATTTAACCAATGAAGAATATTTAAAAAGAATCTCTTTTTTTGTTGATCTTTCATGGTATCAAAAAAGAATCGAGGGGCTCGAAAAAAGTAGAGCCCTTATTGAGGATTTTTTAAAGAAAGATCTTACTTCATACGAAAGGTCATTATCTCACTATTACTTGGCAAACGCTCTGGATAATAAAAATCATTTAAGACAAAAAAGAGGAGAAATTCTCTCAAAATGGGATAATTGTGAAATAGAGGGGGAAATCTTAAACCTCAGATTATCATTAAAACATCTCCAATTTGCGAAAGATAATGAATTTACAAAAAAAGGTACGACCAAGATCGAAATCACCGCGTGTAAAAATCGAAATTGTCAGATTTACACAAATTTAGGCAATTTAATGGATAATATTGGACGGTTTATTGAAGGAATCGAATATCGAGATGATGCGTTAAATATTGATCCAAAATTCGGAATGGCTCTTGGAAATAAAGGATTAAGTTATGTTTGGTATGCTCCATTTTTGCCGAATAAAACACATCAGGGAATATTTTATCATGAAGCTTATCAGTTATTAAAATCCGCATTACAATGCCAATTGGAGCCCGATGCACCAGACGGATTCCGAAAGGCAATGATTGCAATCGAATCAATGTTGAAAATGGAACATCTCAATAAAAAATTAAATTTAAATCCGATATTCCAAGGCTCTCACGATGAGAAAAAGTACAAAACCTGGTGTCTGCAAAATCACCTGTACTTAAATCCGCTAAATGATTTAGGTGCTTACACAATTGCTGCAAAAGACAATCTTATCATTCCAGTAGGTGAAATGAGAGTTGATTATGGCATAAATTGCCACACTTTTTTCAACCTACTCAAACAAGAATTTGTTGCTGCGAGGTATCTCTATTACGACGGAATAACTCATAATAAAATTCACTTCTCCGATAAAGATATTTTATTTGGTGAGACTTACGATAGACCTTTACTCTCATTAGCTTCAGAGAAAATTAAGATCGCTTTTAGACTTTCATATTCAATTTTCGATAAAATTGCATTTTTTTTGTATTACTATTTTAATTTAGATCTTAAAGAGAGAGAGATCTATTTCCGATCCATTTGGTATCAAAATAAAAACAAAGATCTGAAGATAAAACAAATTCTACCAGTTTTTCTTGATAAAAATAAAAATTTACCCCTAATAGGACTATTTTGGTTGAGTAAGGACTTATACGAAAAAAATACCGGATTTGTTGACGCATTAGAACCTGATGCAAAAGATTGGTATAACATGCGAAATTCTCTCGAACATAAGTATTTTAAAATAACATTTTTTGATCCTAAAAATGATCCCTTATCGTCAGTAATTGACGATATAAACAATCCAGTCATGTATTCAACTCCGATAGTAGATTTTGAGAATAAAACTTTAAAACTATTAAAAACTGTAAGGAATGCCTTGATTTATCTTGTAATGGCTCTAAATTGGGAAGAGAAACATAAAGGGAGTGAAAAGGGAACCAAGATATTGAAAAATGAGATTTAATCTCGGTGATGTATCAATCAAAATATCTCTGTAATTCTACATCAACTGCATTGTTGACATAATCATATTCTTCGCAGTCTTCAACATTTACCCGAATATTACTTGGAGAGACTTTACCATTATCCATGATGTCAAAATAACATTTATGGAATGGATAGTAGGATGTAATGCACTCCAAATCTTTACACAGAGCAATTGGAGAATTGGAAGCTGCTGAAATAAACGTCAAGAATTCACTCGTAGTGTGTACTTTATTCGGATAATCTGTAGGATCTGGTGAAATTATTTTAGGAACGCCAATTTTAATTTTACAGGTATCCGGATCATAAGTAAATTCAACAGCTGAAAGATCATCAGAAAACTTCATTTTAATGCTTATAGTCCAATCTTTATCTAGATCCTTCAGTTCTTTCATTAGCGAATCTTGGTATTCTTGGCGGATTTCCTTAGAGACCGACAGATCAACAAGATATCTCATACTCTTTTTTAATGTTCCGATGTATTTTGTTTGATGAGATAGAAGGCAATATCCCGGCCATCGTTTACCTTCATGTTCCATATCTGCTAAACAAGATAGGCTAACAAAATTTACATAACCCGAATCTTTAAAAACACGATGCAATTGCACGACAAGATGTACCAAAAATTGTCGTCGGTGCTCATCATCATCAACAGTGAGAATTGGATGAAAATACCTCTCTAATTTTCTCCAGCGCTTCTTCTTTGAGATAGTATACTGCTTGATTATTGTTTGTGAAATTTGGTAATCCCCACCTATAAAGCCTGGACTATAATCCCCATGCGTTTCAATTTCTGTTTCGCGGTCGGTCATTTATTTTCACTTTATAATCGCCCATTACTATACCGGGACTATGATTTCCCTTTGTAGAAATTTTTACATCTGACGGTGTTATTTCTTCAGGATACGGAATGATATAAAAAACATAACCAATAACAAAAATTACTATTGCTAATCCAATCGAGGCAATAACTCCAATAAAGCCAATTGTTGACTGAATACTAATCAGTGAGCCGACAAATCCAACGACGGCATTTATTACGATAAGTAGTAACAATAGACGATTTTTTGAAAATTTTGTGGGCAGATGATATCACCAACGAATCTAACAGATTATTCATTATTAATGATTCTTATTTAGAAATCACTAAAAATGAATCGTTAAAATTTCCTTTTTAAAAATGAGAAGAAATCCCAAATTCGATAATACCACTTAATTTTGCACTTGCTATCTCCTGTGACGTTATAAGAAATCGAATACCTGTTGAGAACCGGATATTTTCTTTGTGAGATATCCCATAACTGATGGCGGATTTTCTGCCTTACCTTATGTCCACGTGCTCCCAGTGTTTTGTAAATGGCATGAGATGTACTAACAATTATCCAGTTGACCTTGTACCATCTGGCAGGATCATCTTTGACATAATACACAACATGGGAAATATTCCGCAATGCAATCCCTGTATGATTAATCCGAGGTTTCATGGGTTTTGATTACTCTGCAATTCGGATTTTCTCTATATATTAATATTAGAAATTAGGTATTCTTTTTCTTCGCGCATTTTTCTATTCTTTTATCCCAATCACCGGTCCAACCTTGCATTTTCGCTTCACTTGCAAGACGGATTACTTCATCGTAATTTTTTTGCTTTTCCATAATAATGCAGAGCTGCTTATATCCCACGTGTGAGGGAAGCTGACCCCATTGTTTCAGAAATGCTTGTTTTGCCTTTGTTGAAAGAGCAATCTGTTGTTTACACGCTTCTATTGCAGATGTTAGAGCAGAATCATCTACATCCCGATTGCGATAGTAAATCTCCATTTTTGTCTGGTATAAGAAATGTCGATCCATTATCGGGGTTTTATTCGAGAGCCTGCTTTCGGCTTTCTCAATAAGTTTATACCCAATTTTTCGATATTCGGGTTTTTTGACCCAACCAGATAGATTTTGATAAAAACGCAACTACGGATTGATCAGAAAAAATAATTTTTCCGTGAGTGAGGGAATCAGGATTCAATCCCAGTGGTTTATAGAGACTGATTAAAGTACCGCGCTCTTCAGAAGATAATGCGTTCAGCCACCATTCTTGGAGCTTATAATATTCTATTTTCCCACCGATAGATCCAATAACAGGCTTATTGATTACCGCTTGTTGTTGGATTGGGGGGAAGTATACAGGGGATTCAATTATTACTGCGTTTTGTCCAATTTGGAATTTCTTTTCACAATCTTCGCAGCGTTCGACACTAGAGAAAATCGAGAAAAAACCTAAATCTTTCCCACAATCTTTACAGGCCTTACCCATTTGCACCAACGATGCAAAATTTCAATTACATCACGAAGAAGGTTCCTATTTTATGATCCTAAATCAACAGTTGATCCACGTTTATCAACGGATTGATCCCATCGATCAAGGCGTATCATCACATGTTTATTGAGAGTAAATGGTTGCTCACCCTCTGCATTTTTCTTCATGTAATGCAATGTCCCTTTTGAAAAGCCGCGTTTCTTATATCCGGATAAGGTACTCAATTACTTCTCTGTGATTGAAAACCTAATTGTTTGTGATAACTTTACAAGATAAAAACTGTCGGAAAAGATGAATTCTCAAAACTTCTTTTATTCTGATTAAAATAATCTAAAAGATTATATTCTCTATTATATTCTCTGAACTATCTCAGAAATAACCGTTTAACGGATAAAATTAATAGTGAATTACGTGAGTTTGTGAATTTCTCTCTTTTCTACCGTGAAGTTCGTGAACTTCTGAATTTCTAAAGAATCTAGAGTTTTTGCCAACGGGAGGTAATGTTTGTTTGACATCCCTTAAATCCTGAATTTCATTGCAAGAATTTCATTTAATGAAAATGGTTATTGTTTTTAGATGGATTTTCTTGTGATTGATTGTTGGTAACAAATTACGACGTAAAATTGTTGTATCGTTATATACCTTATTTCTCCCTTGTTTGTATTTATCAAATTGAGATACGTATTTCCTTGATGAAATCTCTTACAAGGAAAAACATTATGAAATTGGTTATGATGCATTGGCAGTTGATTTGAAAATAATAACGAGGTAGAATATTGGTTATCAATCGCAAACGCAACGGCACCCCTATTTAATAACAATTTAAGAAAGTTGAACAAACGATGCATCACCATTTATTAAACATAGAGTGCCACAATTAATGTCAATTTTTTTGATAGAGATTACGTCCATTTACAATACAGGACTGGGAAAGATGGGGACAAATACGGTAATGAATACCGTATTTTCTTCTCATTATATTCTCATAAATTAACGCAAAAAAATTATTATAAAAGAGTGTAGATTGCTAAATGCCGATTCTCATACAAATTTCTGTTCAGATTCCTATTCAGATTGCTGTATAGATTTCTAGAGAAGATTTATACAATGACATGCAAATTCGCTTCTAGAATTCAGGAGGCCCACTACGAAAAAAAAAGACAAAACGAAAGGAGTTCCCCTCACAAAAAACGTATCGCGAGAATAACCCTTCAATAACTTTCAGATTGAAAAAAGAAGACAAGGAAAAGCTGGATGCAATTATAGAAGAATTGGATAACCCTTTCAAGTGGATGAGCGATTTTATTCATGATACGATAATCCCTCTCAGGAAACATCGGAACTGGTTTCAAGAATAACCGATCTTACAGATATTATTAGGGAATTAGAGCACAAACAGAAATTCAGCATTCCCTGTTCTATTTGCAGAAAACCCTTTGTCTTCTCATCCTGGGACGATAATTGGGTGTCAGAGATTTATCCAAAATTGAAAGAAACATTTGGGAAAAGGCATCATCCAGAATGCAAGTCCAGATAATTTCCATGACGATAAACGGTATCAATTCACTGGAAGACTCAAAGATCCAGTAGATCCAAATTACGTTAGATATTTTTCATCAATTTCAATCCCAGCAGCATTGATTTCCCTTGCGAGTTTTTTCATCCATTTTCCGCTTTGATCTAAAGGTGTATAGAGCAATCCATCAATGTCTGAAGGGCGTTCAATTTCTTCTTTACATAATGCTGCAACTCGATTACGACCGAGTTTTGCAATAAAATAACCAAATTCAAAAATTACATTCTGACGAGCCCTTGGTTTGAGTCTTAGTAAAATTTCTACCATAAATTTTGCAGATTCCGTCGATACAACTTGGCGATCTTTTTCCGATAAGGAGGGAGTAGGATTAGGTGTGGAGTAATATTGTCTCAGAACGTCATATCCTTCGTCTGGTGTACTACCCCCCGCATCGTCATTTGTTAATAAAATTACAGCAAATCCAACATCGGAGTAGTGTTCTACTTTCTCAATGATAGTTTTACCAAGATCTGCTTGCTTATGAAGGATTATTGGTTCTAAATCGAGTGATTTAAGGAACAACTCAACTTCATTTTTCAATGTATCGTCGTGCCCATGAACGATGAAGATTCTACGTTCATGGGAAATTTTCGACTTTTCTTTTTTTGATATCGATTTGATTGGTTTTTCGATTAAGTATATCTTCAGATCTTGAAGTATCCGAACTCCTAATCGAATGTTCTCTTTAGCCGGAAGCCTTTC